>VOFH01003620.1_pt1 | contig 25358 bp, 46 predicted proteins | sample 5384091 | NCBI WGS metagenome assembly VOFH01 (sample SAMN12384727, study PRJNA508395) | human gut metagenome | isolation source: healthy gut G | host: Homo sapiens
TGGTGTAGTTCCATCATACGCAATGCCAGAAAATGCAACTTCAAATAATACAACTGCATTAATTGATTCCTTAGCTCGTAGGAAAGAAAAAGATGCGCTAGTATTACGTAAATTAGTTCAAGAAGGTAAGCTTGAAGAAGCTGAAAAAGCTAAGAAAGAATTCTTAAATGAAGTTTACCGCATGGCTGCAGTAGCGTTGGGTGAAACCACCAAAGAAGTTTGATTTGGAATATCGTGATGACGATAAAAAGTATCATTTAGAAAAAGATTTAACTCCACGTCAATTTGCAGAAAAATATTTAAAAGATTTTAATTGGGATGATTATGTTGTCTTATTAAACTCACCTAATTATGATTACAACAAGCGCTACCACCAAGGTTTATATGATAATGTTTGGCGGTCAACCAATTACTGGTTTAAATGTGCCGATTGAAGTTTTTGGCACGAGCAGCTGCAACTCAATTGAAAGATGGAAGAGCAGTTATTTTGGAAATGACGTTTTAAAACAAATGGAACGTAAAACTGGTTTCCTTTGATACCGATTTATACAAGACTGATGACTTGTTTAGTGTTGATACTCAAATGAGTAAGGCTGATCGTTTAGCTACTGGTGAAGGATCTGCAACACATGATATGACTTTTAGTCGGCGTTGACGAAGACAATGGTGAGATTCGTAAGTGGAAGGTTGAAAATTTTGGGGCGATAAGTATGGTCACAAGGGCTTCTGAGAAATGAGTCAAAAGTGGTTTGAAGAGTATGTTTATGACGTAGTTGTTGATAAGAAGTACTTATCTGAAGACTTAGTTAAACTTTTGGGAAGAGCCAGCTGTTGACTTGAAGCCTTGGGCACATATCGGCTTATAAAATGAGAAGAGATCGAAAGATCTCTTTTAATGTCAATTTTAAACTAAAAATGTCAATCTGTGACTTGTTTTGAAAAATGAATGCACCATAAAATATCATTTGTAAGCGCTAAACATTAGAAGAGGGGATAATAATGAAAAAGAATTATTTAAGCATTGATATCGGAGGAACAAACGTAAAATATGCTGAACTTAATAATGCGGGGAATATTATCGAACAAGGTAAGATTAAGACATCACATGATAAAGAACAATTTTTTAAAAATATTGATCAAATTGTAGAGAAATATGTAAAAAAGGAAATTAAAGGGATAGCTTTTTGTGCTCCAGGAAAAATTGCGCATACTAAAATTCACTTTGGCGGAGCTTTACCTTTTCTTGATGGCATCGATTTTGCAGTAAGGTATAAAAATATGATATTCCAGTTACGGTGATTAATGATGGTAAAGCCAGCGTTTTAGCTGAGAATTGACTTTGGCAGTCTAAAAGATATGCAAAATTGTGCTGCTATCACTTTAGGTACGGCGTTGGTGGAGGAATAATTGTTAATGGGAAGCTGTTAAATGGGGCGCATTTTCAAGCAGGTGAATTAAGTTTTTGCAGCTTAATATGAAAGAGCCTGATTTGATGGCTTTGCTGGTGGTTATGCTTCTGCTGTTCAAATGATCAGAAATGTTAACGAAGTCCATCGAAAATGATGATGAGACTGATGGTTTAGCTGCTTTTGAAGCAATTAATAATGGAAATGAGAAGGCAAAGAAAATTTTTGATGAGTATTGCAAGCGAATTGCTGCTATTATTATCGATATTCAAGCTGTAGTGGACTTAGATGCAATTGCAATTGGTGGCGGAATTTCTGCACAGCCAATTGTGGTTCAAGGAATTAATCAAGCTTATGATAAAGTTTTAGCTGATAATGCATTGATTAGAAAAACTTTCACTCGCCCAAAGATAGTTGAAGCTAAGTTTAAGAATGGGGCGAACCTCTATGGTGCTCTATACAATCTCTTTATTCATGTAAATGGTGAAAAACTATAATGACATATGGCAAAAAAAATAAAGCAGCATGAAATAGTAATTCCTACTGATCCGCTGCCTGTATGGTATTTTATTTTTTTTCATGATCATAATTCTGAAAAATACATTGCTCCGCATTGGCATCGGGGGAATTGAATTAAGTTATGTTGAAAATGGTAGAATAGATGATTTTTGATTAATAAAAGCACTATTCTTCTAAGTCAGGCACTATTTTGGTAGTAAATACGCAAGAGATTCACAGTATTCATGACTTTAAAAACACTAATTCACTTGCATTATCAATAATTTTTCCATATGACTATATTACTAACCTATATCCTGATATTGCCCATCAAGTCATTAAAATTAATGATCCTGCTACTTTTACCGATAAACAAAAACTTGCCTATCTTCACTTGCAGGGGTTACTAAGTCAATTTATTAAAGTATATTTTCTCAAAATTCCAACTAAATACTTAGAGCAGCAACGTTTAATTGATGAAATTTTATGTCTATTATTAGCTAATTTTACTGAAGATAAGAAGGATCAAGAACAAATTAGTGAGCGTAAGATATATACTATTAATCGTTTGCAATACATTACGCAATATGTAAATAATCATTATCAAGAAGAGTTGAATTTAGCTTTACTTGCTGAAAAGTGTAATATTTCAAAAGAATATTTAGCACGCTTTTTTTAAGAAAGAAATGGAACTTACGGTTGAAACATATATCAATAATGTCAGAGCTGAACATGCTTATGGCGAATTAAAGAATTCCAAAAGAATTTGACTCAAATTGCCATTAGCTGTGGCTTTTCTAGTATTAGGACGATGAATAGAGCTTTTAAAAAACTATATGGCAAAAGTGCATCTGAAATGAAGAAGAAATTAATAAAATAGGTCAATTTGCGCCAATAACTGGTTAAGATTGACCTATTTTTTAGATTCATTTTTAGTTATTATGAAAGCGAATTCGATGAGAGAGGGAAATATGATGAAAGATCAAGAGATTCTAAATGCAGTTAAAGAAATGCGTATTAGCTGGAAAGAGAATGATGATAAGAGAGATAGCGGTTTGCCACACGATATTCCTGAAGTAACACGTATAGATGATCTTCAATATGGTAAAGATCCCAAATGGAATTTATTAGACTTATATTTACCTAAGAACGTTAAAGGTAAGATTCCAGTGATTATTAATATTCACGGTGGCGGCTGGGTTTATGGAACAAAAAGAAACCTATCAATTTTATGGCTTAGGGATGGCGAAGAGAGGATTTGCATTTGTTAATCCAAACTATAAATTAGGTCCAGAAGTAAAATTTCCTAAGGAACTTGACCAAGTAAATGAATATATTCATTGGGTAGCAGATCACGCTGATGAATATAATCTTGATAAAAAATAATGTCTTCTTAATTGGAGATTCAGCTGGTGGTCAAATGGCTGAACAATATACAGCTATTTTGACTAATCCTGAATACCGTGAAAAATTTGGCTATACACTGACAGATTTGAAATTTAGAGCAGTTGCTTTAAACTCACCAGCTACTTTTATTAAAGATCCAGGCATGATTGGAGACGGTACTTTAGCATATTTTGATCCAGAAGTAATGAAGAGCGCGAAGAATCAAGATTTAATTGATGTTGAAAAGTATATTACTGAAGACTTTCTGCCAACCTTTATTTCGACTGCTAATGAAGATTTCATTCATGATTGCGCTGTTAGATTAGATGGATTTTTAAGAGCTAAGGGAATTGAAGTTATTCAAAAGTCTTGGGGCGATGAAAAGCACCCTGAGCCACACGTCTTCTTAATTAATCAAAAAAGATGAGTTAGCAAAAGAAGCTAATGACGAAGAAGCTGAATTCTTCAGAAAGCACCTTGTCAAAGATTAACAGAAATGAAGTGGGAGGAAAATAAAATGAAAGAAAAGAATCCGCAAGATCATGTGATCTTTAAGATATCATTATTATCGATTTCAATCTTTTTTAATGATGGCACCAGCCATTGCGCCTGCTTTACCGCTAATGTATCATGCTTTTCCAGGCATAGATAAAGCTGGGGTTGAAATGTTATCGACGATCCCTAATATCGGAATTGTAATTGGTTTATTAATTAGCCCATTTTTAATTAAGTTAATGGGAGAAAAGCCGACTATTATTACAGGGTTGGTAATAACCTTATTAGCTGGTACTTTTCCAATGTATGCCACTGCTTATACACCTATTTTAATTTCTAGATTTTTGATCGGTGCTGAATTGGTTTATTTAACTCACTTGCGGTTAGTTTGATTCCACAGTTTTATAGTAGTAATGAAGAAAAAATTAGCTACAATGGTAGGTTATCAAAATGTAATGGGTAGTTTGGGTGCAGCTCTTGCATCATTTCTGATTAGTTGGCTTTTTAACTATTTCATGGCATGCAGCATTTGCAATTTATTTCTTAGTAATTCCAGTTTTGATCTTGTTTATCTTATTTGTTCCGCTTCCTTCTTCAAGACAAAAGAAGACTGACAAGGCAAGAAAGACAAAAAAAAAACAAACTATTAATGGTAAAGTGATTTTAATCGCCATTTTAATGTTCTTTATTTTTCTATTTTATATGCCAATGAGCTTTAAGATTCCAGCTTTAGTTGTTCAAGAAAAGCTAGGAACAGTTAGTGAAGTTTCAGCTTTAACTGGGGTTTTGAATTTAGTAGGCATTCCAATAGGTGCATCATTTGGGTTCTTTCTTTAAGAAACTACACGATAAGATCTTTCCGTTAGATTTGGTTTAGTAGCAATCGGTTTTTTATAATTGCTTTTTTGCAAGTAATTTCGTTATGTTAAGTCTTGGTTGTTTGATTTTAGGAATTGGCTTTGGCTTGGGCGTTCCATATATGTACAATTGGCTTGACTGGTCAGCTCCAGCAAATTCAGTTAACTTAGCAACAACCATTGTTTTGGTACTAGTTAATGTAGGATGTGCAATTTCACCAATGATTATTAATGCAGTTACGTCAAGTGCTAAAATGGGATTATTGATTTCGGCTATTTTCTTTTGCTTGCTTTTCAATATATGCGATTATTCACTATCTCAGAGTTCACAAAAAGCAAAGTGCAACTGCTTAAAACTAAATAATTTACTAATTAAGCGTTAGAATATTATCTAGCGCTTTTTTGTGTATTAAGTTATAATTAAGCCACAGCTCACTTTTTCTTACGGGGACCTATGAAAAAACTTTTTCACCTAATAATTGGGATGATAATGCTTGTAACTTTGACTATCATCTTCACAAAAACCAGCTTTAGCTGATGTAGATTATAATATTACTAACGTTGATGTTACTGCCCATGTAAATGCAAATGGATCATTGTTGATGGAGAGAAGAATCACTTATAAGTTTGACGATGATGCCCATGGCGTTTTTTTATCAACAAAATCTTACTGATAATCAAGAATTAAAAAATCAGCAGGTTAGAGTAATATCTGGTAAAATTCACAGCCAGTCGTACAAAGTGATAGTCACGCCAATAATACTTTACGAATTGAGTCACAGCGATCATGGTTATCGCTTTAAGGTATGGCATAACGTAACTGATGGTGATAAATTCACGATAATTTATACTTATGAAATTACGAATGCCATTATTAACTGGAAAGATACGGCCGAGCTTAATTTTAAAATTATTGGTGATGGCTGGGATACAGACCTTGATAACGTTCGAGTAGGGATCTTTTTCCCCAAGTTCAGTTAAGGATCTTAAGGCTTGGGCTCATGGAGATTTGTCGGGCCAGATTACAGTTAATCCTGAAAAAGGCAGTATTATTATGACAGCTGCAAATGTAAGCGGAAATGAGGGAATAGAGATTCATAGCCTTTTTCCTACGGCAGTGACAAGTCAAAATAAAAATATTAGAGACCAAAATCATAAAAAATATGTCTTAAATCAGGAAGCAAAATTTGCTCATGAAGCTAACGAACGTCGTCAAAGAAGCAGAATGCTTGGCTTAGGTGCTTTGGTACTATCAGGATTATTTTCTTTATCCATAATAATTAGAAGTTTTACTTTGAAGAAATCTGAGTTAAACCTAAAAAGAAAAAGCAATTACCTAGAAATTATGATGTCCCTACAGTTTCACCAGTAATGGCTGAAATTTTGGATCTGGACGATAAGCCAAGTTCTAGATCATTAACTGCTTATTTAATGGAATTAGCTGTAAAAAAAGAGGATAGAAATTGAACCTATTAAGGTAAGAAGAAAAACATACTATAAAATTTCTTTAATTGATAAAGATTTAATGGGTGAAGTTCCTTTGATGAGATACTTATTTAATAAGGTTGGCGATGGGAAAAGTTTTTCAACTTATGAACTTAAAAAACAACGATCTTCTAAGCTAAGTAAACTCTTTGCTAATTGGCAAAAAGGAAAACAAGCAGCAATTAATGCTGGCTTTTTTTGATAAAAAAGGTTGAACATAAGAAGGAAACTAATTTAGTCTTAATGATCATCTTATTAGTATTAAGTGGTGCTGGAATAATTGCTGCTTTCTTTTCTAGTGAGGGAACGGCAGGTCTATTTATAGTGGCCACAATTATGCTAGGATTAGCAATTTAGCAACTATTTATAGTAATAAAAGTTATCGCCATATACTGCTAAGGGAGCAGAATCAACTAATCAAGTACGTGGTTTTAAGAAAATGCTAGATGAGATTGGTAATTTTAAAATGCGCGAAGTCGGAGAATTGCCTCTGTGGGAAGAAATTATGCCATATGCGGTTGCTTTGGGTGTATCTAAAAAGGTGTTGAAACAACTTAAAATAGAATTTGCAGATGAAATTGATGACACAAATATTTTGTTCTGGGGTCCATTTTATAGCTTAGGACGGGATGGATTTGGAAATAATTTTAATTCAAGCTTTAATTTAGGCGCAAACTTAAACTCATCAGCTTCTGGTGGATCGGGTGGATTTTCCGGTGGTTCATCAGGTGGCTTTGGTGGCGGTAGCGGAGGAGGTGCCTTTTAAATATTATGAATAAAATCAAAATTAGAGAATTTCAGAAAAAGACTTTAATGATTTATGTGTAATACATGATCAAGCAAGAAAAACAAGAACTAAAAAGCGGCTAATTTAGAAGCGGCCTTTAAACCGCTGAAAATTGCCGCAATTGAAGAAGATTTATTTTCATATAATATTTATGTAGCAACAATAGATGAAAAGATTGTCGCTTTTGTTGCATTTAGCGATGATGAACTCGCCTGGCTTTTTTACGTAGATCCTAGTTTTCAAAAAAAGCAAGGAATTGGCAGTAAGCTTTGATTGAGTTTTCATTAACTAAGATGAAACGACCAACCTATTTAGAAGTATTAACTGGTAATCCTGCTAAAAGTTTGTATTTACATAAAGGTTTTAAATTTCTGAAGCACGAATCAGGAAAATGCCAGGAAATGAGACATTTCACGTTGAAGTTGACTTATTGATTTATAAGTAGGAAATTGATAGTTTTAGCTAATAAAAAAGTTGGGGAAAATTTGCGAAAAAGACAAGAATACATTTGGTGTTTAATTGAGCTATCAGACGGTAATAAGGGAGTGGTATTGCTTAAGTAAGGTGCTAAGACGGGCACTTTTTATTGAAAAGAAAACAATCAATTTTGGAAACAAACCATGATTGGCAATTATATTACTGTTGCAAGAAGTAAGTACATTAAAGGGCGAGCACGGTTAACAGTTGGTCGAATTGAAAAATCAGGATTCGTAAAGCAGTGCTGCTGATTGGCACTGGAGCCGTAATCAATTCATTACAGCAGAACATCTGCTCAACCTTAAGGATTCATATAATTATTTAAGGCATGATTATTGTTGGTATAATCGTTTAGCGATCAAAATGGCCTTAATTTATTGGCATAACAAGTTGCTACAAATTAAATTGAATTCAAAAAAAGATATGCAGTTAAAAGAAACGGTTAAAATTAGAAAGAACATTAAAATGAAAGAAAACTTTTGATTAGTCAAGATCTCTCCTGCCTAGGTCAAGTTTCATTAAGTGTTGCTTTACCAATTTTAGGAGCGTGTGGCTATCAACCAGATGTATTGCCGACGGCGATTTTGTCTACCCATACTGGTGGCTTTGGCGATAACACTTTCTTAAATTTAAGTAGCGAAATGAGTAAAATTATTGCTCATTGGCAGGACCAAAAGATTGATTTTGAAAATTTATACTTAGGTTATTTAGGCAAAGAAGCCATTGATTTTTGGATAGATCATATTTCTAATTTTAAAGTCAGTAAAGTCCTGCTTGATCCTGCTATGGCAGATTCAGGTAAATTATATCGCGGCTTAAACTTAGATTATGTGGCAAAAATGCGCGTGCTTGCTAATTTTGCAACAATTTTAACACCAAATTTAACTGAAGCTTGCTTATTATTAGATAAAAAATATCGAAGTTTTTCAATTGATGAGATTGAAGAGCTGGCTTTTAGAATTAAAGAAAAAAGTTTAATGTGAATGAGGTATTGATTACTGGAATTCAAATGCAGGATAAAATTAAGATTGCTGGAGTGTCAGCCAGGGATACAGCTTTTGTAATAGAAACTGATAAGGTGAAACGTTCATTTTTGGTACAGGCGATATGTTTGCAAGTAGTTTATTAGCGGCAATTTTATCAGGTTATTCGCTAAAGGAGAGTTCGCAGATAGCAGCAATTTTTGTTAAAATGACAATTAAAGCAACTGATTCAACTCGAGATAAACGGTTAGGACCTAATTATGCAGGTGCTTTATCTTGGTTAATGAAGAAAGTAGAGGAGAAAAAGGTTAGGAAATGCGAACAAGGGAAAATTCGTTAGTTTCAATAATTATGACCGGTTTATTTGCGGCGATAATTTATCTAGGAGTCTGGGTTTTACGAATTCCAGTTCCTGCTTTAGTTGGTCGTCCCTTTATCCATTTTGGTAATACCTTAACTGCTGTTGCAATTTTGTATCTGGGATATCGGAATGGAATGCTTGCAGGGATTATTGGGTTAGGCGGCTTTGACTTACTTAATGGCTATGCAGCCACTTCTTGGTTGACAATGCTTGAAGTGGTGGTAGTTGCAAGTGTTTTAACGGCAGTATATAAAGGAATGCACTATCAAGATAGCAAGAAAAATATTATTATTTTGGGAATTATCGCTGGGATAACTAAAATTTTTACAACTTACTGTGTTTCAATTGTTGAAGCATTGATGGTTGGAACTAGTTTAAATGTAGCCTTAGTGAGTTCTTTTTTTGTGAGTTTACCAGCAACGGTCATTAATTCGATTTCAACTGCAATTTGTACGCCAATTTTATATTTTGCAGTGCGAGATGGTGCAAGAAGAGTTTTAAGAAAGAGTGTATAGCTTAAAATAAGTCTGCTATAATTTTGGTTAAAAAGGAGAAATTTAAAATGCCATTTGTACATGTAGAATTAATTAAGGGTAGAAGTGATGAGCAATTAACTCAAATGATAAAAGATATCACTGAAGCTGTTCATAAGAATACTGGTGCACCGAAGGAACATATCCATGTAATTATTAATGAACTTGATAAACATACTTACGGCCAAGGCGGCGAATGGAGAGCTTAGTTAAATTTAAGTATTCTTATTGGGCTACTGTTCTTTAGTCAAAAATATTTAAATAATAAATAAAAAACTCGTGATTAGTGTAAACATCTAATCACGAGTTTTATTTTGGTAAAAAATTGTAAGAAACTAATCTTCTTTTTAGCTTCTTCTAACGCCTTCATAATTGAAGGGTTCTTTGAGTGACAATCTTTTAACATTTGGTAATCTTCTTCAGATAATTTAACAGTGTATTTAGTCATAATTTTCCCTCACTTTTATGTTTACCTTTAATATATCACTTTCTTGAAAGATTGATAGAGAAATTTTGAATTGAAGCAGGTTAAATCGATATAATAGATAAAAAGTAAGTAAGAAAGTGATTAAAATGTTTGATTATCGAAATAATTTAAAAGAATTTTAAATAATACTGCAGGCGATGACAAAAGTCTTCAAAATAGCTTAAATGCAATTAAGGTAGTATTGGGTATGACAGGCGAAGCAGAGTCTACCTCAGTAAATAATAAAATGGATGACAAAGTTATTGCACAAATAAATACTTTTCTTCAGGGAATAACTACATTAATTGAACGCCCAGGCGACAAAAAAATGCTAAAAAATTGCCTTAGGAGCTCTACATAAGTTAACCTTTGATCACAATATTGCCACAAATTTTGGAAAGAAATTAGGATTATTAGACCAAGCTATTCAAGCTTCAGAAGAAACTAGTACTGCAGTAAATCGAAAAATTTTTGAGGATGCGGTAAAGCCTAAAAAAAAAAAAATCGCGATTATCGAAAGGGTAGAAGATATACTGTCATTCGTGCATTAAAGGGTGCGGATTTGATCAATAATAATGGTGAAGTTGTCTTTGAAGTAAATGAGGGGCAAATTCATGATTTGAATTTAAAGAGTGGTGATATTGTAGAAGCTTTGCCTTTAGCAAAATAGTTTAAATGAAGCTGAAGTTTTGCGAGTAGTTGGTTATCGAAAATTGCGCAGCCGTGATTATGACAAAATAGCAGACTTTAAATATGGGGTAGTACAAGGAAGTCCAGGCAATTTAAGTGTTTCACGAAATATCCATGGAGAAAAGCTGGTTATTAATCATAAGCCAGTAATTGTTGCGCTTGATTCTAGCTATTATCAAAATGGCAATATTCATTTAGAAGACGGCGCAATTGTTGATTTAGCTTGGTATACAGGAGATGTTAGATTAAAAAAAGATCCAGCAAGCGCAGTTCAGATTCGCTGGATTTATGAAACAGAGCAACCTAAGCGAGTTTCTAAAAAAAAAAGCAAAGACAAAGGTAGTAGCAAGTACCCAAGTATTAGCTAAGTTAGATATGAACTTACATTATCAACGAGTAGGGATTGCTGTTGGCGATAATCAAAATGAAGCGATTTTAGAAGGGATTGTTAACCGTTACAATGGCATTCCAATTCCGATTGATGCATTTGAAGGCAAGAAAAAGGTAATTGAAAGTCAAATTAAAGATTTAGACATTGTAATTTTGGTTACTGCATTTGCTGCCCATGATAGTACTTGGAATATTAGCGAATTTGCAAGTAAATATCACGTTAAATTTGCTGTTAGTTCTAGCAAGGGATATCAAGCATTTGAGCGTGCACTATATCGAGCAGAAAATGGGATGCCAGCTTATGAAGGTAACCAACAATTAGAATACAAAATGTTAAAGAATAATTAGGAATAAGCAGTGTAGCTGACAAGATGCATGAAAATTAGATAAAATATTAATAACTTATTTTTAGGAAGGACGATGAAATGACAAAAATATTAAAAAGAAATCTTGGATGCGTTGGCTAGTATTTTTAGCCGGCTTAGAAATTATCGCCATTTCTATTAATTTCTTCTATGGTCCAATTAATATTGCAGCGGGTGGCTCAACTGGTATTTCAATCTTAGTTGATGCAGTATGGGGTATTAATCGGTCAATTACTGTTTTAGTTGTTAATATTTTAATGCTTATTCTAGCAGCGATCTTTTAGGAAAAAAAGACAACGAAAACGTTGCCTTAGGTAGTTTATTACTTCCAGTGTTAATGGGACTTACGCCTAGTTTTAAAATTACTAATAATCAATTACTAGCAGTAATCTATGGTGGTGCTTTGATGGGGCTAGGTGTTTCTTTTACTATACCGCGTTAATGCATCAAGTGGTGGAACAACAATTCCGCCAATGATTTTAAAGAAATATTTTTACATTAATCCAGCAATTGGATTACTTGCGATTGATATGGTAATTATTTTCCTTAATATATTCGTTGATGGCTGGAATGCATTTTTATTAGCCGCCTTGTCACAAGTAGTGACAGCCATGACTATGAACTATGCAGAAGCTGGCTTTGACCGTAAATATCAGGTGCGTGTGATGAGTAACGAGCATTTTGAAGAACTAAAGACAATGCTACTTGATAACTATAACGGTTTAACAATTTACGATGTTGTTGGTGGCTACAGTGATGATGACAAAAAGCAGCTACTATTAGTAGTTGATACCCGTGAATATGGTCCTTTAATTAATAAAATTCATGAGATTGATTCAGATGCTTTTATTATCACTGACACAGTTGCGCGTGTTCATGGCGGACAATGGGGACTATAACCAAGTTTTTTCGTATATGTCTTCTTTAAAGCCGCAAGTTAATTTTTTACCGTCAGTAACTAAGGGTCTTTTAATTAATTTTCCGTTTTGTGAAAGTAATTTTGCTGCTTCTTCAAGCGTCATCTTGTTTATTTGATCTTTTAAGTGCATTTGGCGGTAAACTTGGCCAGACGTATTGAAAAAATATCTTAATCCGCGATCTTGAAAATCAGTTAGCCATTTAAGTAGATCTTGTTGCTTAGGTGTTTTTTCTACTAAGTCTTGATATTGATAAACAACTTGATGATCATCAAGCCATTTTTGAGCTTTTTTAGAAGTTGAACAACGTTTATAACCATAAAATTTAAGCATATTCTTTCTCCTTATTATAAATACTTGTAAATTTATTTTAGTATTTTTTAGAAATTTTGATATTGAATTGCTTTAAAAGAGGGATGAGAGTATACTGTAAGAGTTGTATTTGTGGAAACCTCACATCTGCAACCGCACGTTTATGGGGTAAGAAGAGAATTAACGTTAATTCCACCTCATACGGCGAGTCTAAGTATTTTTTTCGGAGGTGTACAAATGTACGCAGTTATTAAAACCGGTGGTAAGCAATACAAGGTTGCTAAGGGCGATAGCGTTTTGTTGAAAAACTTGAAGTTAAGCCTGGCGACGAAGTAACTTTTGATGAAGTTATTCTTGTAAATGATGGTAAGTCAACTAAGATTGGTACTCCTGTAGTTGAAGGTGCTAAAGTTGTTGCTAAAGTTGAAAAGCAAGGCAAAGAAAAGAAAGTTGTTACTTTCAAATACAAGCCTAAGAAGCACTCACACACTAAGTACGGTCACCGTCAACCTTACACTAAGGTAACTATCGAAAGCATTGAAGCTTAATTAAGGGGTGAAACAAATTATGATGATTAATAATCTTGAAGCACTTAAATTATTTGCCCACCACAAGGGTGGTGGTTCAACTGCTAACGGTCGTAACTCAGCTGGTCGTCGTTTAGGCGCAAAAGCGTGCTGATGGTCAAAAGATCAACGCAGGTTCAATCATTTTTCGTCAACGCGGTACTAAGATCCACCCAGGTAAGAACGTTGGTATCGGTGGCGACGACACTTTGTTTGCTTTAACTAGTGGCGTTGTTAAATTCGAACGTTTGGGCAGAGATCGTAAACAAGTTTCTGTTTACCCAGTTGAAGAAGCAAAATAATTATTTCTTTTTGCAGACTGGACGTCCCTAAGGAACGTTCGGTCTTTTTTTATCTACTCAGGAGGTAGGTCATATGTCTTCAAATCAAGAGTTGCTAACTTTAATTAATAATCGAATTGATAAAACTACTAAATTGATTAAAGAAGAACAAGCAGATGCTTTAATTATTTTTAATCAAGCAAATTATCGTTTCTTAACTAATTTTTTCTGGTGAAGAAGCTGAGCTTATTTTGACTGCTGAAGGGGATCGTGTTTTGTTGTCTGATTCACGCTTTAAGGATCAAATTCGTCATCAAGCTCCTGGTGAAATGAAGGTCGTAATGCAGACAATGGATGTGGTAAAAGAAATTGCTAAGCAATTAAAACAATTAGATGTAAAAAATGTTTTAGTTGAAGGAGAATTTATTTCTGCAACTCAATTTGAAGCTTTGAAAGAGGCCTGTCCCGATCTTAATTTTGTCTTAAGTGCTGAATTGGTTGAAAAAAGTTCGCAATGTAAAGACGACTTAGAATTGGCTACTTTACAAAAAGCGATTGATATTTCTGTTCAAAGTTTTAAAGAGATCTTGCCTTTAATTAAACCAGGAGTTAGCGAAAGAGCCATCGGAGCTAAATTAGACTATTTGTTTAAAATGAATGGCGGAGATGGTCCTTCTTTTTGAAACGATTATTGCTTCTGGATATCGTGGTAGCTGGGCACATGGCGTTGCTAGTGATAAAAAATTCAACAAGGTGAATTGATTGTAATTGATTTTGGAAGCTTTTTATCATGGTTACACTGCGGATATCACTAGAACAGTAGCTTTAGGACAAGTAGAACCAGAATTAAAAAAATATACTATATTGTATTAGAAGCCCAAAAGCGCGGAATTGCTGCAGCAATTGCTGGAAATACTGGAAAAGATATCGATCAAGCTGCTAGAAACTATATTAAAGAGCAAGGCTATGGTGAATACTTCGGTCATGGGATTGGCCATGGAATTGGACTAGAAGTACACGAACTCTGTACGCCAGCAATGCCATATGGAAAAGAAGTTATGAAGAATAATATGGCAATTACTGTTGAGCCTGGGATTTATTTACCAGATCGCGGCGGTGTTAGAATTGAAGATGATGTGTTGATTAAGGACGATCATCCTTATGTAATGTCACAATTGCCAAAAGATGAGCTTTTAATTCTATAATTTTATCTAATTATGTGGTTAATGTTGCGAAACAATGGATAAGATTGGTAAGATAAGTAAGTGTAGAAATGAGGTAATTTTACTATGACAATGATCTCAGTTAATGAATTTAAAAATGGATTAACTATTGAATATAACAACGATTTATGGCGTATTGTTGAATTCCAACATGTTAAGCCAGGTAAAGGTAGTGCTTTCGTTCGTTCAAAGCTTAAGAGCTTAAGAACTGGTGCAGTACAAGAATATACTTTCCGTTCAACTGCTAAAGTTAATACTGCTGACATTCAAACTAAAGCTATGCAATACTTATACAATGACGGTACAAGTTTTGTATTTATGGATACTACTACTTATGAACAACTTGAAATTCCAGAAGCTCAAGTTGAAAGAGAATCTAAGTTCTTAAAAGAAAACATGGTAGTTAATGTCATTATGCACGACGGTGAAACTTTAGGTGTTGACTTACCAAACACAGTTGATCTTGAAGTTGCTGAAACTGAACCTAACATTAAAGGCGATACTTCTTCTGGTGGTGGTAGCCTGCAACTATGGAAACAGGTTTAGTAGTTAATGTTCCATTCTTTATTAATCAAGGTGATGTATTAACTATTAATACTGCTGATGGTACTTACGTTTCTCGTGCAAATAAATAATTTTGAGGTAAAAAATATGGCTGATAATTCAACGATTCTTTTATCAAGCAATGACAAAGGCGATGAAACCCGAGTTGATCTTGGTGTTTTAGAAGTTATTCTAGGAATTGCTGCCAGAAAAGTCGATGGCGTCAGCGAAATGCGTGGGACGCTGAAGACTGGCATTAATACTCTTTTGGTCGTTCTAATCAAGGTAAAGGCGTTTCCTTAAGTGTTGAAGACGATAAGTTAACTGCTGATGTTTATGCTTATCTTGACTATGGCGTAAATGTGCCAAAAGTATGCGTCGAACTGCAGAAAAACTTGACTTTGCAATTGAAGCAAATGACGGATTTAGATTTAACTCAAATTAATGTTCATGTAGTTGGCCTAGTTTCAGAAACAGAAGAGACTGAATCTGAAGTGAAAGCTGACACAGAAGCACTTTTCCCAGATGATAAAGAGGACGAGGCTAAAGACTAAATGACACAGCATGAGATGAGAAGAATTGCAATGCAAGCAATTTATTTAGCTAACCAAGGAAATTTAACTGATGCGGAAGAAGTTTGTCAAAAAGCACTAAAAGCTTTAGAGTTAAAGAGCTTTCCGGATTATTCTGCAGAAATAGTAAATGGTGTCTTGGCTAATAAAAAAAAGAGCTTGATGAGCAATTAAGTAAATACTTAAAAAAAGGGTTGGCGTCTTAATAGGATTAACGAAATTGACTTGGCCATCCTTGAAGTGGCTCTTTATGAAATGCAAAATAGTAAGGCAATTGAGCCAGTAGCTGCTTTAAATGAAGCGTTAAATTTATGTGATGAATTTAGCTCTAAAGAATCAAAAAAAAAAATTTATTAATGGTCTCTTGGCCAATTTCATTAAGAAAGACTAACTAATGAGTCGGCTCGTTGAGCCGACTTTTTTTGATGAGGTGATTAGGTGAAAAATTACTAGAAGGAAAAACTCCTGCAAAATGAAATTACAGAAAATTTGAAAAAAGAAATAAAAAAATTTAAAAATGACGGAATAAATCCAACTTTATGCGTAATAGAAGTTGGAGACGATCCTGCAAGTAAAATTTATTTGCGAGTTAAAAGAAATTTAGCAAAAAAGTAGGTATCAATGAAGTTGGATTGCATTTTCCAGCTGATACTTCTCAAGCTGAACTTCTAGGAAAGATTAAGGAACTTAATCAAGATCCAAATATTAATGGGATTATGGTTCAATTACCAGTTCCACCTCAAATTAATCCAAGAGCCATTTTTGAAACTATTGCTCCTGAAAAAGATGCTGATGGATTTTCTCCACTTAACTTAGGTCGTCTTTGGGAAGGACAGAGTGATATTATTCAGCGACAGTTCGTAGTATTTTTAACATTGATTGATTATTACGGAATTAAGATGGCCGGAAAAGAACACAGTGATTATTGGTCGGAGCGTGATTGTTGGTAAGCCTTTTGGCTGCAGTTTTACTTGAACGAGATGCAACTGTAACCATTGCTCATTCAAAGACTAATAATCTGGCAGACTTGACAAGAAACGCTGATGTAATCATTTCTGATGTAGGTAAAGCTCATTTAGTAACTGAAGATATGGTAAAAAGACGGTGCAGTTTTGATTGATGTTGGGATGAACCGTGAAAATGGCAAATTAATGGGTGATGTAGATTTCGATACAGTAGCCCCTAAGGCTGAAGCAATTACACCGGTTCCTGGAGGAGTTGGTCCGTTGACAGTTGCTAGTTTAATGAAACAAGCAGTAATTTTAACGAGGAAGCAGCATGGCAGATAATCCAGTTTATCTTTCTGTGAGTGATTTAAATTTTTATATTTCACAAAAATTTAAAAATGATCCTTATCTACATAAGGTTTTTTACAGGGAGAGTTATCTAATTTTAGATTCAGGATGCATTCCCATCAATATTTTTCATTAAAGGACGATAAGTCTAAAATTAACGTAGTTATGTTTCGCTCCTTTTTTTGAAAAATTAAAGTTTAAGCCTGAAGAGGGAATGAAAGTTTATGTAAGTGGTTATGTGGATGTTTATGGTCCGCAAGGCTCATACCAGTTTTACGCTCAAACTATGGAACCAGCCGGGTTAGGTGCTCTTTATGAACAACTAAGACAGCTACAAGAAAAACTTGAAAAGAAGGCTTATTTAATGAAGATCATAAAAAGCGTTTGCCACTGTTTCCAGATCGTATTGCAGTTGTAACTAGTGCCTCTGGGGCAGTTATTCACGATATTATGGTTACAGCTAACCGAAGGTTTCCGCATGCTGAAATTGATCTCTATCCAGCTAAAGTTCAAGGAGATGAAGCAGTTGATACTATTGTTGCTTCTCTAAAGCAGATTCAAGCGCAGGGCGATAAGTATGATGTAGTTATTATTGGACGCGGTGGAGGATCATTAGAGGATCTGTGGCCTTTTAACGAAGAAAAGGTTGTACGTCAAATTTACGCAATGCAAATGCCAGTTATCAGTTCTGTGGGACATGAAACTGATACTACTTTAGCTGACCTAGTTGCAGATGCTCGTGCAGCAACTCCGACAGCTGCTGCAGAATATGCAACGCCAAATTTAGCTGATGTATTAACTAAAATTGTACAATTACGCGCTCGGCTTTATGCAGCAATGCAGGCTAATATTCGTGCTAAACGTCAGATTTTAGATCGTCTGAGGAACGCTCCAGTTCTACAAGAGCCAACTAGAATTTATGATCAACAAATTCAACAAGTTGATATGCTTACTCATCGACTCAATCAAGCAATGTCTCAACCAGCTTCAGCATGATCGTTCAGGTGTACGTTTGCTTCAGGAACGGTTAAAGGCGCTTAATCCTGGTCGAAGACTAGAACAGCTAGAACGTGAACGAACTTTTATAGTTGCTAATTTATTTTCAACAATGACAACTTATCTAAAAGATCAAAGAAATAAATTAAATCGAACCATGCAGCAGTTAGATGACATTAGCCCTTTGAAGACAATTAGTCGGGGCTACGTTTATACAACGGATCAGGAGGAAATACAGTTACTTCTGTTGATAAGTTAGAAATTGATAAAAAAATTAAAGTTACATTTCAAAGATGGTCAAGTACAAGTAAATGTAGAAAATATTCGGAGAGAAAAAGATGGCAACCAAGAAAAAATAATTTTGAAGAACAATTAAATGAATTACAAGAAATTGTCAATAAGCTTGAAAGTGGCAACGTTCCTTCTTGAAGACGCTTTAAATGAATTTCAAGCTGGAGTTAAGTTGAGTCGTGAACTGGAAAAGAAACTTAATGATGCCGAGCAAACAGTTGCTAAGTTAGTTGATAAAGATGGAAACGAGAAGACGCTCGATCCCCAAAATGCGTCAGCTCCTGAGGAAGAATAAATGAATTTAAAAGATTTTCAAAAAATATATACACCTCAAATTGATAAATTTTTAGAGGATCACTTAGCAAGTGAAGTTGATAATCCAATTTTTAGTAAAATTATGTCATATTCAGTCATGGCTGGTGGTAAGAGATTACGACCGCTTCTTTTCTTAGCAACACTTGAAACATTAAACTATAAAATTAGTGAATCAGAATTAAGAATCGCATGCGGAATTGAATTAATACATACTTATTCACTAATTCATGATGATTTACCAGCAATGGACAATGATGATTATCGCCGCGGAAAGCTTACCTCTCATAAGAAATGGGGAGAGGCTGAAGCTATTTTAGCTGGGGATGCCTTGCTTCCATTAGGAATTCAATGGATTACAGAAGGTAGTAATTCAGCGGCCTTGGCTATTATAATCTCACAAGCTGTTGGTCCAAACGGAATGGTAGGAGGACAATATCTTGATATTGATTCAACTAATAATGATTTAGTTAAAGAAAACGTCAAAGTTATTGATCAAATGGAGTGGTTAAAGACAGGTTGCTTAATTGAAGCTAGTGTTAAAATGGCAGCTGTTTATGCTGGTGCAAGCACTGATCAAGTTGATCGCCTAGATAATTTTAGTAAACAGTTTGGTAGATCTTATCAAATTTATGATGATTTAGTTGACGTAGTTGAAACAGAGCAAGAAGCAGGTAAAGCTACGCACAAAGATGCAGATGAAGGTAAAAACAATACCTTAACTTTACTTGGAATTGAAGCTAGTCGTAAGCAGCTTTTAAAAATGATTAAAACGGGAAAAGAAGCTGTAAAAATCTTTAAGCAGCCTTTGTTAGGCGATTTTTTTTAATTTATATCAGAAGGTATTATAGTAAATGGCTAAAAAGCGTGCAGATGTTTTATTATTTGAACAAGGCCTTTTAATTCTCGCAGTCAAGCGCAACGAGCTATTATGGCGGGCTTAGTTAATGACCATAATCATCAAAGAATTGACAAAAGTGGTGAAAAATTTCCTGAAGGTGAGATTTTTCATATTAAAGATGATGGCAAAAAATATGTTTCTCGTGGTGGATTTAAATTAGAAAAGGCTTTGCAAGTATTTAATATTAACTTGAAAGATAAGATTTGTCTTGATATTGGTGCTTCAACGGGTGGATTTACTGATGTTGCCTTGCAAAATGGTGCTAAGTTAGTTTATGCCCTTGATGTTGGTTATAATCAACTTGCTTGGAAATTACGCGACAACCCGCAAGTTATAGTTATGGAGAAACAAAATTTCCGCTATAGTAAGCCTGCTGATTTTACTGATGGGCTTCCTGATTTTGCAATGACAGATGTGTCATTTATATCGTTAGATTTAATCATGCCGCCAATGTATGAAATTTTAAAAGATCAGTGTGATGCTGTTTGTTTAATTAAACCCCAATTTGAAGCTGGTCCTGAAAATGTTGGCAAACATGGAATTGTTCATGATCATGATGTTCATGCTAATGTCATTAAGCATACAATGCAAATGGCTCAAAAGATTGGATTTAATATTCTTGGAGTAGATTATTCACCAATTAAGGGTGGAAAGGGAAATATTGAGTTTTTTGATCCATTTAGGTAAAGATTTAGCAAATCCTGGACAAGATTTGTGGCAAGGAAATCCAGCTGATGTGGTTCAACGTGCAGTTAGTGGCCTTTAGGTGAGAAAATGTTAGTTGAATTAGATATTAAAAACTTTGCGATTATTAAGACGCTTAAAGTTCGTTTTCAAGAAAAATGACTGTTTTAATTGGAGAAACAGGTGCAGGAAAGTCAATTATTATTGATGCAGTTTCTCTTTTACTAGGAAGTCGAGCACAAAATGAAATGATTCGCTCTGGTGAAAAAAAGCAGTCATCACGGGCTTATTTGTGCTGAGCGAGCAAAAAGAGTTAATTGAGAAATTATGTGAAAAATATGGTCTTCCATTTGAAGATGATCAATTAATAATTAGTCGAGAGTTAACGCATAAGGGTAGAAATGTAGTTAGAATTAATGGTCAGCTAACAACAATTAATGTACTACGAGAAATCGGTAGAAATCTGGTTGATATTCATGGCCAAAATGATCAACAAATTTTAATGGATCCAGATCGGCAAATTGACTTAATTGATAATTATGCCAAACCTAAGTTTAAGGATGAATTAGAAGATTATGCGGCTGATTTTGAAACATGGCGTCATCTTACTTCACAATTGCGTAAATTAAGAGAAGATGCGCAAGAAATTGCTCAGAAGCAAGATATTTTAGAATTTCAAAATAATGAACTTGAGAGTGCTGATTTAACTGATCCAGATGAGGACGAAAAGTTAGAAGAAGAATTTAATGAATTAAATAATTATCAAAAAAATTGCTGATACAGCCAATTATTTTATGCAATTATATGACGATGACGAGCATGGTCTAGCTACTTTACTTGGGGATGCACAAAATGCAGCAGAAGATTTAAGCAATTATGGTAAGAAATTCGAAAATTTTGCTACTAGTTTTAATGATGGCGTTTATTCGTTAAATGACGCTCGTAGTGAATTGTCTTCTCTAATGGATCAGATGGATTTTGATGAAGAGCGCTATCAATATGTTTCTAGCCGCTTAGATACTCTAAATACTCTTAAGAAAAAATATGGACCAACTCTAGAAGATGTTTTTAAATTTGCCCAGAAGGTTAAGAACGAACTTGGTAAATTTGAAACTGGAGATTTGGACGAAGAAAAATTAAAAACAATTAGCTGATGTTGAAAATAAACTCAGCAGGAAGGCAAAAGACTACATAAGCAAAGAGAACAAACTGCTCGTGAGCTGGAGGAAAAGATAAAAAAAGAATTAGCTGATCTTTATATGGAAAAGCTCGTTTTTCTATTCGAATTAATGAGACTGATTCTTTTTACAAAATTAGGAACAGATCAAGTGATTTTTATGATTGCGCCAAACCCTGGTGAGTCCTTGATGCCTTTAGTCAAGATAGTATCTGGCGGGGAGCAGTCACGCTTAATTTTAGCTTTAAAAGCGATCTTTAGTCGCGTAGAACCAGTTGGAACGATGATTTTTGACGAAATTGATACTGGTGTTTCTGGACGTGTTTCAGCAGCTATTGGTAAAAAAATGCATGCAATTGGTCAAGAAAAACAAGTTATTACGATAACTCACTCACCGCAAGTTGCTGCTGCTGGTGATCAACGATATTCTGTTGTAAAACAAGTTAAAGATGGAGCTACCTATACTCAAGTTGGACCTCTTACTCAAGAAGAAGCAATTACGGCAATTGCTCAAATGATGGCAGGCTCTGATGTAACTGATGCTGCTAAAAGAAATGCTGCTGATTTGATGGAAAGTTTTTTAAAAAATAAAATAAAGGACTTCTTGTAATGATGATTTAAAATTGCATCACTTTAAGAAGTCCTTTTATTTTTATGCTGTTTCAACATTAAAGATATCATTTAAGTCAATAATTCTAATTATATTATTATCATAACTATCTAGTACAAAACGTCCAGCTGATGTTCGTTTAATTAGCTGTCAATTTCCGTTTTTCCATTTTGGTAGGTGAGTAAGATGTATTCTTTATGAAAGAGCGCATGCTCTAAAATTCTAATAATTTTACCTGGATCTTGTGCAAAAGTAGTAAGCTTATTAATATTATAGTTAAAAAAGTAATTATAGATTTTTTGCTATAATTATTAAGTGATTTCAATAAATTCATATCTCATTCCTCGTATATCCCGAACTTGTGTTTGCACTATGTATTATACGAACAAATGTTTTTAATTGCAAGCAGAATTTATATCTCTTTGCGAAACTCTTGAAATTGTTCGCTTTTTAGTGCAATATATTCTTGTTACTATAATTTTTAGGAGCAAAATGGCACATCAAGGTTTTTATTAGTTCTATCTGGTCCTTCAGGTGTTGGTAAGGGGACCGTTAAAAGTGCAATGGTTAAGCAAAAGCTTTTTCATTTGAATATTCTGTTTCAATGACGACTCGTAAGCCTCGTCCAGGTGAAGTTGATGGCAAGGATTACTATTTTGTTTCGGAAGATCGTTTTCAAGAGGCGATTAGAGATAACGAACTTTTTGGAATATAATGAATATGTAGGTAATCACTATGGCACTCCTCTTGCACCTGTTCAAAAGATGCTTAAAGAAGGCAAAGATGTTTTACTCGAAATTGATGTTAATGGAGCAAAACAAGTGCGTAAGTTGATGCCCGATGGTGTTTTTATCTTTTTAACACCACCAGATTTGCACGAATTAAAGCATCGAATTGTTAACCGCGGAACCGATTCTGATAAGGTAATTGCAATGAGAATGAAGCAGGCACGTAAAGAGATCTTAATGATGGAGGACTATGATTATGCTGTAGTTAATGATACTGTGGCTAATGCAGTTGATCATATTAAATCTATTGTTGAAGCAGAACACGTGCGTGTACCGCGAGTAATTAATGATTATAGAAATATGGTTAAGGAGGATTAACAGATGAAAATTACATATCCATCTATTGATAAATTGCTGTCACGAGTAAATTCTCGTTATTCTCTTTCAGTTTTAGCTGCTAAAAAGAGCTCACGAAATTCAAGCCGGAGCACCGTTAGCTTTAAAGCATTATAAGTCTGACAAAGCAGTTGGCAAAGGCGCTTGAAGAAATTGCTGCTGGTAAAGTTACAATTGATCCTGAGCATCGTGAAGATATTGGCTAATTTTTTCCTTCATTGTTAAGCAATGAAGGTTTTTAGTAGGTGATAAGTTAGATGATTGCACAAGTTATTGTAGATGTGGCTGCTAAGCAAACTGATCGCGTATTTGAATATCATATTCCTCAAGAACTAACTGATGTGGCTGTTGGCTCGAGAGTGGTCGTTCCCTTTGGGAGGCGAAAAGTACAAGGCTTTGTTGTTGGTATCAGTAAAACAACTTCTTATTCAGGAAAATTGAAAGATTTACTTGTTGTTGTTGATGAATTGCCACCTCTTACTCCAGAATTAGTTGCTTTGTCTAAAACTTTAGCCGATAAAATTTTTGCCTACCGAATTACAATCTTGCAGTCGATGTTGCCAAAGGGTAATGAGGGCAAATTATCGAAAAATTTTAGTTCCAATTACTGAAGAAGCAAAAAGCTTAAAATTTTAAAAGGTGAGCCACTTGATTTAAATGAAGTTTCAAATCTTAATACTATTGTAGAAATTAGAAAGTTAATTAAAAATAATCAGGCTAAGATTGAATACCTAGTTGAAAACAAAGCCAAGAAAAACAGGCTGCAATCTATCTTTTAACTAAAACTAAAGTAGAATACCAAGAGATTTTAAAAGGATTAAGAAAAACCGCTAAAAAGCAGCAAGCTTTATTGGATAATATCGTAAAAAATATCATGAGTATCCAAAATTAGGTTCAAAAATAGTGTCTGAGCTGGATGTGTCAAGTTCTGTTCTAAGAACCGCTGTAAAAAAGGGCTGGCTTGCAAAAAAAAGAGCAAGAAATATATCGTGATCCGTTAAAGACTTTGAGTCTAGGAAACAGAAAAATCAAATTAAGTTAAATTCAGAACAAACTCATGCTTTAAATTCAATTGGAAAAAGTATTCAAAAAAAGAAGCTAAAACTTTTCTTCTTGAAGGAATTACTGGTAGTGGTAAGACAGAAGTATACCTTCATGCAATTAGTGTCGCACTTGAGCAGAAAAGAAATGTTTTAATGTTAGTTCCAGAAATTTCTTTGACACCGCAAATGGTTAAGCAAGTAAAAGAACGTTTTGGAGATAATGTTGCAGTTTTGCATAGTGGCTTATCTGAAGGAGAAAAATATGATGAGTGGCGCAGAATTCGTCGCGGAGAAGCTCAAGTTGTAGTCGGAGCAAGAAGCGCGATTTTTTGCTCCTTTAAAAATATTGGCTTAATAGTAATTGATGAAGAACATGAATCTTCCTATAAACAAAATGATACTCCCTCGTTATCATGCTAGAGATGTTGCTTTATTGAGAAGTAAATTTCATAAATGTCCAGTTGTTTTAGGGAGTGCTACGCCTTCTTTGGCAAGTCGTGCAAGAGCTCAAAAGGAAGATATGAATTATTGCTTTTAACTAAACGCGCTAATCAAAAATCTTTTGCCTAAAGTTGATTTAATTGATTTAAAAACAGTCGAATTTGCTGGAGCTCAGTTTGATTTATCGATTCCTTTAGTGGATGCAATCAAAGAAAAATAGCTAAAAAAGAACAGGTAATTTTACTTCTTAATCGTCGAGGTTTCGCTAGTTTTATGCTTTGTCGCAATTGTGGCTTTGTCTAAAATGCCCAAACTGTGACATTTCATTAACGCTTCATAAAGATACCCAACAGATGCAGTGTCATTGTTGCGGACATAAAGAACCGATTCCAAGAAAATGTGTCAAAGTGTCAAAGTGAAAAAATAAGATTTTTAGGTACTGGAACACAAAAAGTGCAAAGAAGAACTTGAAAAATTACTGCCGAAGCAAAAATTTTAAAATGGATGTTGATACGACTAGACGTAAGGGAAGTTATAAAAAATCTTAGATAGTTTTGGCGATCATAAAGCTGATATTTTATTAGGGACACAGATGATCATAGGGTTGGATTTTCCCAATGTAACTTTTGGTTGGTGTAATTAAATGCTGATACTGCCCTCTCACTACCAGATTTTAATTCTGCAGAAAAAAACTTTTGATCTGCTAACGCAAGTATCAGGAAGAGCTGGGAAGAGCAGAAAAAAACTGGCAGGGAGGTGATTCAAAAACTTATAATCCTGATAATTATGCGATAAAATTAGCACAAAGTCAGGATTATGAGAGTTTACAAAAAGAAATGCAGGTTAGATTTCAAGGCAACTATCATAACTTTTCTTCAGCAATACGTAACT
>VOFH01000638.1_pt1 | contig 25346 bp, 34 predicted proteins | sample 5384091 | NCBI WGS metagenome assembly VOFH01 (sample SAMN12384727, study PRJNA508395) | human gut metagenome | isolation source: healthy gut G | host: Homo sapiens
AGAAAGAGGTGGCAAGACTTTCCGCCAACCTTCGCCCCATATCAGCGACACAAATAGATTGGGCATACCGCCACTGCGTTGAGCATATCGGCTACCGCACCAAGAAAGGGAACATCACCTGTTCCGACTGCGGTCACGAGTGGCACAGCGACAGCGGACTATGCGACACCCTTGAAGGCTGCACCTGCCCCCAATGCCATGCCGAACTCAAAGTGCAGGACACACGCAGACGCATCTACAAGGAAACGCAGTATTTCAGCGTGATAACCACCTGCAAAGGGTATCAGGTAATCCGCGTGGCGCAGGTCAGATGCGAGAGCAGGAAAGGCGAACCGATGCGTTTCTACTGCCACGAGGTCGTGCAGCGTTGGATTTCACCCGACGGCAAGGTTACGGATATGGCGTTGCTCCGTGGCTTCCTTTTCTGCTACTGCGATGTGTGGGCATTAGGCAGCGATATGGAGGTAAGACCGCACAACAGCCTATAACAGAGTTCTGTCAGTACATTTTTAATCATCTAAAAAGCAACATTATGGCAACACGAATGACAATCAACGGAATAAGCACCTGCACGGAAGCAGGTACGGAGAAATACGAGCGTTTCCAATCGGGTATCGGAAGACGCAGGCGGACACTTGTGCAGTACGACTACCGCCACCCCATAGACAGAGAATTGTTCTCTTGTGTCAAACCCACGTTGGACGAGTGCCGAGCCGCACGGGACAAGTGGCTGAACGCAAAGAAGGGAAAGGAGGACAGACTATGAACACGACCTATCAAACGCTGATAGTCAAGTTCAGCGAACCTATCACGGCATTGGACGGTATCTTTGACGATACCGGAGCGTGGGGAACGGACACCCTCAAGGGGTGGATAGATGATTACGAAAGCACACGTTTCACCGCCACCGACAGCCATACGGCAGTCATCACGAGCGAGTACAATATGGAATGTGTGAAAGAGTGGCTACAACGGCAGACCACCCATTGCCGAGATGCGAGAATTTTGAACGAGTTGGCGGTGTCCGCACCGCCAATACTTAAAACCCTAAAAACAAAGGATATGATAGCAAAGACGATATTACAGCAGATAGGCGGAAGACGCTTCACCGCCATGACGGGAAGCCGTGATTTCATAGATATGGGCAACGGCTTACGGATGAGCCTTGCAAGGAACAAGACAAGTGCCAACCGCCTTGACATCATCTATGACGAAGGGGCAGACCTCTACAATATGCGCTTCTACCGCAGGACATTCAGCAAAAGACCTTTGAGTGCAAGACAAAGGACATTGCCGTACACGAGGGTATCTATTTTGATATGCTGGAGGAAATGTTCACGATGGTGACGGGACTTTACACACGCTTTTGAGTGGCGGGGCGGCGAGAGCCGCCCTACTTTCTTTCAGTGAGCATGATGGCGGACAAAGAAAGTAGCAAAGAAACCTTTGTCCAATCTGCGATAACTAAAAAATCCGCAAGTAAAACTTGCGGAGGCTATATATTGGGTCGTTATTTTTGGGTGGAGGGGAATGATAATCTCGAACCGTTGAACTACACATTTCTGCTTCGTCTCCATTTCCCCCAACGATTTGATACGTTCAATCATTTTTGTTGTTCCTTTCTGAATTTTCCTAAATACTTTCTTCATAATTTCGCTATACTTTTTATGGTTAATAACTATGTTTTGTATTGCTCTCACAACATTTACAACTTGAAGTGTTATTTGGAAACCGATAGGCAAAAATGGCTCAACGATGTCAATTAACGAGAAAATCCTACGATAATCTATCAAGTGATAGAGCAAAAGACGTGCCAAGTTAAATATGGCACGTCTTTTGCCAGTTTTGTCAGTCCTTTTATGGGATATACAGCAACGCAAACTCCGCCTTTCTCCGTTTGAGCAGCATGGCGTGGCGTTTCCCCTTGTAGTTGCAGAAGGCGATATACTCACGGTAGATGTTCCTGTCGCCCGCCTCCAACTTCTTGATTAGGGTGCTTTTGGGGATTGTCTTGCTACCTAACAGCTTCGCCGGTCCCACATTGTAAGCCAACGTGCCAAGCAGGGTCGAATCTACCCCGAATTTACGGAACATGGCGACAAACTTCCGCAGGTCTTTCCGCAGGAGCGCGTCCGCCTGCCGCTTTGTCATTGTTCGTGCCGAATACTTCTCGTTTGGTAAAAGTTTATGACCCCATCCGACGTATGGATGGTGTTTTTCTGAGTGCCAGCCCTCAAAGTAGCGGCAGCATAAAAAAGCACGTTCCATAAGTGGCAGTCGGTAGATTGCCGCCTGCCCGTCCGTTCCCTCTTGGCGGCTGATCTGTGCCGACACAGAACAGACCGCCAGAAGTGAACAGAGCATCATCATCCACGCACGCATCATTTCGACAGTGGTTTGAAGTTGCCGATGGGAACGATGGTAAGATCGTCGTCCTTTACAGTCCTGTTGTTGAAGTCAAACTCCAGCTCATAGGAATTTTTGAAATTGTCCTCCACCACCACGATGAAATTATGTGCTTCGTCACCCTCCGCCGTGTAGTATAGGCGGAACTTCCCGTTCTCCAGCAGATAGCGGTCGTTGGGCAGGAAGGTGATGCCGTTATCCATTTTGAGAGAGCCTTCCCCCTCGAACTGGAAATACCGGATGGTGTAAAGCGTGTTAGCGAAGTCGCCTTCCTTTTTCAGTTCACAGCGGATTTCCACTGTCTGCCCCTTTACTACCTTGTTCGGCACGGGCATGACCTCCACCGTGAAGGGATAGGACTGCTGGATGTCCATGTCATCGTCACATGACACGAGGGTGAATGACATGGCGGCTATCAGGCATAACGCCACTGCCTTGAATATTGATGTTCTCTTGTTTCTGTTGTTCAGTATGTTCATTGTTCTTCGATTTTTAGATGGTTGTTTTTCTGTTTTTTCGTTGTCAGTTGCAGGTACTCGTTCAAGTCCTTGCAACCGTCATAGAGGGAGGAACGGTCGGTGACACGTTCCCCGTATCGCATGGTAAGTGCGGCAAGCGTCCGCCGTCCGGCTTCGTCACGGTCGAGGAAGCAGCCGATGCGCCCGTATCCGTCCAGCAATCCCGCCGCCTTCTCCACGTTGGCGACTGAGTTCAGCACAAGACAGTCAGCGTTACCGGTTACACCAAGCGTCACGGCAGAGAGAAAGTCCATGAAGCCCTCGAACACGAGGCACTCGTCAGCCGGGATGTCATTCGCCTTTACCAGTGATACAGACTTCGGAGGTATGCAACCCTTGAAATATCGGCTTCTGACTTCATAGCCACCTGCCATGTTCGGAAAGCCAACGGCAAAATACCGTTTCCCACGCACACCGTAGTTCAAGCGGCAGCAGTGACGGGATGCGATGGCGTAAGGGATGCCCCGTTCCTCTAAATACTCCGTCAGCAGTGAGCGGAGCAGCGGAGCGACCTCCACATCCTCAAAAACGGATTCGGTCGGCTTCGAGAGATAGACGGGCTTTTCCCATCCGGCAACCGTCATATTGGCGGCTTCCGCTATGAACTTCGCTTGCTTCATGAAGTCATCGCTTTGCAGAAACTCCCCGGCAAGCGTGAAGATGTCGCCGCCCTTGCCCAAACCGAAGTCGTACCAGAGCTGTTTCGCCACGTTCACACGGAAAGAGGATGTGCGCTCGCCCCTGTACGGGGCAAGATACCACAGCTCGTTACCGCTCCTTCTGACAGGCTCATGCCCCAGCCGTGCGAGAAAATCCGCAAGCGGCATCCTTCTGACAGCATCTATTTCCGTCCTTTCCATGCCCGTGTCAGTTGATGATGAACTTGATACCGACCCCGAACTGCGTGTGGAACTTCCGTGTGTCGCCACCCCAAAGGCAACGCTCCCGCAGGTAGCATCAGTATTAACAACTATATTCCCTTTTGCCGAGTACGGCGACTTGAATGTCAGCAGATTGGCGTTTTTATTGACAGGCTCGTAACCCATAGCCCTCATAAAATCTTCAAGTGGAAGATTTTTGATGTCAAGGTCAATCACAGTCAGTCCCATAGGCTCATCCGATTATGAATTTTACTCCGATCCCGAACTGCGTGTGGAACTTCCGCGTGTCTCCACCCCAAAGGCAACGCTCCCGCAGGTTGGCAAGCAGGGCTACACGGTCTGCCACGTAGCACTCCACATCGAGCGTCAGCGCACCGCCGTAGATGAAGGCGTCCCGGTCGTGCAGCGTGGAGCCGTCATGCAGCACCTTATTCCCCCAGTTCATCGACTCATATCCGGCAAGAGCCGAAGCCCCGGCATAGACGAACACGATTTTTCGGGCGTCCGACAGTATCTTGAAGTAATAACCGCCCTCCGCCGTGAACTGCGCCACGGGTATCTTGGTATCCTTGTAGGGATTGTTTTTCAGTAGGTATTCGCCACCGAACACCCACTTGTTCCCCCTCTTCGTGTAGGTGGAGAGAGCCGCCCCGAAACTGTACCCGCCATCCTTGCCGCCGGGATGGAAGCCGTCCGCCATATCCGCCCTTACCTCGATGCCCTGCATTTTCGGCAGACACCGCTGGGCGTGCGCCTGCCCCGTGAAAAGGGCAAGCGACGCGATGATTATTGCGATGTATTTTCTCATGGTCAGCGTACCTGAAGTTCGTTGATGGTATTGGCACGTACCAAATCCTCGTTCTCAATCACGAAGGACTGGTGACGGCCTCCGTTCTTTTCGTTCAGTTCCACCACGAGGCACTTGTCGTCGGGGATGGTGAACTTCGACATCGTGAAGACCGTGCGCTCGCTCTTTCTTGCCCGGCACGAGGGTGGCGTAGTTTTGCGCACGGAGCGGCAGAATAATCTGCTCCTGCACGGCAGTACGCTTCGCAACCTTCTTGTCCACGATTTTCCATGTGATGTAGTCCACATCGAAAGGCACGTTGCTCTGGTTCTTTATCTCCGTGTGGAAATAAAGCAAACCGTTGTGCGTGTAGATGCCTTTGAGAAGATACTGAATGCCGAAACGCTTGCAGCCGATATGCTTCACCTCGCGCTTGTTCTGCTTGTGGATGGACTTCATGATAAGGCGCACCAGCATCGGGCTTTCGCTGCCCAGTTCTTTCAGATAGATTTCCTGCGCATTGTTCGGGCGGTTCACCGTGCTGCCGTCATGGATGAAGTCGCACATCTCCACATTGAGCAACAGCGGTTCGGCGGCGTACTTCACGTTGAAGGTGTAGAAACTGCCGTCCTCCGTGATGACGGACATGTTCGTTTCGTTGGGAAAATTCCTTACGGTAGCCTTTACACGGATGACGTTCTCCGCTCCATCGGCTTTCCCGGCAATCAAGTCGGGCGAGCCTAAATCAACATAGCGCACCTCCGCCGGAAAGATGACGTGGACGGTCTTGTCGTAGGTCACTTCCAGACCGTGCGGCGGTATCATGCGGTCGAAGGTCAGCTTGCGTGACAGCCCGTGATACAGGTCGCCGTCCGCCTCCTTCTGCGGATAGACCTCCTTCGTCAAGGTCGGCTGTTCATTACTTCCGTTGGTCGTTTCAACGGTTACATTCTCCTGCGCGTTGGCAGATGCGATGCCCATAGCGAGGGCGAGCATGATGATTACTTTTCTCATACTTTTGGATTTTTAGTGGTAATTTTTTATTGTTTTCAATATTTTTCTTGGTAAAGCATGACCCTGTACCCGGCTTTCAGATGCACCTTGACGGTTCGCATCTTCTTGGCTATGTACTGGCTCGTGCCTTGTATCAGCCCCTTGCCCAAGTCGGAGGCGAGTTGCGCCCCGGCATTGGTGGAGATGTTGATGCTGCTTCCGAGTGAGCCGCCCATGTTGGCGGCGACCTCCCTGACGGCATTTATCTCCATCGAGTTCGGGATGAAGATACCGGGCTGTCCGTCCGTGTCATAGACCGCAAGCTCCACGGGGATAATCGTGCCGTCGTATTCCAGCGAGGTAATCTCGATGTCGAGCCGTTCACCCTGTATCTTGCCCGTGCCGACCACCACCGCACCCCGGGGGATTGTCCTGCCTGCCACCGCCATAGGCTCCAGCAGGCGGAGCCTTACCGTTTGCCCGTCCGTCACGCTCTGCGCACCATGCACACACGCCGGGATGGTGTTCCTGTCCGATACCTCCGCCGTGCCGACAGCCGTGTTGAAACCCCGGTTGCGTTCCTGCGATAAGGCGGCGACAAACTCCGCGTTACTCATGGGCTGTGAGAGTGAAGAAACTACTTGATGCTCCACCTGTCTGATTGGCATTGCCTTGTTCTTCTTCCCTTTCTGCACGGTAGTTGGCTCTGCCCTCTGTTCCGCCGATGGCTGTCCTCCGTTCTGACCGCCCATGTACTTTGCCGCCAGCTCGTAGGACTTCTCCATAAGAGCCACTTGGTCGTCCACGGCGGAAGCCTTGCCCTTCCCGCTTTCCAGTTCCGACTCCAGCGAGGCGATGCGCTCCAACAGTTCATCTATCTCGGCATTGTTGTTCTTCGGCTGTTCGTAGAAATTGCCGAGCGTGGCGTTCAGGTCACGGTAGGCGGCTGCGGAGGACTGGATGGTCTGCGGCGTGGCTGGCTTTGCCCTTTCTTCCTTGCCGCCCGGATTGGCGAGGTCGAAGTCCACTCCGTTCTCCGTTCCCGCTATCTCGCGGTCGAACATGTCGCCCAGCTGCCCGATGGCACGGTTGCGGCTCTCCTGACGCTCTTCCATCTCCCCATGCTCGTAGGCTTTCAGCTTGTCGCCGATAATCTGCCGGTTCGCCTTGTCAGCGTCGGGCATCTCGGTGTTGTATCCGTCCGTTCCCGGCGGTTGCTCCTTGCCGGAGGACGGGGCGAATATCAGCCACATCGCCCCGATGAACACCAACACCATAGCGGGCAGCACGATCATCTTCTGCCGTTTCAGCCGTTGCGCCTCTGTCAGCGGTTCGCGCTCCTTTTTCGGTTTCCCCGTTTCGGGAGCAGCTTTGTTCTCTTTCGTCGGTTCATTCTTTGTCTGTTCCATATAAATAAGGTGTTAAGTGATTGCCTGTTTCCGCCGGGGTCGGCAGTTCCACCCGTCCGGCGTGTCCCGTTTCCATATGTGAGCCGTCGTTCCTGCCGATGTCATAGACGGCTCTGCCGAAGGTGTAAAGGGCAAGCACCGCGAAGGCGGCGAACATCCCCAGCACGATGCGGCGGCGTGTTTCCGGCGGCAAGCCGTCCAGATACCCTTTGAGACTTGCCGCCAAGCGTTTCCGTTTGTCGTGGAGTTTCCAATACATGCCCCACATTGATTTTCTGATACACTTTCCGTTTCATGTCCTGTTACCTTTTGATTGTCTGTAAATCCTTGTTCTCGATGATGGTGAAACCCTCGATGGTAAAACCGTTCGGGTTGTCATCCGACCGCGATGCGTTCAGCAGGCGGCAGGTGGTCACGAGGCTGCGCTCGGTGACGTTGCTCTGCCGGATGATTTTTTCTGTGTGGCGTAGGTCACGGCACGGTAGGGATAGGCGTTGAAGTCGGACACCACGCTGTCCACCTTCAGCACTTGGTTGATGTTCCCGGCGATGATGCGGTTGTAGTACCCCTTCTCGGCGAAGTCCGAATAATAGTGGTACACGCTCTTGTCCGCCAGCAGCAAGGCTCGTTTCACGTTGTGTTCAATCGCGCTTTTTTCAGGTGACAGCGTGAAGAAAAGCTCGTGGAAGCGGCGCACATGCTCCCGTGCCTCCGCCGGGCGGTTCTGCGACAGATCCTGCGACAAGGCCAGCATCAGGCTCTTGCCGTTGTCCAGCACATAGATTTTCTCCCGTTGCTTCTCGGCGAAACGGTAGGAGTTCCACACGCTCCACACCGTCACCACGGTGCACAGCGACAGGAAGACGATACCGAACAGGCGTATCTGCCTGAACGACGATTCGATGTTTCTGAGTGACTTGAATTCCATTTTTACTTTTTCTGTTTATGATTGCACATTGATTATTTCAGCAGCTTGCCGATGCGTCCGACTGCGTTTCCTGCGGTCGCTCCTGCCACGCTGCCCGCCATGCTTCCGGCCCGTCCCGCCATCTGGTTCACGTTGCGACCGTAACCGCCCATGCCTCCGGCTTGGATAATCCAGCCCGCCACGGTGGGGATGGTGAAGTAGCCGATGATGCCGATGCAGAGGAACACGATATACACCCCGTCGCTCGAATCCAGCGAGAAGTTCGGGTCAGCCTGCATACGCTCGATGTCACTTTGTAGCATCAGCACCTGTATCTTAGCCAGTATGGTGCTGAACATGTCCGACACCGGAAGCCACAGATAGACCTGTATGTAGCGGCATATCCACTGCGTGAGCGTGCTTTGGAAACCGTCCCATACCGACAGGGCGAAGGCTATCGGACCGAGTATCGCCAGCACCACGAGAAAGAAGGTGCGGACGGTGTCTATCACGAGGGCGGCGGCTTGGAACAGCAGTTCCAGTATCTCGCGGAAGAAGTCGCGGATGTTTTTCTTCATGTTGTACATCCCCCGGTCGATATACATCCCCGCCATCGTCACCATGTCGGAGGGCGACCAACCGAGTTCCTCCAGCTGCTTGTCAAACTCCTCGTTGGACACGAGGTAGGCGGTTTCGGGGTTGCGCACCATCGCCTCGTATTCCAGCCGGTCTTTCTGTTGGCTGTAGGTATTCATATCCAGTGTTTCAGCTTCCAGCATCTTCGCCGTGCCCTGCACAACGGGCGACAGGATGCTGTTTATCGTGCCCAGCACCACAGTGGGGGAAGAACATGATGCACAGACCGATGGCAAAAAGGACGGAGCATCGGGAACACGTCTATCGGTTCTGCTCTCGCCAGTGACTGCCATACACGGTAGGCAACGTAGAACAGCGCACCCAGTCCGGCGATGCCTTTCGCCACGCCCGCCATGTCCCCGCACAGCGGCATCATCTGCTCGTAAAGCGAGCGCAGAATCTGGTGAAGGTTGTCAAATTCCATAGGCTACCAGTATCTTTCGTTCATGTTCCCGTACAGCCCCATGATGCGGTCGAGGTCGTTCTTCTTTTTCGCACGCAGGTAGCTCACGGAGATGTTCTTGTTCGTGTAGTAGCTCACGAGGTTGCGGTAACGCTTCATTTTGGAGTAGCAGCGTTCCACCACGTCCATGCGCTCCTTGTCGGTCATGGAGAGAGTTGTGATGTTCACCACGTTTTTCAGTTCGGTCAATACATCGTTGCTCTCTTCCAGCAGTTTCGTATATCCGAAGGCGATGGCGGAAAGTTCTTCGGGTCGTGAAATTTCCATCACGGAGCATCCTTTGGAAACTGGTTACATAAATGTCGGTGATGTCGCCCACCATCAGGATGGTCTGCTGCACCTTGCGGGCGTCCCGGACAAGGTTGTTCACCGATTTCAGCGCGTCGTAATACTTCTTCCCCTGCTCGTAGATTTTCACGGTTTCCTGAAAATTCTTCACCATGTTCGTGGCGGTCTTCGAGGTGTGGACGATGTTCTTCGAGGCGTTGATGATACCCTGCGCCAGATTGCCGGGGTCGCTCACCACCCATTGGGCGGAAGCACTGCCCGCGAAAAGCAGGCACAGGCAGACAATCATTGTTATTCTTGTTCTCATGTTACTTTGGATTTTAGTGGTTTTATTCTTCTGGTCGGATTTCCGGCTGCGGCTTCACACGCACATAGTCACCGTTCGGAGAGAAGGTCAGTACGTCGGTAGCCTCGTTATAGGACACGTCGATGCGGAAGCCGGTGTTCATGAACAGGTTGCCGTTTTCCTCCTGCAAGAGATAGGTTTCCGGCTTCAGCCTGCGGCGGATGACCGCTCCGCTGAAAACCGTCACCTTGTAGGCTTCTCCCTCCTTGTAGATGAGCACGTCGGGCTTTCCCTCCATGCTTGTCCAGTTTCCGCACAGTTGGTCGCGGCGGTTATCCGCCATGTCGCAGGATTGCAGCATCACGACTGCCAATCCTATTAAACACTCGCTGATTTTCAGCATCTTCATTCTTGAAATACTCATACGCTTTTCTTTTTTCGTTGATACATTCGGTTTATTGATTGTTCTTGTTTCTCCGCCTTTCGGCAAGCTGCCGGATGGCGGCTTCGATGTCGCCGCCCAGCAGCTCTGCCAGACGGTACACCTCCACCTTCTCCGTTTCCTCGGTGGTGTACGCCAGATATTCTTCCGCGCTCACCTCCGTGGCATAGACCGCTGACTGCGTGCCGCCCAAGCCTATCCACACCTCTTTATATAGTCGAGAAGGGCTGTTCGCCATGTTGATGGAGAGTATCTGCCCCTTCTCCTTTTCCGTCAGTCCGAGCAACGCCTGAATCTGGTCGAACTTGTTCATGTACTTGCTTTGGTCGAGAAGTATCTTGCAGTCGGAGTTGTTGATGATGCTCTCCTTGACAACGGGGGAGGAAATGATGTCGTCCACCTCCTGCGTCACCACAATAGCCTCACCGTAATACTTCCTGACGGTCTTGTACATATAGCGCAGATAGTCAGCCATGTTTGCCGAAGAAAGAGCCTTCCAAGCCTCTTCCACTATCAGTTGCTTTCTCACGCCCTTCAGCCGTCGCAGCTTGTTAATGAAAGCCTCCATGATGATGATCGTAACTACCGGGAACAGCTCGGCGTTGTCCTTCACGAATCGATCTCGAAGACGATGAACCGCTTGTGCAGCAGGTCGATGTTCTCGTTCGAGTTGAGCAGGAAATCGTAGCGTCCGCCCCGGTAATACTGCCGCATGGTGGTCAGCATGTTGTCGATGTTGAAGTCCTCCTTCTCCACCTTTATCTCACGCTCCGCCAGTTCCCTGCGGTAGTCGTCACGCATGTACTCGTAGAAGGAGTTGAACGAGGGGACGATGTTTCGGTCTGCCCTGATGCGCTCGATGTAGGCACTCACGGCACTGCCCAATTCCCCGCTCTCGGTTTTCGTTACCTTGTCGTCCTCCGACTTCCAGAGCGTCAGCAGCAGCGTCTTGATGCTGTCCTTCTTCTCCACGTCGAACACGTAATCATCAGTATAGAAAGGATTGAAGCTGATGGGCTTCTCCTCCGTGTAGGTGAAATACACGCCGTCAGCCTCGCCCGTCTTGCGCCGTATCATCTCGCATATCCCTGATAGGAGTTTCCCGTATCCACCAATACCACATGTGCGCCCTGCTCATAATATTGCCGCACAAGGTGGTTCATGAAGAAGGACTTGCCGCTGCCCGAAGGACCCAGCACGAACTTGTTGCGGTTCGTGGTGATGCCCCGCTTCATGGGCAGGTCGCTGATGTCGAGGTGCAGAGGCTTCCCCGTGAGCCTGTCCACCATCTTGATGCCGAAGGGTGAGAGCGAACTGCGGTAGTTGGTTTCCTCCGTGAACAGGCACACCGCCTGCTCGATGAAGGTGTGGAAACTCTCCTCCGCAGGAAAGTCAGCCGCATTGCCGGGTATGGCCGCCCAGTAGAGCGTCGGGCAGTCTATGGTGTTGTGGTGCGGCACGCACTCCATGCTTGCCAGCTGGCTGCCCACGTCGTTCCTTATGTTCTTCAGATCCTCCGGGTCGTCGCTCCACGCCATCACGTTGCAGTGGCAGCGTACAGAGGTCAGACCTTTCGAGTGGGCTTCGTTCAGGTACTGGTCTATCCACTCGCGGTTGATGCTGTTGCTCCGGTTGAATAGCGGGAGAGCGAGTGCATGTTGCGGGCGGACTGCTCGAACCTCTGCAGGTTCTCCCCGTGGTCGTCGATGAGGACGTACTGGTTGTAGCAGTGGTTGCAGTCCAGCAGCAAGCCCACCGGGGCGGCGAACGACAGGCGGCAGTCCGAGCGGTCGGTCGAGAGCCGCTCGTAGCGGCTGTCCGTCGCCACCTTGCCCGGCAGGTCTTCCGTGTCCGAGAGGGTGTGCAGGCAGAGGATGTCGTCGCCGATGCGCATCTCCTTTTGCCGAGGTCGATGTCCTGCAACCGTGGCGTCGCCTTCGGGCATGAGCGAGAAGTAACGCTCCAGCAATCCGGCTTTGCCGTCCGTCCCCACAATCTCATCGGTGGAGAGGCGGCGCAGCCTGACAAAACCGCTGTCGTTCATGATACGCTCGAACTGTTCCGTCGCCTCCAGAAACTTCGCGGAGGTTTCCCTGTCCAGCTCCTTCGGGATGATATGCCCACGGCACAGCGTACTGAAGTTGCTCTGCATCCGGTTACGCTCCTTCGTCGTCTTGGTCAGGTAGAGATAGCAGGAATGTTTCAGGTACGGACGCTCGTTGAAGTGGCGTTCAAAGAGCGGCTCAGGAAGCTCATGTCGTCCTTCTCCAGTTCCGGCTTATAGTTCTCCTTGATGAACCAGTCCTGCTTGTGGACAACGGAGTAGTCCGGCAGCACCTTGACCGCCTTGCACCAGCAGCCGTGTATCGCCTCGTATTCCGCGCCCGTCACGGTGTAAAGCTCCGGCAGCTCCACCTCGAAAGCCACCGTGATGTCGGCATCCTTTGAGATGATGCAGCCGTGTTCCACTGCCAGCAGCGGAAATCTGTTTTCCAGTGTCGTTATTTTCGATGTATTTCTCATGCAGTTTCTTCCTTTCGTTTCCGTGTGAATAATCGGGTGATCCGCCGCCGGTTGATAAGGTATCGGGGATGGTTCCGTGCCGCTCCTGATTTCATCAGCCCGTGTTCGCCGTACCGAGCGTTCAGCGCGAAGGTCTGCCACACAAGGAGGGAGGACGATGCCGAACCGAAGCCGATACATATCCACTGGTCGATGCCGACCATGTAGAGGATGACGAACAGGACGAAGAGAGCCAGCAGTCCTCCACAGAAGATGAAGAGGTACTGGGCTTTCAGTCCCTTGAACTCGACCGGACGGCCGATACCCTTGTTTATCGGATATTCAGCCATACATTATTATATTAAAGGAAGAATGAGCGCAGGATGGTGGCGGCTACAATCAGGAAGATGCAAGCACCGAACCAGCTTGCGGCGGTCTTGGAGGGTGTCCGGGTCGCCTGACGAGAATTTTGAATAGACTTTCACGCCCCGATAAGACCGATCACCGCGCCGATGGCGTAGATGAGTTTCGTGGCGGGTTCAAAATACGAACTCACCATCGAGGTGGCTTCCGTGATGCCTGCAAGACCGTTTCCCTGAGCGGAAGCGGTAGCGGTGGCGGCGATCATAAGTGCCGCAGAGATGATAAACTTTTGTCTGATGTTCTTGTTCATAAACTGTTTTTGTTTTGTGCCGTCGAAAGGGTGGATGGTCCTTTTTCGGGCGGTTGATACTTGATTACTTTACTTTGGTTTAGTGGTAGCCCGTTTGTTTCTACGGACTTGGGTGTGTCCGTTGCGGATTGGCTGTACCTTGTACTGCCGTGCGCGTGGTGTGATACCGTCTTACGTTTTCATTTCCATTCTTTTTAGTCGTTATACATAGTTTCGGAAATCGAACTCCTCGATATTGTCGGGAATCACGAACACCTTTTCCTTTTGGCGTGTCACTGTCATGTTCACCGTGTCCACGAAAACAGACATCGCCTTTGCAAGCCTCTCGCTCATCGCTTCATCGGTCAGGCGTTCCGTTATCCTTGTGAAAAGCTCTGTTCCGTCCAGTTCCGTCATGACCTTCCCGGCGTGTCGCATTTCCTCATCGGATGGTGAATCTTTCCGTATGTGTGTACTGCTATGTCAATATCCTCGAAACTGCTTCCCGAAGCCTGCTTTTTGTCCGGTTCTTCGTCCTCCGGATCATCCTCTCCGTACTCCAGTTCCGAAGGTGAAATGCTCATGAAGGTCTCATCGAGCTTGTCTTCGGGTACTTTGTCGGACGGGAAGCGGTTTTCGTGTTTCCGTCGTCAAAAGTAGCCTCTTCCTCCGACAGCTCAATGCCCTTTTCCGAAGTGGCGGCTTCTTGCGTCGGTATGGCAGCGGTTGTCCGGCTCGCTGCCATCTTGAAACGGCTCTTGCCAATGATGTCCGAGGTGTCTGCGTGAGGTATTTCCTTATCCTTTCCTTGCTCTGCCACCGTACTGTCCAATGACCGCCACAGCCCGGCAATATGTCTGAAGAAACGGATGAGCTTCATGTCCATGATGCGGTCATAGAACAGCAGAAACAGAAACCACACGTTGCAGGCAACCGATACGATTAAAAACACCTTTGTCATAGTTTCACTTTTTTGGCGTTTTCAATCTGCTCCGTGTACTGTGTCCCGTATTGTCGGAAATGGTCTCGGAGGATGTTGTCCACGAACTTGCCGATGCTTAAGCCGTTTCCCATCCGACTGGCAACGATGGCGACTTTCTCATGGATCTCGCGGCTGATGTATATACATTGCCGCGTTTTGATTTCCGATGCTTGCAGGAAAGTCGAGAGCGGTTTGTCTCTGCTTTTATCCTTGCGGAAGTCACCGCCGGTATTTTTGATGCCCGTAGTCGGTTGTACACTTTGCTGAACGGGCAGCGGTTTTCTCTCTCTTTTCTGTTTGCAGGCAGTCTGCCTGACGGTTCTTCTTTGTTCTTTTCATACTTTTTTTGTTGTTTATTGGGTGTTTATAGGTTATAGGATTCAATATGCCGTTTGAACGATTCGGCTATCTCGTCTTGGAACAGCGTGAAATGGTGTGTCAGCACGTTGTCAAGAAAAGCCGCGATAGTCACCTCGTTGCCTCCAATTACATGAAGCATTTTCTGTATGCGGTCGTGGTATTCCTTGCGGATATATACTTGCTTGCCGAGCCTTGCCGTTACATTGGACCCGCACATGAATACCGTATCATAATCCGGTTTTTCCAGCTTGCCGTTCCTGCGCCTGCGTTCCGGTTCCTCTTTGTAGTGCGGGACAGGCAAGGAAACGGCTGCTTCTTGTGTCGCTTCTTTCGGAGGTGGAGAAGGTGCGTTTCCACCCGCACTTCTCGCTTCCGGTGGAATGCTTGTATCATCCAGCCGGAACGAGTTGATTACGGCTTCGCTGTCGATGTCCTCGATTCTTGTTTTCTTTGCCATGATATTCAGCTTTTAATGATACCGAGAATCTCATCCGCAAGTTTGTCAAGGTTACTGCCGCGTATCAGCGTCTTGTCCGCAGGGAAGGCTGTGGATCGGAATACCGCCTTGCGTTCTGCCGCCGTTTCCTTGCGAAAACGCTTGCTATCAGGCAGGTATGTTTCCAAAATAGGCAGGGCGAACTCGGCACAGACCTTGTCGTATGCCTTATACAATTCTGTCTTTTCGCGTCCGTCCACCATGTTCCACACGAGATAAATCCCTTTGATGCCGGACTTGCCCGTGCTTATCATCTGTTCGTTGATGACAGTGGCGAACTTGATGGAACTCTCCATCACCACACGGTCGGCGATGATAGGCGTGAAGATATAGTCCATTTTGGAAATGGTCTGTACCACGTCGGCGTTGTTGATGGTTCCCGGCAGGTCGAAGAACACGAAATCGAGGTCGGGCTGCGCTTCTACCAGATTTTCGGCGGTGCTTATCGCGTCTTCTGCACGGCTGCATCTGATTGGGTACGGATTTTTCTTCAGCCGCTTGAGCTGCTCATACGCCAGCACCTTGTAATGCTCATCCTCCATGACGGCTTTCATGTCACGCTTGCGCATATCATGGATACTGTACTGCGGAAAATCGCAGTCCACTACGGCTACGTTATAGCCTTTCACATAGTGCAGGTAGCTTGCCACAAGCACTGTCAGGGTTGTCTTACCCGCTCCACCTTTCTGCGTGGAGATTGCCACATAAGTTGCTTCTTTCATTTGTCTGATAATTTATTTGGTTATACATCTGTCCGGTAGCGGTAGCGTATTGCCATTCAGTACATACGCACGCACTCCCATCCATTTATTTATTCACTCTTTAATCCGGCTGTGCCTGCGGGCATTCATCGGTTTGTCCAACCGCCCATGCTTTTATCCGTCCGCATGGACGTGTGCTTGGAAAACTATCTGAATACATACACCTGTTTTCAACCGTTTGGATTGATGCCCGGATTGCTGTCCGAACATCCTGGCGGAAGGAGTGTATTTTCAGTCCCACATCCGAATCACACTGCAAATAAACAAGGATATTTTGGAACTTGTATCACTTCTCCGGCAAGTGGCAGCACGTTGCGCCGGTTGGCACTGATTGTCCGGGTCAAGCCTCTGTCGGACATCGCCTTAAGGGCGTAACTTTGCACCCGAACGGCAGGGTACGCCGCAGGTAGCGCAGCCCGGAGTTTGAAAGGAATCATCCCCAATCCGTCCCCGACGGATTTTTATGTTCACCTGAACATAGCAAGGTGTCTTTTCAGCCGCTCAAAATATTTTGAGCATCCCGGAAAACGCCTTGCCCTTGCAGGGGGCGGGCTTTCCCTCCGAAGTCGGGAAGCCTTTCAAGAACTGCGGTGCTGTGACCCGAAGCGGCGGCTTATGCCGTCAATCCGCTAAATCCAAAGTAATATGAAAGAAAAAAGGAAAAGCAAAGCAGGGAGAAATCCCAAACTTGATCCGGCGGTGTACCGCTACACCGTCCGTTTCAACGAGGAGGAACACAACCGTTTCCTCGCCATGTTCGGAAAATCGGGTGTCTATGCACGGTCGGTTTTCCTCAAAGCGCACTTCTTCGGACAGCCGTTCAAGGTGCTGAAGGTGGACAAGACGCTGGTGGACTACTACACCAAGCTGTCGGATTTTCATGCGCAGTTCCGCGCCGTGGGTACGAATTACAACCAAGTTGTGAAGGAACTGAGGTTGCATTTTTCCGAGAAAAAGGCGATGGCGTTGCTCTATAAACTGGAGCAACACACCGTCGAACTCGTGAAACTGAGCCGTCAGATTGTGGAACTTTCAAGGGAAATGGAGGCAAAATGGTCGCAAAAATCAGTGTAGGAAACTCGTTGTACGGCGCGATTGCCTATAACGGGGAGAAGATTAACGAGGCGCAGGGACGGCTGCTTACGACCAACCGCATCTACAATGACGGTTCGGGAAAGGTGGACATCAACAAGGCGATGGAGGGTTTTCTCACCTTCATGCCGCCACAGATGAAGGTGGAGAAGCCGGTGGTGCATATTTCGCTCAACCCGCATCCGGAAGATGCGTTGACCGATGCGGAATTGCAGAATATAGCCCGCGATTATCTGGAAAAACTCGGTTTCGGCAACCAGCCTTATCTTGTTTTCAAGCACGAGGACATCGACCGCCACCACCTGCACATCGTGACGGTTCGGGTGGACGAGAACGGGAAAAGGTATCACGACCGGGAACAACTACCGCCGCAGCAAACAAATCACCCGTGAGCTGGAGAAGAAATACGGGCTGCACGATGCGGAGCGCAGGAACCGCCGTCTTGACACGCCGCTAAGCAAGGTGGATGCATCGGCAGGCGATGTGAAGAAACAGGTGGGCAACACCGAAAGCACTCAACGGGCAGTACCGTTTTCAGACGATGGGCGAATACCGTGCGCTCCTTTCCCTCTATAACCTGACGGTAGAGGAAGCGAGGGGTAACGTGCGCGGACGGGAATATCACGGGTTGGTCTATTCCGTCACGGACGGCAGGGGCAACAAGGTGGGCAACCCGTTCAAGTCCTCGCTTTTCGGGAAGTCCGCAGGCTATGAAGCCATGCAGAAGAAGTTTGTACGTTCCAGATCAGAGATTAAGGACAGGAAACTCGCCGACATGACGAAACGCACCGTTCTTTCCGTGCTGCAAGGCACTTATGACAAGGACAGGTTTGTGTTCCAACTCAAAGAGAAGGGCATAGACACCGTACTACGCTATACGGAGGAAGGGCGCATCTACGGGGCGACCTTCATCGACCACCGCACGGGATGCGTGCTGAACGGCTCGCGCATGGGCAAGGAACTTTCGGCGAATGCCTTGCAGGAACACTTCACCCTGCCATACGCCGGACAGCCGCCGATACCGCTTTCCATTCCGGTGGATGCTGCGGACAAGTTGCAAGGACAGACAGCACATGACCGTGAAGACGTGTCGGGCGGAATGGGCTTGCTCACTCCCGAAGGTTCGGCGACCAATGCCGAGGAAGAGGCTTTCATCCGGGCGATGAAGCGCAAAAAGAAGAAAAAGCGCAAGGGCTTGGGTATGTAATCGGAGTATCAACAATTAAAAAATCAATGTATGTCACAACAAGAAGACGATTTGAGGGCATTGGCGAAAATCATGGATTTTCTACGTGCCGTGAGTATTATTTTAGTAGTTATGAACGTGTACTGGTTCTGCTATGAAGCCATCCGGCTTTGGGGCGTGAACATCGGCGTGGTGGACAAAATACTGATGAACTTCGACCGCACGGCGGGGCTGTTTCATTCCATACTATACACGAAGCTGTTTGCCGTCCTGCTGCTTGCGCTGTCGTGCTTGGGAACGAAGGGTGTCAAGGGAGTGAAAATTACTTGGCGTAAAATCTGGACGGCACTCGCCGCCGGGTTCGTGCTGTTTTTCCTGAACTGGTGGATACTGGCTCTGCCGCTGCCGATTGAAGCGGTGACGGGGCTGTATATCCTTACCATCGGCACGGGCTATGTTTGCCTCTTGATGGGCGGGCTGTGGATGAGCCGCCTGTTGAAACACAATCTGATGGAGGATGTTTTCAACAACGAGAACGAGAGTTTCATGCAGGAAACAAGACTCATCGAAAGCGAGTACTCGGTCAATCTGCCCACACGCTTCTACTACAAGAAGCGTTGGAACAATGGCTGGATTAATGTAGTCAATCCCTTCCGTGCGTCCATCGTGTTGGGTACGCCGGGAAGCGGCAAATCCTACGCAGTGGTGAACAGCTTTATCAAGCAGCAGATTGAAAAGGGCTTCTCGATGTATGTATATGACTTCAAATTCAGTGACTTGTCCACCATAGCCTACAACCATTTGCTGAACCACCCGGAGGGCTACAAGGTGAAGCCGAAATTCTATGTGATCAATTTCGACGACCCGCGACGCTCACACCGTTGCAATCCCATACACCCGGACTTCATGGAGGATATTACGGATGCCTACGAGAGTGCCTACACGATAATGCTCAACCTCAATAAAACTTGGGTGCAAAAGCAGGGCGACTTCTTTGTGGAGTCACCTATTATTTTGTTTGCCAGCATTATCTGGTATCTCAAAATCTACAAGAACGGGAAGTATTGCACTTTTCCACATGCCATTGAGTTTCTGAATCGTCGCTACGAGGATATTTTCCCGATACTGACCTCTTACCCGGAGCTGGAGAACTATCTTTCGCCATTCATGGACGCTTGGCTCGGAGGGGCTGCGGAGCAGCTCATGGGGCAGATAGCGTCGGCGAAAATCCCGCTTTCGAGGATGATTTCACCGCAGCTCTATTGGGTGATGTCGGACAGCGAGTTTACGCTGGATATCAACAATCCCGAAGAGCCGAAAATCCTATGCGTGGGCAACAATCCCGACCGCCAGAATATATACGGGGCGGCTCTCGGATTGTATAACTCCCGTATCGTGAAACTCATCAACAAGAAGGGAATGCTGAAGTCATCGGTCATCATCGACGAGCTGCCCACGATATACTTCAAAGGGTTGGACAATCTTATAGCTACCGCCCGAAGCAACAAGGTTGCCGTGTGTCTGGGCTTTCAGGATTTCAGCCAGTTAGTGCGTGACTACGGAGACAAGGAGGCGAAAGTAGTGATGAATACCGTCGGTAACATTTTCTCCGGGCAGGTGGTAGGTGAAACGGCAAAGACACTATCGGAGCGGTTCGGTAAGGTGTTGCAGAAACGGCAGTCTATCTCCATCAACCGGCAGGATGTTTCCACCTCCATCAACACGCAGATGGATGCGCTCATTCCGCCGAGCAAGATTTCCGGTCTTACGCAGGGTATGTTTGTCGGTTCGGTGTCCGACAATTTCAACGAGCGCATCGAGCAGAAGATTTTCCACTGCGAGATTGTGGTGGATGCCGAAAATCGAGCAGAAAGTGCCTACAAAAAATTTTCCACTGCGAGCAATTGTGGTGGATGCCTTGTTCGGTGATGGACGGTTCACTGTACGGCAACATTGCCACCGGGTCATAAACGGATATGCAATCTATACCGTAATTCATGATTATCGGCAGGTTCGCATCTGAAATGGCCAACGTTTCAACAAATCCAAGCCTTTTGCCGTCATTCAATGCCAATGGATGACAGCCTTCATTCAATGTTTGTCCTGAATGTCGGGCGGTGGTTCAAACCTAACTCCTCCATTATTTCTTTCACTGACAGTTCCTTGTTTTCCAATATTTTTATCAAGGCAAACACTTGGTCGGTGCTTGGTCGGTGCTTGGTCGGTGCTTGGTCGGTGCTTGGTCGGTGGATAGGCTCATATCTGAATATAAGCCTCACACTGTCAGCATCCATTATGTATTCCGGTTCCGGCAAATTGGCTTTTCTGCATTCAGAAAGCATCAATCCGATGCCTCGTCCCCAGCTTTCCAAAACCTTCCTTTTATACAGCACATTTGCTATCAACGGATTCTGCGGTTTGGATTCGTGTTCGGATTTCATTTTCTCCACATCCCAATTGGGTGGGAATGATCCGGGATTCTCTATTTCCACTCGGTTGTCATAGATCGCTATGCTTACCGAGCCTCCGGCATCCCTGTACGACCTGTGGGCAAGACTGTTCAATACCCCCTCCCTGATTGCTTTGTAAGGGATGGTCAGATGCTCCTCCCGTTCCAGTGTATCGGTTGTGCCGGATAAGGAAAGATGCTTGAATATGAATGCCATTGCCGCGTTGAGCAGTTGAAAGAAGTTGCCGTGTATGCGTTGGTTGTCCATGAATACCGCCTTATCCGTACCTCTGAAACGGGCAAGCCTTAAAAGACACTGGGGATATTCCATATTTTCATGTTTTCCGAACAATACAGCCGCCGCATGGTTCAATATACCATCCCGCATAAGTCCGAACTTTTCCATGATGACAGGAACGTCATTTCCCGTATCTTCCGGCATACGACCGCATTCGATACCCAACCTGACGGTTTTCAACACCTCGTTACCATCTATGTCCTGCAAGGTCAGGTCACTGTTCCCGAATTGTTCCCAACGGAATCTCGCACCGTCGCGTTGTAACAGCAACTCGTTATATGTCGTCTGCGGCATGGTGGTGGTGACACTCTCGACACGCATATAAGGGCGTCCCTTGTAGCAGAACGGACGTTTAAGTCTTGCATCTTCCACATGAAAGGCTATAACCTTTTTTTCGCTGTCCTGCAAGGGTACATAAGATATATGCGCCGCAGTTATCGGCTCCAACCGGTTGATGGCTTCCGCAATATGAAGCACGGATACCGAATAGTCGGATGTCAGCTTATACAGGGCATTGGCACGTATTTCATCCATACCGTAATCTTCGGTTTGAAGCAACCGCTTCCGGGGATGCAGTTTCATCGGACAGCCATCTATTGAGATAACGGCAAGTAATTGTATTTTCGCCATAACGTATTTCCTTTCCTTTTTGGCGAGGCAAAAAAGTAGCGTGCAATTCACACTACTTTCAAGCGATGGCTCTGGTAAAGCCTTTACGGAGAGTACGTGAATGCACGCTATGCGTAAGCATAGCATAAGCATCACGCAATCGTCTCCGTAGTTTCAATTTACCAGATTTTCGCTCGAAACGCCTTGCGGTCTTATGTCTATATCATCGGCGAAAAGTTACCCAATCGCCTGCTATTTTCTGAAATACAATTGCAAAGTTAATCAATTATTGCCATTTACAGCCATACTCCGGTCAGTTTTCTTCATTCAATCCATACTCTACCAATTTATTATACAGCGTTGTCCTGCCGATACCCAGTATCTTTGCAGCCATTTTCTTGTTACCGGCTGCTTGTTTCAAAGCACGCAGGATACGTCCTCTTTCTTCATCCCCGCTCTTCAATGTAAAACAAGCGGAAGTAGCGGACGGTTCATTGTCAAGTTCCAAAGCGGCTTCGGTTATCATATCGCCATCTGATTGCAGGACTGCCGTCTGTATCTTCTGTTTCAACTCGCGCACGTTGCCCGGCCACGCATGGGCGAGCAGGGCATTACGGGCAGATGCGGCAAAACCTTTTACTTCACGAGTCGCGCAAAGGGCGGCATGGTTATCACATACTCCTGCAAGCGATAGAGCAAATCCTGCCGGAACCGCTTTTCCGTTACGGCTTTCTGCAAATCCTCGTTGGTTGCAGCCACTATCCTCACGTTGGCTGTTTTGTCCTCCTTTGCACCGACGGGACGGTAACGGCGTTCCTGTATGGCGCGGAGCAGCATCTGTTGCATCTCCATTGTTAGGTTGCCCACTTCGTCAAGGAACAGCGTGCCGCCATCCGCTTCCAGAAAATACCCCGTCTTGTTTGCTTCGGCACCAGTAAACGCACCCTTGACGTGTCCGAAGAAGGCGGATTGTATCAATGACGGGGACAAGGCTCCGCAGTCTACTGCCACAAAAGGTTTATCGGCAAGTTTGCTTTGTTGGTGTATATGTTGTGCGATATGTTCCTTGCCCGTACCGTTCTCGCCAGTATCAGCACGCTCATCCGGGTGGTGGCTACAAGGCGCACACGTTTCTTGATTTTCTGATAGGCTTCGCCCTGCCGGACGAATATCGGAATGTTCCATTGTAGTCGCTTTTCATGTTCTTTTTGCAGGGTGCGGATAAGCGGTATCAGTTTATCCTCCAACAACTGTTTCTGTATGTAATCCTTTGAGCCGAGCTTCATACTTTCCACTGCCGTATGCACCTCCCCGTAATTGGTCATAACGATAAACACCTGTTGTTTGTCGTTGGCACGCATCCACCGTAACAACTCTATGCTTTCACCGTCGGGGAGGCGTAGGTCGGCAACGACAATATCATCCACCTCTGACTTTGCCAATAGTTTCTTGGCAGTGGCAAGATTATATGCCGACATAGTATCGAAGCTGTCTTTCTTCAGCAGGTTGCAGACATAATCGTTATAGACGGGGTTGTCCTCAATCACAAATACTTTCATCCGACAACCTCCTTTCCTTTTGCGCAAGTTCTATGATAACTGTTCCCATACGAAGCATGGCATCCACGCATTTCCGCAATTCCATTTCGGAACATTCAGATTCTTGATGCAGCAGTTCATACAGGTTCCACAAGGGTTTGTCAGCACGGATAACAGCCCATGAACTTCGCTGACGGTGTATCCATTCGTCCAACGCCTTGCGGTCATTCCTCTCCATGATTTCCCGGACAGCCTGCATATCCTTTTCTGTTTCGGTTATCAAACGGTCGAGCATCGCCCGTTTGTCACCATATGCAAGCAGAGAGGACAAGTCGGGAAGTTCATCCTTGTCCGTACTTGTCAAAAGGCATTTGTCTGATACAGCAACCAGTTCGGAAATGGAAAATGGCTTGAACAGGCAGGCGGTAAATCCATTTTCCAACAGCTCCTCTTCGCTGCAACTGCCGGAGGCGGTCGCCACGACAATGGGAATCTCTTTCGAGTTGCTGACACTTGACGAGCGTAACAACTCCAACACCTCATAGCCGTTAATCTCCGGCATCTTCATATCGGTTATCATGAGGTCGTATGTGTGCTGCCGCATGGCTTCCATTGCATCGCCAATAGTGGTGAACGTGTCGCAATGCACACCTATACCAGCATACATTTCCTTTGTCATGGATAATACCATCGGATTGTCGTCCAATACGATGACAGAATAAGGTCTTTCTATATGAGCCAGACTTTTTGCGGCTGTCTGTTCTTCAATACCAATATCGGCAGTGTTCATTGGCAACTCCACAGTAAAACGACTGCCTTCTCCTTTTTCGCTTTCCAAGCGTATAGTGCCGCCAAGCATCCCGACTATCTGTTTCACAATGCTTAACCCCAATCCGAAACCGTCTTGCGTGGCGGCGTTGGAAAGCCGCTCGAACGCTCCGAACACTCGCTGTTGTTCTTCCGCACTCATGCCGGTTCCGGTGTCCTCTACTACAAGGGTCAGCCTATTGCCGTCATAGCTTATGACAAGTGAAACGCTTCCGGCATTCGTGAACTTGACGGCATTGCCCAGCAGGTTGTCGCATATCTGTATGATGCGCTCCTTGTCGCCATTCAGGATAATACCCTCCGGGCACTCGATGGTAAGTTTAAGATCTTTTGCTTCTGCTTGTTGCGTAAACTCCGTTTGCAACAGCTCCGCGATGTTTTCCAAACGAAACGGACGGACATTCGCCTGTTCCTTGCCGCTGTCCAAGCGGAAGAAGTCAAGCAGGGAGTTGAGCATGTCGGTCATTCTCTTGGAGGCTTGCAGGATATTGTCCGCATAACCGCTTATCTTTTCTTCTTCGTTGTCCTGCATCAGTTCCGCATATCCATGTATGGCAGTCAGTGGTGTGCGTAGCTCGTGGGTGATGGTGTGCATCGCTTTCTTGCGTGAGGCTATCAACGATTCGTTTTGTTTTACGGACTTTTGCAGTTGCCCGATTAAATCTGTCGTCTTACGTTTGTACTGCTTGATGCGAGTGGCATAGCGGTGAATGATGATGTATGAAATAATGAGCAACAGCAGCATGACACCCGTTATGATACCTACCTGCAAGAACGACTTTTCACGCATAGCGGATATTTCCGCCTCACGTTCCTGCAAGTCAGCCTGCACCTTGTGGTCCATCTGCTGGATAAGGGTTTGCAGTTGGCGGTTCAGTTCCGCATTGCGGCTGGCAAGGCTGTCGGCATATTCCGACAGACGATGGCTTCTGGGCACGTTGTTGCGCTATCATATCACGGTTCAGTGTGTAGAGCATCGTGGTGGTCGTCGTCGGAGGTGCTTCCTGTTTCTTGCCGAACAACCCGAGAAAACCTTTCCTCCTCTGTTTCTTCGGCTCTTCCTGCCTGCTCGTTTGCACTATCACCGGCACCTGCTTGGCTATCCGGCGGTTGATGTCCGCCTGTTGTTCCAGAGCCTCCATGATGGCGCACAGCCGCTTTTCCTTGTCCTCCAGCAAGTGGCGCACGCTGTCTATGCGCACCGATTCGTAATGGCTCTTGAAGCGGCAAAGCATACTATCCACCGTCATCCGTTGCCGCCGGTATGCCGCCACATCCTTATCGTCCCATTCCAGCACCGACTCGCCCAAAAGAGACAACTCCACCACACCCACATACGCATCGTGTGTTTCCTTGCGGAAGCGGTTGATTTCACGGTTCTCCCGTTCCAGCAACTCCAAGTCGCGCCATTCTCCGAGCCACGTGCAGATGATGCCGCCCACCAGCAGGACTATAAGCAGATAGCCTGCGGCAAGCAGCTTGCGGAAATGCTTGGTAGTGGTAACGAATTGTTCGCTCATTTGCTGTTTGTGTAAATACCGTTATTTAAAATACGCATATAGGTCGTGGAACTTCGC
>VOFH01003047.1_pt1 | contig 25337 bp, 41 predicted proteins | sample 5384091 | NCBI WGS metagenome assembly VOFH01 (sample SAMN12384727, study PRJNA508395) | human gut metagenome | isolation source: healthy gut G | host: Homo sapiens
CTGGTATTGCTTCGTTCGGTTACGTATTGCTGTCACTGTCGCTGATCCTTGTCAGCCTTCCAGAAATTTCAAGACTCATGTCAATATATGTCATGGTGCCCCGTGCCTGGTGATATCGTCCCGGACCCCAGACGCCTAATTTGGGTTTCCATCGTCTCCCTCCACAGGTGTCATCTTCACTTCAATCTCTGTCCCCGCGCCGTACTGCTAAAACCGCCTCGCTGGTACCATTTTTGTTTAATTCTGTAACACAGCGCTTCTTATCCTTTAAAGGTGTTCCATTAAATGCCTCAATATAGTCCCCCGACTGAAGCACTCCAAAGGCCGGCTCTACAATCTCTAGCCGTACCAAATCCACTCTTAAGTAAATTCCAATATCCCGTGTACCTGGATATCCCTTCAGCTACCATAATCCCGTCAGATTTTTTAAACGGAAAAGATTGAAAAATTCCCACCGGCGTTTCTGTCATGGAATCCCAAAGGCGAAATATTTCGTGTCCACCACGACATTAACCTGGATATCCTTCAGCTGCAGCCAAAAACGCAGTCACCACATAGATTTTTTTAATACCTCCTTATATATAAAAAAATGAAAGGAGACAATTTTTGCTCCTTTCATAGTATGTGCCTCTCTGTCATATAACTAAAAAAAATTGATTTTTACGTAAAAATCGAACTTGTCATAATTTGCATACATACTTCAAAAATCTGAGAATACTTTTTAATAGTATTACCGTTTTCTTTCAATTTAATGTTTTTTAATGTTTCATAGGTGTAATACGATTGAGAATTCAATTCAATCCTTCTGCCGCTCCCGGCAGCTTCATACATTCAGTCATCCAGTCTCACCGAGTTACCTCTGCCAGGTAATCGGAAGCTTTCTGCCTTCCCGCTACAGCACTGTAATAATCCCGGATACACGCCTCATGGCCGCTTCCCCAATACTTCTTGCCCAACGCCCTCATCTGCAGAAGCAGTTATTCTTTCCGTGCGGCCATCCTGTGAAAAACCGTAATCTGGGGTTCCTCCAGTCTGATCACCATATTCTCACAGGAAACCTCAATCAATGGCGGAAAGATTTTCGCAGTACGCGGTAGTTGCATAGAAAACAGCTTTTTCCATTTTCAAATTCAATATATGCTTCCATGGTATCTTCCACCTCAATAATTTCTTTCAGGTGATGATTCGCCATCCCCGCGCATACGGCGTCGGCCTGCCCAAAAAGATAAACCAGTAAGTCAAGCGTATGGATGGACTGATTAATCAGCACGCCCCACCCTCTGTTTCCAGGCGCCCGCGCCACCGCTCTGCGTATAGTACTCCTCATCGCGGAACCATGTGACGATTCCTCTGGCTCCCAGAATTTTCCCGGTCTCTCCCGATTGAAGCATCGCCTTTACTCTTATCAGCCCCGGGTTATAACGGTTTTGAAAACAGATTCCGCACGTTCAATGTGAGAGCCGACTCAGTTCATCAAGCTGGCTTTGGGAAATCACCGGCGGTTTCTCCAAAAATACATTTTTTCCTCTTTTCAGGCAATCAATGGTCATGGGCACATGGAGATAATGAGGGTACAGATATGCACTACATCAATGGCCTCCTGATCCAGCATTTTCTTCATAAAGTATACCAGTTTGCGCCGTGGTCATCGGCGGACTCTTCGCCTATCACCAGCCACATCACATACCGAGGCCAATTGTACGCACCCGTTTTTCAGACAGCCTGCATGCACTCTGGCTATGTTTCCGCAGCCGATAATATGCCCGTATTTTTATTATTCATACTCTGCGCCCGGTTCCTCCTCGTATTCCATAATTTGCCTTATTTTCTGCCCTGTCGGCCCTGTGACAGCTTTCATCGGAAACAGACGCGCCGGATTAATGGGAACACCTCTCATTTGAACCGCAGTCTTGATAACTGGTACAAACTGATCCTGAATACCGTAGATAGCCATGAGCGCGTCTAATTTCTTTGATACCTGCTCACATCTTCCATGCGGTCCTCTTCTGCCGCTCTCACCATAGCGGCGGCAGTTTCGGGAAAAATATTGGACAGACCGGCAATACAGCCATCGCCTCCCGATAAAATATTGTGAAAAAAAAGAACTCATCGAAGCCAGAGTAGACCAGGAAATCCGGCCTCCTGCCTTTCACCTTCGAATCAGCTCCCGCGTATGGCCCATCTCACCTACTGTATCCTTAATACCGATAATATTCGGATATTTCATAGCCAGCTTAAGAACGGTATCTGCGGACAGCTGGTATCCCGTTCTGGCCGGGAAGTTATACAAAAGAATATTTCCCTTTACCTGCTTTGCAAGCTCCGCATAGAAATCATACGCTTCCTCATCGGACAGATAAAAATAATACGGTGATATGACCGCCATCCCATAAGCTCCGCAATCAGCTGCATAGTTCGACAGCCAGACACATTCTTCAAAGACCGTGCCTCCTGTTCCAACATAGACATTCGCCCTGGAGCCGGTGCAGGATATGGCCTCACGTATCAGCTGCTTCTTCTCTTCCAGAGGAATACCATAAAATTCTCCGATACTTCCAAGAATCAGGATTCCTTTTATTCCATTTGAAATCAGATGTTCATATAACTTTTTTTATTAGCCTCTATCCACATGACCCTGATCATCAAAGATTGTGACGGCCGGCGTAATATAATCTGCTTGCATGACTCCTCCTGTATATCGTAGTGATGTTTCGTATTTTCTGCTCCCTGCCCCCGTTTTACCGGGTACGGAAGTTTCCAGACAGCAGCCTTTAGTAGCCTGCACCCTCCATAGCCGAATCTGCACCTTCTGTATACCGCTTAAACAAACCGTGCTTTTCTCTAATCGGCCGTTTGAGAAGCCCCGTTCTTCACAGCATGCTTTTTCCGTTTTCAGGCTTGAAAAAAAAATTTCTGATCTCCAGAATTTTTCCATATCGGCTGGTGTACACTCCCCGTCAGCCATTGCCGACGATATTCCACTCCTTTTTCCACATCATAGGCGATAATATCGCCCTCCTCCACGAGAGCGATCGGGCCTCCTCTGGCGGCCTCCGGAGATACATGGCCGATTGCGGCTCCCCGTGTTGCCCCTGAAAATCTGCCGTCTGTAATCAGGGACACCGTCCCATTCAGGATGGATCGCAGACAATTGCTTCTGTTGTCATGAGCAGTTCCGGCATCCTCCGCCTCGGCCCCTCATACCTGATAACCAGAATATCACCCGGACGTATTTTCTTCTTTATCACAGCATCGTGAGCGTCCTCTTCACAGTCGAATACGCGTGCCGTACCCTTTATGTTTTTCTCATCTCCGGCCTGCATGCAGAATATTTGATAACAGCTCCTTCCGGGGCCAGATTTCCCTTTAACACAGCCACAGAACCAGTCTCGGCAGCCTGTTCCGGATCACAGATCACATCCTCTCTGCTCAGGCCATAATTATGAAGATATCCGATATAACGTTCATAGAAATGATCCTTTTCAAGCTGCTCTAAATTTTCTCTCCAGCGTCCTTCCCGTTACCGTCATGACGTTTAAGTCCAGATATTCCCTTAACAGGAACTGAACCACAGGGACTCCGCCTGCAAACCAGAAACTTTCCGTAAGCTGGCTTCCGGAAGGATCAATATTGGCAATATGAGGAATCCGGTGATTGATTTCATCGAACCAGCTCATAGGGAGCGTCAGTCCCAGTTCTTTCGCTATTGACGGCAGATGAAGCGTGGCATTGGTCGAGGCCGCCTATGGCACTGTGAACAACCAGAGCATTCTTGAACGCGGCCGGTGTCATGATCTGCACAGGGTAATTCCCTTTCTGGCAAGCTCCATCACTGCCTGGCCTGCTCTTCTTCCATACTTTAAGATATCCGTCATCGTGGCCGGAACCAGTGCGCTTCCCGGCAAAGCCATTCCCAGCGCCTCCGCCATACACTGCATGGTGGAGGCTGTTCCCATAAAGGAACAGGCGCCGGCAGAAGGACAGCCGGTGCTTGTAATCGCGTACTTCCCATGCCTCCACCCGTTCATCTGATTTCATGCGCAGAGACAGCTTTCCCGCAGCCAGAGACGTAGTCATATCCGGTCGGCCGCATACTGCCGCCCGGCAGAAAACCGTGGGAATCCCCACACGGGCGGCGGCTTTCAGGTGAGCCGGTATGGATTTATCGCAGAACTTGACAAACCATACCATCCCACGGAATAAATCCGGCATGTACCTCCATCATATCACAGATCGCCTCTCTGGACGCCAGCACCAGATTCATCCCATCGTGTCCCTGAGCACAGCCATCACAGATATCTGTCACATGGTATTTGGCACCAAAACCGCCCTTCTCTAAGACGCCCCACCTCACCTGATCGGTGAGCTGGTTTAAATGTACACTTCCGGGATAAATTCTCCGTAAGCGTCTTCAATCAGAATCTGTGGCTTTACCAGATCTTCCTCGGTCAGCCGCTTCCCAACTGCAGTGCGTCAAACTGCGCCCACAGCTTTCGCTCCCTTACTGCTCTTCTGCTCCATCGTATCACCGCCTCCTGTTCCTGTCCGTCGATTCCTCTTATCTGATACTGCGCTTCTTAACCAGCCCGGACACTCTCTGCTTCTGACTACCCAATCCGTTCTGCCCCGGCCTCACATTCCAGACAAAGTCTGGCGGCCAGGAAGGCATGTTCCTGTGTGTCATTGCATGCTCTGTCCTGTTGATACAGTCCAGAATCAGTTCTCCAAAGAACGGATATCCCACCGTATCCCTGCACTTGATAAAATGTTCTCCCGTTTTGTCAACCAGAATCAGATTGTCACCACTGTTGTCCTCCACCCCGATGTTAACGTATATTTGCGGAGTTCTATATATCCATCCGTTCCAAGGATAACCGTTCTTCCGTCTCCCCAGGAAGACAGACCGTCCGGCGTGAACCAGTCCACCGGAAATAGTTGGTCGCCCCGTTATCGCCTGTCAGCATGGCGTCTCCGAAATCCTCCAGTCCCGGATAATCCGGGTGATTATAATTGGCTACCCGGCTGTATTCTACTTTTGCTGATTTTACATCTGCAAAATAAAGATACTATTCAATCTGATGGGAACCGATATCGCAGAGAATTCCGCCGTAAGATTCTTTTTTCAAAAAACCAGGCCGGCCGATTCTCCGCTGCCAATGCGGTGCGGTCCCAGTCCCATCACATTCAATACTCTGCCGATTGCTCCCTGTTTAATTAAATTTCCGGCATATACTGCGCTTTCCACATGAAGGCGTTCTGAATAGTAAACCATATACTTTTTCCGGTCTCCTTCACCTTTGCCTCTGCCAGCTCCAGCTGCTCCATGGTAGTAAAAGGGGCCTTGTCCGTAAAGTAATCCTTGCCGGCGTCCATACACCGCAGACCAACCTCGCACCGCTTCGAGGTAATAGGCTGCCGCAGCTACCAGTTTCACCGACGGATCATTCAGTACGGTTTCTTCTCTGTCTGCAACTACCGCTCCCGGATATTTTGCTGCAAATGCTTCTGCCCGTGCCCGGTCAGTGTCATAAACATACTTAAGTGAAGCTCCCGCCTCCGTCAGGCCATTGCACATGCCGTTGATGTGACCGTGATCCAGATACATGGCTGCAAAGTAAAATTCCCCTCTTTCACCACCGGCTCCGGCTTTCCCTTTGGTGCATAGTTCATTCCGTCTAACGCGTTCATACCACGATACCTTCTTTCTTATTCTCGTTTAAACCTCACGGCCCAGCGAAATTGCTTCATCAGTGAAATTCTCTACGGAAGCATTTTTTCTCATGAAAATGCCTAACATTCTTTAAGATTCCTTCCGCCGTATAGAATGGATCATCCTTCTTTAACGGAAGCTCAACCGTTTTCTCCGTAAAACCAGCTTCATAGATCGCAGTGATCAGCCTCGATCGTCAGTCTTCCATCCTCACCTGTGATAAATGGCCGTTCACCACGCTCGACGGCTTCCAGAAAATTCTGTATTTCTCCCGGATGCTTCTCGTACTGTAATTCCGGCAGGAATCGTAATACTCCTGAATTTTCTGTTCCAGCTCCGGATTCGGATCCGAAAACCATTTCCTTTGGCAACAGAAGCATGAACTTCCCACGGCACGGAAACCGCCGCATACTCTCCTGGAATTTCACGGCCTGCTGCTCCCCATAGTGGATAACCGAGCTGGTTACCTGAGCCAGCCGGCCTTCCGGATACTTCATAATGGCTATGGAGATATCTTCGACCTCCGCATTATCGTGCGCGCATTACTCACCACAGCAGTAACCTTATCCGGTCTTCCCATCATCCAGCCCAGCATGTCTATATGATGCACCGCATGATTCAACGTACAGCCGCCGCCTTCCTTCTCCCAGGAGCCGCGCCACCAGAGATCGTAATAGCAGTGGCACGCCACCAGAAGGAATCAATCTCCGTGTGCAAAGACCTTTCCGATGAGCCCGGAATCCAGAACCTTCTTCAGATTCATAAACGGTGTTCTGAAACGGTTCTGGGCAATGACTCCCAGAGTCTTTCCTGTCCGTTTTTCTGCCTCCAGCATCTGGTCGCACTCCTCGAGAGAAGCCGCCATGGGCTTCTCTACAAGGACATTACTGCCCGCTTCCATTCCATGAACTGCAATTTCACTGTGGACATAAGGGGCGTGCATACACTGATTACATCCACAGATTCGCTGGCCAGCAGTTCTTCATGGAAGCATATATCCGGGCTTCTGCCAATCCTGAACTCCGCCTTTCTCTTTTCCGCCTTCTCCGGATAGATATCACAGAGCGCCGTTATCTGGCATAACTCCGGAAATTCCAGATACGCTTTATATGAGATCCTGAAATATTACCACAACCAATTACTGCTACTTTTCAGCATACTTATTTCCTCCACATTTTGATTTTATTTATCTAAAGCGTCATAATACTCGGTGCGTTCCCTGGATAACAGCTTCCATACCCGCGTTTCCAAGAGCGGATTTATATGCTTCCAGCATGGAGTCGAACTCTTCCGGCTTGCAGGTAATACATTTAACCAGATATTCATCTGCAGCCAGCTGGATTTCTGATACGTTGGCAGACTGTGTCGGCGCGCTGTAGGCTGACATATGTCTGATAATTCCTGTCGTGGCATTTTCATAATTGGAGACAACATAGTCCTCAAAGCCCGGAATTTCCTTGGAAGCTGATTTTTACGAAGTCATCCTCGCTGAAGAAGTATCCCTGGTTTCCGATAATAAACATATCATGACGAATCCAGTCCTTATCTACTGCATTAAAATCTGCGTCGATCACCACCGGAACTCCGTCTTCCAGCTTATAGTGTTCATCCTCAAATCCATGGAATAAAGTAAATCCGCCTTCCTGAGTCGCCATCCAGTCCATATAGGTGACCGCGCTTCGGATTCTTGCAGGTCTTTGGTACGATACAGTAAGCCCCATTCTGTGCATACTCAATGTTGTAGATCTCTCCGTCATGATTGTTCTTCAGCGGAGGAAGTGAAAACGATATCTGCATCCGGGTTATTTACCTTCAAATGCTGAAGCAGTCCGCCTCTTAAGTTATCACATTACCATTTACATTGGTCACGAAGCAGCCCGCCTGCCCGTTTACCACATACTCCGCCAGCGTAGCTGAGAGGTCATTGCTGGTATAGTACTCCTGATCCAACAGTTCTTCATTATACAGCTTGTTTAAAAACCTTAAATAATCCGCATATCCTCATCGCCGTACACCGGAAATACCGATTTTATATTAAACTCATGTTCATCCGGAAGCGTTGTCGCCAAACGGCATGCCCGGCATAACGTCAGCCCTGTCCGCAGTCTCACCAATGGCTACGGAAGAAGGGAATCACATCGGTTCTTCCATCCGGATTATTTTCTTTTAAATGCCTTCAGCACCTGATAGAGCTCATCTGTGGTAGTTGGAATCTCCATCCCCAGCTTATCCAGCCAGTCCTTACGGATAAAGAGGTTGTCGCTTTGCCGCCGTCGCGTCTTGCCGCAATGGCCCATAACTGGCCGTCTCCGTCACGCGCGCCACATTGAGAACGTCTTCCCCAGATACGCTGCTTTTAAAATTTTCCGCCTGGCCTTCGCCCATCCACATAGCTGCTCAAATCATACGTTCCGCCCTGGTTAAAATAGTCCTCTGCGATGCTTCTCGTATAGGTCAGCGCAATATCAGGAGCTGTTCAGCCGCCATCATCGTCTGAATTTTCGTGACCTCCTCCGAACGCGGAACCGCTACGAACTCCAGATTAATTCCACCTTAGCCATCTCTTCTTTTGCATACTTTACCCAACGGTTGTCGGTAACTGTTGTTCCCTGCGGAGCGTTGCTGCGGTCGAAGAGTTCGACAGTAAAGTCACATTGTCAAACTGCTTTGATCCGTAAGTGGTCTGGTTTCCCGCCGCCTCCGTCTTTGTATCTCCAGCCTCTTTCGTCTGCCCTGACTCACCTTTCGGTCTGCCTCTTCCCTGGCGCCCACAGCCGGATACCACAAATGCCATTGCCATTGCCGCCGTCAGAACGGCCGCTGCTCTTCTTTTTCCCCATTTTAATAGTCCTCCTCTAATAAATTTTAGTTAACCTTTTACCGACCCCCAGCATAACACCTTTTACAAAGTATTTCTGCAGCCATGGATAAACAAGAATAATCGGGATCGTCGATATCGATGCTCGCCATCTTCAGTGATTCCGACATCACCTGTGTTCCCAGGTTTTCCATGGAAACCTGGTTGATCTGACCTGCAAACAGCAGCTGACGCAGACCGAAGCTGTAAAGAAAACTTCTCCGGTGTCTGAATATACAGCAGTGCGCTGAGTAATCGTTCAGTAGAAACCGCATAGAACAGGCCAATCGTTGCAATAATCGGCATGGACAGCGGCGCAATTTTAAACAGGATCTTCATATCATTCGCTCCGTCAATCCTGGCCGCCTCCTCAAGCTCCAGCGGCAGTTCCTTAAAAATGTTCTCATAACTATGAAGTTAAAGACGTTCATGGCCGAAGGAATTACAAGAGCGCTGATGGAATCAAAGACCAACACTTTACAACCAGAGCAACGTAGGGATAATACCGCCGCTGAAATACATTGTAAAGGGATGAATCGCTTAAAATCCCCCGGCCTTTTAACTTTTCCTTCGACAGCGCATACGCTGCTGCGAAAACCGTGAGCACTTAAGACCCAGCAAGAGTACAGAACTGTCACCGTGACGGAAATCCCCATGGCTGTCAGATCTGCGTCTGCTTCAGCAGGATCTCGCCTTAGGCTGACAGCTGGGGAAGTCTATCGGATAAAGGTGACTTTCCCCGAAAGCACTGCCGTATTACCGCTTAAGGAATACGCCACCACATTCAGAAATGGATAGGCAGATCAGAACTACCACTGTCAGAATCAGGTACACATTACATCCAAAAGCTATTTTCTTTTTCTTCATTTCCGCCCCTCCTATAATATTCCTTCTTCACCGATTGCCTTGGCAAAACGGTCTGCCATAAACAGGATCGCAATATTTACTACCGACTGGAACAGTCCCACCGCCGTTGCCGGAGAGTACTGTGCCTTCTCAATACCAAGCCGGTATACATAAGTACTCAATACCTCGGATACCTCCATGACCTTGGAATTACCCAAAGCAGCGGACATCAGTCCGATTGTCATCATCTTACTGACCGAAAAGAATCAGCATGGTGACAATCACAGGAAACTAACTTTCATAGGAAGCGTTACATAGATGATTCTCTGCATTCTTGTCGCTCCGTCTAAATAAGCCGCCTCATAAAGGCTCTCATCTACCCCGGTTAAAGCCGCCAGATAGATAATGGTTCCCCAGCCGATCTCTTTCAGACACTGCAGATAACGTAAGTAAATATCCACCAGTATTTGTCGCTTAAAAAACGGAATGGATTTTATTCCCATCACATTCAGAACATTGTTGACGGTTCCTCCGTTTAAAGAGAACAGATTTACCGCAATTCCCGCAACAACCACCCAGGATATAAAGTGCGGAAGATACAGCAGAGACTGGGACAGCCGTTTTAAACCATGTACAGCGGATTTCATTCAGGATTAAAGACAGAATAATCGTGAACGGAAGCTGACAACCAGCGTCAGCAGGTTTAAAATCAGTGTATTTTTCACTGAATTCCAGAACTGAGGCTGGGCAAATATCTTCTTAAACACAGATAATCCGATTTGTTTAATATCATGAACATATTAAAATTCTGGAAAGCCGGCGATACCGCCCATGGGAGATACTTGAATATAAAGTAATAAGAATAACCGGTACAACATGAGAATAAAGCCATTTATCCCTGTACAGAGTAATACAGATGCTTTTCTTTTTTTCCATTGGTGTTCCCCTTATTTTTATATGGTCTCATCAATACAGTACTTTCTGACTGATCTCACCTCCACACAACACCCGCTGTTTCTTCAGCTCAGCCTTCTCTGATCCAGCTGCGATCCGCCTGCAAATATCCTGATAAGTACATGCATCAATATATCGTTTTCCATTTTCATCATATACAGCAAATGCGTCAGCCGGAAGGTGGATGGAAATCGTCTTCTCTTCTCCCGGCTCCAGTCCCACTTTAACAGGCCTTCAATTGGGGATTCCTGTCATGATCTTCTTTCTTCCAACGTAAACCTGAATGGTTTCTCTTCCATCGCTCTCCACAGTTAGCCACGCAGAGTTTTACCTCCACTCCATTATCAACGGATCCCCTCTGATACCTCAGCCCGGAACAGGAAAACTCGGTATAGGACAGTCCAAAGCCAAAGGGATACAGTGCCTTCTGTTTCATTCGTTCTTCCCCATCGTAATTCTCTCCGGCAGTTCCTCTATTTGGCCGGTAACTGTTGGCGGAAGCCTTCCTTCCGGATTGACCGTTCCAAACAGTATCCGGCCACCCCACGGCCGCCTTCGCTCCCGGTACCAGGCCGTTAATATGGCCGGCAGATGTTCATCCGCCCAGGTTACTGCCATGGCACTGCCCGCCAGAACACCAGTACCACCGGCTTACCGCTGTCATAAGCAGTTTCGAGAAGTCTTCTGCTGAAGACCGGGAAGCATTAAATCAGGCTTATCACCACCCGCGTAAATATTACCGGTGTCTCCTGCTCTCCTCCAGTGTCGAATCAAGTCCCATGCAGGCGATCACGATATCGCTCTCCCTGCAGATCCCTTTCACCTCCGACAGCCGGTCATTCCTGGCACCCCAGTCCGGAAACATTGCTTTATAAAGATGACAGCCTTCCGAGTAAAAGTACCCGAGCCTCGGCTCCGCTGCTTCGGATTCCCTCCAGCACCGTAACATATTCAGGAGGCGGTGCCCTCATAATTTCCCAAAAGTGCTCTCCTGCTGTCCGCATTGGGTCCGATAACGCCAATAGTCTTATAACGCTTTGTATCAATCGGAAGGAGCCCTCCGTATTCTTCAGCAGGACTACGCTCTTGCCTGCCCGCTGCGGTTTAACTTCTTCATTGCAGGCGAATCAACTTCAAGGTAAGAAATACCGGCATAGGGATCGTCCTCTTCCATTTTCCCCTAATGCACCAAGCTTCAATCGCGTCGTGAAGAGCCGTATAACCGCTTCATCGAGCCGCTCTTCCTTCACCTTTCCTTCTTTTACCGCCTGAATCAGATAGGTGAATAAATTTCCGCAGTTTTAAATCACAGCCGTGATTCATCGCCATGGAGACCGATTCAACTGGTGAGTCTGTCACGCCATGGCCTTCATGAAAATCCTTATTAATCGCCCAACAGTCTGACACTACATGGCCATGAAATCCCCACTCTTTTCTCAGGATGGTTTCCAGAAGGTATTCATTGCCGCAGCATGAACTCCGTTTACCCGGTTATAGGCTCCCATGACAGCCTCCACATCTCCATCTTTCACACAGGCCTCAAACGCAGGCAGGTATGTCTCCCGCAAATCCTTTTCTGAGACTTCTGCATCAAAGCTGTGGCGCAGTTCCTCAGGTCCGCTGTGAACTGCAAATGCTTCACACAGGCCGCTGTCTTCAAATACTTCTCATGGCTTCCCTGAAGACCTCTTATGTATCGTATTCCAAGCCGCGAAGTAAGCCATGGATCTTCCCCGTATGTCTCGTGTCCTCTCCCCATCTGGGATCCGGAATATGTTGATATTGGGCGCCCACAGGGTAAGCCCTTTATAAATGTCGGTATCGCCGTACCTCTCTTTGCATATGGTACTTGGCCTCGCTTCGGTAGAAACGGCTTCACCTACCGTTTCAATCAGGTCCTCATCAAACGTTGCCGCCAGACCGATCGCCTGGGGAAAAATCGTTGCCACCGGCTCTTGCCACTCCATGCAGCCCTTCATTTCCACCAGTTATACGCCTTAATTCCCATCCGCTCTATGGCAGGTGCCTGATTCATCGTCTGGAACACCTTTCCTCCAGCGTCATCTGCTTAACCAGATACTCGCCTTCTCCCTCTGTCTGTCCAGTGGCTGTCTCTTTCGCTTGTCTCCTTCATCTGAAATCCCTTTCATTTGTAATGCCAGTATAATCGTTTTCTATGAAGACCGCTTTTTCACATTTTGCTCATCAATACATCATTTTTGCTATAAATTTACTCTTATTTTCGACTTATTCTTTGCACTTATGGACTTTTTAGTATAGAATATGACTTACTAACGCTTTTAAAATCACAAATAATATACTTATTGCCCAATTACACTTTAAAAAACGAATTATGCATGGTAAGAAAAAGCAATTTGTCAGGAGTATTCATCTATGATCGAAACATTGAATAAGCACCACGAAACCGTCAATTATAAGTGGGTGATGGAGTACGTCTATCATTAATATTAAGACAGACAGTTTTCCCCCTCACTGGCATAAAGAAGCAGAGAGATTATCATGCCCTTATCCAATTCTTACGGTCAATGGGGTTGGCCTGTCTGGGGGAGCTCAATTCCATCGAAGAAGATGAAATCATTATCATACCGCCCGGGAAATGCACACGATTTACACCCCACCCACGGAGCCCGCCTCATCGTCGACGTGGATTTCACCCCTTATATGAATTTAAGAGTTGGATCCCTGATTAACAGCCTGTCTCCTTACCGCATTATCAGAAAAGAGGGGAATCCTGAGCTTTCCCGGACATTAAGAAACTATCTGCTGCTGATTGAAGAGGAGTATAACAAAAAGGATTTATTCTGCGATGCTTCGATCCACAGCCTGTTCACAAGCTTTTTCGTAACTCTGGGAAGACAGGATATCAATAATCTGCAGACGGACCGCTATAAACCGGAGCAAAAGCTTCAGTACGCTGAAAAATTTGCAGATATCAGCTATTACATCAATCTGCACTGTACGGAACCGCTCCGGCTGGAGGATATCGCTTCCTATACCGGCTTCAGCAAATTTCATTTGCCGGCTTTTTCAAGGAATCTGTCGGCTGCACCTTTCATGACTATGTAACGGGCTGCCGCCTGGCTCATGCGCAGAGCCTGCTTGCCTCTGCTGCAACCACCATCACAGAGGCTGCTCTTCAATCCGGATTTACAAGTCTGGCAACCTTCAATCGTATTTTAAAGAGAAAAGCGCTGTACTCCCCAGAATCAGAAAGCTGCTGCGAAGCAGTTCCGCCGGTGAAAAATGATGTTCACCGGAGAACTGCCCTCACAGCAGCCTTTCCATAATTTTATTTATAGCAGTTCCATGCTTAAGCATTTGGAAACACCGAATCATATTTTACATAAATTCTCCGGTTTGCCATTCAGATACGCATAGACATTATCAAATTCAATCTTTGCTCTCCGCACCATCGCTTCTTTTGTGGCAAATGAGGTGTGTCAGCAGGATATTCTTTGCGTGACAGAGCGGATAATCGGCAGGGATCGGCGGTTCCATATCAAAAACACATCGATGGCAGCTCCGGCAATCTTGTCTTCATTCAGTGCTTCCGCCAGCAAGCTGCATTATCAACGATAGGTCCTCTGGCACAGTTGATAAGAATCGCATCTTTTTTCATTTTTCCAATCATTGTACCGTCAAAAAATCCCCCTTCGTTCCCTCATTATGGAAGATGCAGTGATACAATGTCACTTTCCTTTAACAGGGTGTCCATGTCTGCATAGCGAATCCCTGCCTCCTTCCACTCTTCCTTTTCATGACGGGCATATGCCAGTACCTCTGCTCCAAACACATGAAACAATCTGGCTGTCTTAAAACCAATCTGTCCACAGCCTACGATAACAACCGTTCTTCCCGCATATCTCCGTACCAACAAGACCGGCAGAGGTTTTTCCGTTCCTTACGGCAAAATCTCCTCCTGAATCTTCTTCCGCATAACCGCAGGCCATTCCCCAGATAAATTCAGCTACCGACTGTTAGAATATCCTGCGCAGTTTAAAATATCGATCTTCTTTTCCTGCAGGCTGCAAGGCCTACATGGTCGATTCCCGTAAACGCCACCGCAATAGCTTTTGCTGTCACAGGAACGGACTACCTCGTCCGGATATGGATTATTGGCAATCATCACGATCTCCTGTCCGGCCGACCTTCTCTTTAATTCTTCTACATCGGTTGTCTTAGTGTCATAATAAGTAAACACGTGCCCTTGTTTTTTAAGCCTTCTGCCAGACTCTCAATCATCTCTTCCGGTACGCCGATAGGCTCCAGTAAACTGATATTCATTTTTCTTCCTCCAATTATTTTATAGGGTTACAGTGTGGACAAAGATAGTCGGAATTTGCAGATTCTCTTCCATCTCTTTCGTTAATCAAAATTATATATCGTTTTACAAAATATGTCAATATAATTTTGTTTTATATATCATTTTTAAAATTATATTTTATTTAATGAAATATCTTTCAAAATCCATTGACATTCATCTTAAAAAATCCGCTATGATATACCCATATTCATTCAAATTATGATATACTTATTTTCAATAATAGAACGGAGGCGAATCATGGAAGAAACAGAACAGACTAACCGTTTTGCAAAGGACAACCAGTCGACTGACAAAGTACTGGCCATTATAGAATTACTTTCCTACAGCAAAGAACCCATGAGACTTATTGATATTGCAAATCAGCTTCATTACAACACCAGTACCACTGCGTTTTTGAATTCGTTGGAACGCAACGGATACGTCTACAAGGACCGTGAAACATTAAAATATCAGATGACCTACAAGCTGTGCGGTCTCGCCAGCTATATCAGCAACCGCACCGGCATCGTGGAGATCGCGTCGCTTCCCATGAAGCAGCTTTCCACCAGTCTCGGAGAATGTGTATGCCTGGCTGTGGAACAGGACTATACCGTGGTATACGTCCACGTTGCCGATGGACCCGGCCAGATGCTCCGGACCACTCAGCGGATCGGCAGCCAGGCCCCCATGCACTGTACGGGAGTCGGCAAAGTGATTCTTTCGGAATTTCCGGAGTCTAAGATCGACGAGATGATCGGATGAAAGGCCTCACCCGCTACACCGACAACACACTGGTAACCAGGGAGATGCTTCTTGGCGAACTGCAGCTGATCCGGAAAAGAGGCTACGCCTACGACAAAGAGTGCGAACTGGGCGCCCGGTGTATCGCCTTTCCGTTAAGAGATTACAGCGGGAAAAAAATTATTCTGCGATTGAGTGTTACAGGCCCTCTTGGCCGGATGACGGACGAATTTATTAATTCAAGCTTCCGGACGATACTGGAGACTGTTCAGGATATCTCTTATCAGCTGGGATACCATGGATAAAAAGGACAGAGCGAGGAATTCTCCCATATGTTATCCTTATTCAGCAGATCAGGGGGCAGTCACTAAGACTGCCCCTGAAACCTGTGATTCTGTTCGTATTTTACTTTTCACGGAAGCCGTCCGCACTCACGGCCGCTTCCTCTCCCTGCCAGCCTCTTCATCTCCCTGGCATTTCTCTCACCGCATCGGTAATCTTCGCGCCTCCCAGCAGCCTTGCCAGTTCTTCCACCATCTCAGCTCTCCGCCAGCGGCCGGATGGAAGTCGCTGTCCGTCCTTCACTGGCCGCTTTATGCGATCTCGAAATGGCTGTCCGCCATCGCCGCGATCTGAGGCAGGTGGGTGATACAGATCACCTGATGGCTCTTTGCAATATAGGAAAGTTTCTCGGAAACCTTCTGGGCTGTCCTTCCGCTGATTCCGGTGTCGATCTCGTCGAAAATCAGCGTTCGGAACCTGGTCCGTCTCCGCCAGCACCGTCTTGATTGCCAACATGATCCGGGACAGCTCACCGCCGGATGCCACTTTGCCCAACGGCTTTACCGCTCTCCCCGGATTCGTGGAAATCAAAAATTCCGCTTCGTCATATCCAGGCCGTGAAATGGTTCAGCCGGCCTAAACTCCATCTCAAACTGCACATCGATGAAATTTCAGTCCAGCAGCCCTTTTTGATCTTTTCGCCGTCAGTTCTTTGGCCGCAGTTTTCTCATCCCTGACAGCTGGCCGCAATGTTCTTTCTAACAGCCTTTCTCCGTCTCCCCAGTTCTTTTCCGTCCTGCTTTAAGGAATCGTAATCTTCCAGCTCTTCCAGACGCTTCCTTTTATTTCCAGATTCCTGAATCTGTTCCGATCGTCTTTCCATACTTGGCCTCCAGATTATGGATCACATCCAGCCGCTTCCTGTGTCTCCCGAAATGCCGCTTCGTCAAGGTCATATCGTCCCATATCCGGCGATCTCCTGGAAAGATTTAAAAATCGAATCTGCATCAAACAGCTGTCCGGATCCCCTTCAATGCCCTCGTCGAAATGCCATCGCACCATCGATCTCACGGAACGCCGCGACACCCATCGCCGGATTCACGCGTCATATGCCTGTGAAAGACTCTCAGCGATCCGATTCTGGCATTGGAAAACCGCGTTAAAATCGGCTGCCACCTTTTCCTCTTCGCCATCCTTTAACGCGGCATTTTCAATCTCCTCGATCTCAAACCGCAGAAAATCCTTCTCCCGCAGTCTCGTCTCCTGATCGGATGCAAAAGGCAGACGTTCCTTTAACTGCAGTATACAAGCGATAGGCATTTTCCGTATTCTGTTTGAATGGGGTCTGTTTGCCTTGACATAGGCATCCAGGATCTCAAGATGTTTTGACTTATACAGCAGAGACTGATGCTCATGCTGACCATGGATATCTAATAAAAGACCTGTGATCTGACGAAGTCTTGCCATTGTCACAGTCTCATCATTAATACGGCTGACTTCTGGAAGGCATGATTTTCTGGAAATGATACACCATTCCTTCTTGTTCAGGGTAAACATCGTGCATTAACTGCTTTTTCTTTTCTCTCATGTCAATGGAAAAACCAGTTCAATATATGCATGGTCCGCAGCCGCGGCGGATCACATCTTTTTGTGCTTTTCCGCCCAGCGCGATGCTGGACCGAGCCGATGATAATCGATTTTCCGGCTCCCGTCTCACCGGTCAGAATGTTGAGTCCGTCCCCGAACTCCACCTCCGCCGAATCGATCAGAGCCAGATTTTTCACTCGTAAATGATGAAGCATCCGCTTTCCGTTCCTTTATCAGCGGTTCCCGCAAAAATCGATGAACCTAAATCCAGTTTAATCTTCAACCATTTTGCGGATCTTGTCCATCAGCACGATGGTATCGTCCGCGCGTGCGCACTGCGCACATGACCGTATCGTCCCCGGCAATACAGCCTACGATTTCATTAAAATGAAGAGCGTCCAGGCGCTGCCGCGACGGCCATGGCCATGCCCGACACAGTCTTGATGACGAGGATGTTCTGCGCCATATCCATGGAAACGAAATCGTGCAGAATACGGGTATATTTATCAGTTGAACGCCGTCTGAGGATTGGAAGGCACCATACCGCTGTCCGTCCGTTTTCTCCTGAATCTTTGTCAGCTTTAATTCCCGGATATCCCTGGATACCGTTGCCTGCGTGACATTAAATCCGGCCTTTATTCAGATATTCCGCCAGTTCCTCCTGGGTCTCAATCTCATATTTCCCGATGAGTTCCACAATTTTGCTGTGACGTTCCATTTTCATGGCTTTTCCTCCCTCCTTTATATCTGTTTCATTTTAGTTCCGTATATTTTCCAAAAATGGCACCTGTTTGAGCTGAATCAATGTCTCGATCTCTGATTTTGCTATCTCGATTGTATCACCCGGCTCAATATCAACCACCGTATCGCCGTCAAAGCTCAGCGAAACCTTCGTCCGCCCGGTCGTCTGAATCCGCAGGCTCAAATGGTTATCCGGTCTCCGGCATGAACGATGCTGCTGGCGATTGAGTGAATGCGGGCAGAGGGTGTCAATACCATCATCCGGCCTCCGGCGCCACGATCGGACCGCCCGCTGACAGATTGTATGCCGTCGAACCGGTCGGGGTCGCAACCACCATGCCGTCCGCCGAATACTCAGTTAAACAGCTGTCATTGACAGCCAGCTCAAACCGGAACGCATCGATTCCCATACGGTTCAGGACGATATCATTCAACGCGATAGCCTCCATGACGACCTTCCCGCCGGAAATCACAGTTCCCCTTTGAGCATCATCCGCTTTCCAACGGTGAGTGATCTTCCATCCGATCAGAAGCGCATCCAGGCAGAATGTATCCTCCTCATGCGGTCCTGGTTCTGCGTCAGATACCCCAGATGCCCCATGTTGATCCCAAGCATGGGAATCTTCCGTCCCGCCAGATCCTGGCCGCCTGAATCAGGGTTCCGTCGCCGCCCAATGGTGATGATACAATCTGTATCTTCCGGCACCGTCCGGCGTCGGGGCGCGGTAATGCCGCTTTTCGCGTCTGCGTCCCTTTCCGATCAGTCCATCGCCATGATCCAGACGGATGCAGCGGCGCGGATCAAACCTGCGCAAACCGGCCGCCTCCTCTACGCGCGTCTTTCGCGGATTTGGAGATAAAAATTTTTCATGTTTCCCCATAATCCTGTGACCGCTTCCTCAACAACCTGTTCCGTGCTTCCCGGACACTTTTTTCCGCACAGGCAAGTGCTTCTCACCAGTCACAGTTTCCTCCGATGCCTGTCCGGTTTATGCAGGTACAGGAGATACTCGATATTTCCCTCTGGTCCCTTGATCGGGGAAAATTCCAGATTTCCGGATCTCAAAACCGATCTCTGACCGCATATGCCATCACCATCTGAATGACCTCCAGATGCGTGCTCTTCTCGCGAACAACGCCCCTTCTTTCCGACTTTCTCACGTCCCGCCTCGAACTGCGGCTTGATCAGTGCAACCACCTCGCCGTCATCCTTTAAAAGCCTTTGACCGGTCCTAAACCTTGGTCAGAAATAAAAGGAAACGTCGATCGAAGAGAAATCTACCGGCTCGCCGATATCTTCCGGTTTCACATAACGGATGTTTGTCTTCTCCATGCAGACCACACGCGGATCATTGCGAAGTTTCCACGCCAGCTGTCCATGTCCTACATCGACCGAAAAACCTTGACCGCGCCGTTCTGGAGCATACAGTCCGTAAAACCACCTGTGGACGCGCCGACATCCATGCAGATCTTTGATCCAGCGTCACGCCGAAATGTGTCATCGCCTTCTCCAGTTTCAGGCCGCCGCGGCTCACATATTTTAAGGTAGATCCACGTCACCTCGATCTTCGCATTTCATCGAAGGTCGTCCCGCCTTGTCTTCCTTCTGTCCATCCACCTAGACGATGCCGGACATGATGACCGCCTTCGCCTTCTCACGGGACTCCGCCAGATTTCTCTTGACGAAAGTACATCTAACCGTTCTTTCATTTATCTTTCTCCTCTGCTGATAGTCTTATTCCATATTCTGACGCTCAGTATCGAGCCCATAGCCCCATGTTTTCATCCGCCGGAATCGAGTCACTGTCGATTCCCAGTCCTTTTCTCGAGCAGCGACACATTGCCGTGCTCGACATATCCGTCCGGTATGGCGATATTTCATCACCTTCACATGAGGATAGTGTTTGTGGATATACGCGGTCACCGGCTGCCATAACCGCCCTGAAGCACATTTTCCTCCAGGTCACGATCGTAGTCTGTGGTTTTTTGCAAGGGCGGTCCACCAGTTCGGTATCAATCGGTTTTACAAAACCGCCCGTTGGCCAGCGTGCAGGCAGCCCTCCGCCTTTAGACTTCTCGCGGATATGCTCTCCCGGTGCTGACCATGCTTCCCACGGCCAGAAGGGCGATGTCCTCCTCCTCATAGAACATTCCCCTCTTTCCATATTCGACCGGGCTCCGTGAAATTCCTTTAAGCCCCGGTACGCCTCCCCTCTGGGGTAGCGGATGGCAAGCGGTGCCGATTGTAGTCCATGGCGAATTCCAGCATCGCCCGCAGCTCCCAGAGGTTTTTCGGCGCTGCCACGCTCATGTTTGGAATAGATGTAAGATAGGAATAATCAGAAGATCCCCTGGTGGGTCTCCACCATCGCTTCCCTACGAGCCCCGCCCTGTCCACGGCGAACATAACCGGCAGATCCTGGATGCAGACGTCGTGCAGAATCTGATCGAAGCCCCTCTGTAAGAACGACGAATAGACCGCCACCACCGGCTTCAAACCGCTGCGGCCATGCCTGCCGCCTGGTCACTGCATGAGCTTCCGCAATACCTACATCAAAAAACGGTCCGGGAATTTCTTTCCAAAAGCGTTTGCCAGCCCCGTCCGGTACCGTCATGGCATGCCGTGACCGCCACAGCTACCAGCTCCGGATCCTTCGCCAACTGGCACAGTTTTTGGAAAATACATCTGTATAAGTAGGGTATTTCTTTTCTGCCGGTTTTCCTGTTTTTATATCAAACGGTTCCACCCGTGGAATGCGCCGGATTTTTCTCCGCCGGCTTGTAACCTTTTCCTTTTTTGTAAGAACATGCACGAGCACCGCATGATCCAGCTTCTGGGCTTCTTTAAAAACACCTTCGATAAGGCCTATGATATCATGTCCGTCCACTGGTCCCAAATAGGTGATCCCCATATTTTCAAAGAGCATTCCCGGGATAAACAGCTGTTTGATACTGTTTTTCGTCCGTTTGATCTTTGTCGATCATACGCGCCAATACCGGGATCCGTTCAGGACGTATCTGCCACATTTTCTTTAGATCATTGTAGCCGCTGCCCTGTGCGCAGGCCGTCCCAGATACCTTGACATGCCACCTACGTTTCAGAAATCGACATCTTATTGTCATTTAGTATGATAATGAAAGTCTTTCTTCATCCTGGCCGCGTTAGTTGAGGGCCTCGTACGCCATCCCCCCGGTTAAGGGCGCCGTCCCCGATGACCGACACTACTGACGGTAGTTCTCCCCCAGGATATCCCGGCCCTGGGCGATGCCCAGCACCTGCGGAGATAGAAGTGGAGCTATGGCCCGTGTCAAAGGAGTCGTAGGGGCTCTCCTTGCGCTTCGGAAAGCCGCTTGCCGCCGTACTGACAGAGTTCATCAAATTCCATCCTGCGGCCGCTCAAAATTTTGTGGGTGTAGGACTGATGTCCCACATCCCAGATGATCTTATCCTTCTGGCAGGTCAAAGGTACGGAAACAGAGCAATGGTCAGCTCCACAACTCCCAGGTTGGAAGCTAAATGTCCCCCTGTATGGCTGATCTTTCTCGATCAGAAAGGCCCGTATCTTCTGCCAGTTGGGAAAGTTCTTCCAGAGGTCAATTTTTTCAGATCTTCCGGCCCCTTTATCTGTTCCAATATCATAGGTTCTTCCTTTTTATTTCTGACGTTTAATAAGAATACGGATCAAATTCTCCAGGAATTCATTATTTCCAGGCAGTTTGTTTAAATCTTCAATCGCCTGGACAGAAAGAGCTTTCTACATCTTTCTTTGCCTTTTCTAAACCTTCCAGGTCACATAAGTTGTCTTCTGGTTCTTTTCATCGCTTCCTGCCTCTTTGCCAAGGACTTTCTGGTCTCCTGTCACATCCAGGATATCATCCTGGATCTGGAATGCCAGACCAATGTGCCTGCAAGGCTTTCTACGATCTTACAGTCTTCTTCTGCAGCGCCGCCAAAACAGCACCGATGAGCATGGATGCCTCAATAAGGGCACCTGTCTTTAAGCGGTAGATAAAGTCCAGTTTATTCTTCGGGATCGGTCCGCCAGCCAGCTCCACGTCCACCGTCTGTCCGCCGATCATGCCGTAGACGCCGGTCTTGTGGGCCAGGATCCGATGGAACGTCCCACTGGCGGAAGGTCATCCGGGTCGAAACCTGGTCTAAATGCCTTGGCCGCCGTCTCGAAAGCGTACATCATCAATCGCGTCGCCCGTCAGCACGCCGATGTCTCCCCGTACTCCGCCCAGGTGCTGGGTTTTCCTCTGCGCATCATATCATCGTCATCCATGCATGGAAGATCATCATGACCAGGAAGAAGTATGGATCATCTCCACCGCGGCCATAAAGGGGATCACACAGTCCAGCACGTCCCGGGTAAACAGGCGGCACCCCTCCTGCATGAGCATGGGGCGAAGGCGCTTTCCGCCCGCCTTCATGCTGTAATTCATGGCCTCGAGCACCGTCTTCTGGTGCCCTTCTCCTCCGGCAGATAGGGCTCGATGATCTGCTCAATCTCGTTGTCTGCGGCGTCTCCAGCTCTTCCTTTAAATTGTTCCATATCACTCATGTTCTTCACCCTCGCTCAATATCATAATTTGTTTTTCTACTTTATCAATCTGGGCGTTCAGCGACTTCACAAGCTTCATCCCCTGCTCATAAGCAGGCAAAGGACTCCTCTAACGTATTGTCGCCGTCCTCCAGTTTTTAACCATTTCCTCCAGCGCCTCGAACGTCTCCTCGATGCCGGGCTGCTGATCGGGCGCCTTTTTTGGGGCGCTGTCCTAATTCTGCCTCCTGTCTGTTATCGCCTTTCTACTCGTCTATAAGCTCTGTCTCCGATCCTGCGCGGCAATCTTTCCGTCGCGCACCCGGATGTGGATCAGGTCTCCCGGTTTCACCTGCCGGACCGATTCCAGGCGCTGTTCCCGGCTGTCCGTGACAAAGCCGTAGCCCCGGCTGATCTGTTTGAGCGGCGACGAGCGACTCCAGCCGCCCGGAAAGATCAGCGCCAGACGATGGCGTTTTCCGTCTACCCGGCGGTCCATGAGCCGCCCCATCCGGTCTCTGTCCATCAGGCGCTCATGTTTTTCGTTCCATCTTCCAGATCTGCCGCTCTCGGGTCCCTCACCTGACGGCGCGGGTCCAGACTGAAAACGGAGCCTGAACTTCCGTCTGATAGCGCAACGTTCTAATTTTCTGCTCCATGGATTTCCAGGGCATCCGGTACAATTCCACCTGACCTTCAAACTGGCTGTAGTCAAACACCGCCAGTCCGCAGCCGCCGCCGACGGCGTCGGGGCGCGCATATCCGCCACGTAGTCCGCAATCGTCACATCGGTCTCATGCCCCACCGCGGAGATCACGGGAGTCTTGCAGGCAAAAATCGCCCGGGCCACATTTCCTCATTAAACGCCCAAAGATCCTCGATGGAACCGCCTCCGCGGCCCACGATCAGGACGTCCAAGTCTCATCCGGTCCAGGTCTCAATCCCCGCGCAATGCTGAATTTCGCGCTCTGCGCCCTGGACCACGGCCGGATAGAGGATCAGCTGCACATAAGGGTTTCTGCGCGCGGAGATATTCATGATATCCCGGATCGCCGCCCCGGTGCTGGCCGTCACCACGCCCACCGTTTTCGGCATACGGGGATAGGCTGCTTGTAACAGCCGTCGAACATCCCCATCTCCAGCTCATTGCGCAGCTTCTCAAACTTTAGAAAGAGGTCCCGGCGCCGTCCAGCGTGATCGCCTTTGGCGTAGAGCTGGTAACTTTCCGTCCCGCTCGTACACGTCCACGGTGCCCTCCGCCACCACCTGCTGGCCCTCCTCCAGCCGGAATCCCAAATTTTTCCTCTGGGATGCAAACATCACGGCGGCGATCTGGGCGCCGCCGTCCTTCAGTGTAAAATAAATATGGCCGGATGGGTGGTATTTTGCAGTTGAGACTTCCCCTTTGACGGAAATCCTGTTCAGCGCGAAATCCTGGGCAAACATATTTTTAATATACCTGCATTGACCCATGTTTTGCCGAATATACGCCTCGCCCGGCCGTTACGCCTCAGGCTTTTTTCTTTGCCAGAACTCCAGGTTGATAAACGCCGGGGACTTCATCCCCGCCGAACCGCTTCGCCAGCTCCACCGCCTCGTTGATCGCCACCTTCTCCGGCACTTCCTCATCGTATAAAAATCTCATATAACGCAAGGCGCAGAATCGTAAGCTCCGCCTTTCCATTCTCTTCGTCTTTCCATCCTTCGGCCACCGCATCGATCTTCTCATCCAGCTCCGGAATCTTCCGCATAACAGCTTCCGTCTTGGTCTTTAAATAGCTTTCCTCTTCCGGACTCATCTCCACATCATGAAGAATCTCTTCCACCCCCTCCGGAGTCGTCTCATCTTCCTTCGGCTCATCAAAATACCGTTCTATCTGTCCTCTTTTTCCTCTGCCGGATAGAAATCGGCACAGAAAAGCATCTTAAAGCAGTGTTCACGCAGTTTACTCCTGGTCATGGGTTATGGTCCTCCTGTATCATAATTCGATCATTATTTTTCACTTTGCTTCCACGTTCAAAGTTCACAATACCTGCTCAGAGCAGGAATTCATTCCTTTGCGTATTGGGTTCATTATACCTTAATGCGCATTTTTCCACAATACTTTTCGGGTTTTATCCCCGGGTAATCTGGTCCTGTTCATTTTTCCGGCAATTACTTCCATTCTCAGTTTTTATCGAAAAATACAGAAAAATGCATAAAGATTATTACAGGCAGGTTTCTCGGCTTACACAAAAAAACAGGCGTTAAGCCTGCTCATTTTTCTGATACATTCTCAAATGGGGTTTAGGGGCAAACACAGAAGTATTCGCCCTTTTTATTATGAATTATTTACAAAAACCGGTCCTTCGTCCTGAAAAAATGAACTTCTGTTCATCTCCGCTTCGTCTCTGTAAGTATCATTATAATCTGTTTCCCCGCAAAATCACTATCCCGTTTCTGCCCTTTTATATCCACAATCCTGCCAATCAATTGCCGTTTACTTTCTGCCCGGTCCGCCGCCTGATTGGGATATGTCTGTTTGTCCGGGCTTTATCGGGACTATGCCATTTGCATTCCCCCAAATACTCCCTGATATAAAGCACCTTCCAGAAGTCCAAAACGCCTGCTTCGTCCTTCAGCCGAATAATTCGTGCAGAACACTCTCGGGTGGTTTAAAAGCTCTCCTGTTGATCGCTGATGGCCTGGCTGCACAGGCAAGTACTATTTTCCCCCATCAGCAAATAGCGTAACTGAACGAAGTACAATGA
>VOFH01004328.1_pt1 | contig 25335 bp, 46 predicted proteins | sample 5384091 | NCBI WGS metagenome assembly VOFH01 (sample SAMN12384727, study PRJNA508395) | human gut metagenome | isolation source: healthy gut G | host: Homo sapiens
TCAATTGTACTTCGTTCAGTTACGTATTGTCAGCGTAGACTGGCTTAAGATAATGAGCTCAACGCCAGAAACAAGATAAGGGGATGGCTAAAAAAAAGAAAATAAGTCTGATAATATAGATAAAGGCAAAGATCTTTTTAGATAAATCCATCAGAAAAAGGATATGATCCCGTTCTCTGCGCCAAGTCAGCTTTTATATCAACAGAGCGATGAAAGCTATGAACTTTGCCAGCAGCGACGAGGGATTCGCTCAGCTGGCAAGCGGCGGTTCTCTGATGAGCAAGTTCTGTAATCTGCTTTTCTCTTATTACAACGAGGACAATAAAGCAGATATTAAGACAGACGAAGCGGTCATGGAAGACATAAAGGCTGCAGGCTAAACGCCAGAGGGCGGCTGAACATAAGAAAAAGGACAGTCGGGTAATAGTAAAGGAAACGGACAATTTGATGATAAAGCTGGCCAGATGCTGCAACCCTGTACCGGGGAGACGACATAGTGGGCTTTATAACCAAAGGGAAGAGGCATCTCGGTTCACCGCGAGACTGTTCAATGTAGTTAATCTTCCCGATCATGAAAAGGCGAGGTTTATCGAGGTAGAGTGGGAGGACCTTAAAGCAGGCAAGTCCTACGATGCGGAAATATGTATAGTAGGTAGCGACAGAAAAAGGTATATTGTCTGACATTTCAAAGGCGTGTGAAGATATGGACATTCATCTCTCTGGAGTCAACGCCAAGACGGACAGGACGGAAGTCTCACCATGACTATAACGCTGTCTATCTCAAGTACTCAGGAGATGCAGAAAGTACTTCGAAATCTCAGAAATATAGAAGGCGTAACCCAGGTATACAGAGCTAAGGCATAGGTGAAAGATGAGGGCAGTAGTACAGAGAAGTAAGAAAAGCTGATGTGACGGTAGACGGTAGCGTTACAGGCGCCATAGAGAGAGGACTTATGGTTCTTTTGGGCGTCGAAGATGGAGACGATGAAAGCGACGCAAGATATATAGCGGATAAGATTTCGGTCTCAGGATATTTGAAAGATTCCGACGGAAAAGATGAATCTCGTAAAGATGTCTTCGGAAAGATTTTGGCAGTATCACAATTCACTCTTTTGGGAGATGTCAGAAAGGGCAAAGAGGCCAAGCTTTTCGAAAGCTGCCAGGCCGGAAGAAGCGCGCAGACTCTACAGATATTTTATAGATCTTCTATCAGAAGGCGATATAGAAGTTCAAGAAGGAATCTTTCAGGCAGAGATGATGGTGAGGATCTTAAATGACGGTCCGGTGACTATTCTGCTGGACAGTAAAAATTGTTTAGGAGATTTAAAGATGAAAAGTAAAACATTATTTGACGGGACCTTTGCGGGTAAACACATATCTTGCGTATGACGAGGCTACGAAAAAGGCTTTATCGTGGACCCGGGCGGGTATGAGGCCGCCTCCGTGATGCGGAAAAAGAACATATAAGTGGAATACATTATACTTACTCACGGACATGGAATCATATCGGAGGGTTTCGAGATTCAACAGGACTTTCCGTCTGCCGCTGTCGTGGCATATTGAAGAAAAAAAGATGCTAAATAACCCGTCTCTCAACAGCTCGACAGGAAATGTTCGGCCATCCTGTAACGGTGGAAGCCGATAATGTGGGTCAGAACAATCAGGAACTCAAAGTGGGGATATGACTCTGACATTTCTTCATACCCTGGGACATACAAAGGCGGTATGTGCATATATACGTGCGGCCATCTGTTCAGGGGATACTCTTTCAGATATTCTATAGGCAGAACAGACTTTTTACGGAGGAGACTACAGGATAATAAAGAATTCCATAAAGGACAGACTCTATGGTGCTTCCTGACGACACGGCAGTGCTTCAGGACATATAGGAGCCACTACCATCGGAGATGAAAAAAAGAGGAAACCCGTTGTATAATATAATAATAAGATAATATTCAGGATAAATATGACTACAACGAGCTGATAAAAATATTTTTAAGGCCCGAGATTACAGGTTATTTGCCGAACAGAATAAAGGACCTTCCTCAGAAAGACTAGCACAAGGAATTCAACTATGAGGGATTCAAAGATAAGAATCAGATAAAGCGCGAGATATCAGGGACTAAGCCAGATCCACCAAAACTTCTCCGCCCTGGGGAATACTCACAGGAGTAAAAGGCCGGTGAAACTGATGAAGGCTTTCCGAAAATACGCTTCTTCTGATCCGCGCGGCAGGAAAAGCTGCGGAGGTTTTACCCAACACAGCGAAAGAAAAAGTACGGTTGCTGACAGAGATCTGCAAATATCAGCAGAGCGCGCTGGGAAAAGCCGCAGAGAGGTCTCAGCGTCTATATAGGAATCCTTTCTGCCCCAGCAGATGCCTCTGCTCTTTACTTCCAATCGAAAGGGCTGAAGAAATAGAAAAAGTATATGGAGGCTCTCATGAGAGAGATAGAATATGCCGGGGATGCGCTCAGAAAATCCAGGAGCCTGACAGAATCCATATACATAGGAGGAGGGACTCCGACTACCCTGAAAAAGCAGCTGGACGCTCTTCTTTCTAAAAAGAAGCCTTTGACCTTTCTGCGCTGAGAGGAATTTACCGTAGAAGCAGGGCGTCCTGACACCATAACGAAGGAAAAACTCAGAGTGATAGCGGATCACGGAATAAAAGAATAGTTTCATAAACCCTCAGACCATGAAGGACAGCACTCTAAAGCTGATAGGACGTTCACACAGCGTAGAGGATATAAGACAGGCTTTCAGGGCGGCGAAAAGAGACGGAGATTTCCTGATAAATGCCGACGTCATAGCCGGCCTTCGGAAGAGACTCCCGAAGATTTTCAAAACACTCTCAATGAGATCATCTCCCTCGATCCCGCCAATATAACAGTACATACTTTGGCAGTAAAAAGAGCCTCCAGGCTCATAGAAACGACGCTTCATATCATTACAGACAGGCAAAAGATAAGTAGAGCGGATGCTGAAAGCGTCGGAGGATGATCTCAAAGCTGCCGGATACAGACCGTATTATTTATACAGACAGAAGCATGGCGGGCCATGGAGAACACAGGCTACATAAGGGCGATACGCCATGTATATACAATATAAGGATAATGGATGAAAATCAAAGTATTCGCTCTCGGGCATAAGCAAGAGAGATTATCCGAAGGAGAACAGACTGGAAAAGAATACCTACAACGTATCAAATTACAGCGTCTATATAGAGACTGGACGAAATGACACAGAGAAAGGAAAAGGCTTTTAAGGAGGGTATAAAAGTGTTATTAACGCACCCTAAAGGAACAAAGATTTATTACCTGCTCAGGCGTATAAATGGCACTATGTCAGAGGAAATTTCAGGAAATTTAGCCAAGAACTACAGTTTTAAAGAGATAAGGACGCCTATGTTCGAACATACCAGTAAATCTTTGCACGCGGAATAGGCGATACTACCGACGTAGTCAGAAAAAATGTATACCTTCAACGATCACGGAAACAGAGCATCACCCTTAAGCCCGAAGGAACTTCAGGGCGGTGAGAGCTTTATAGAACATAAACAGTACGCAGAAGTCCAGCCCACGAAATATTATTACGATACGGACTGCTTCCGCTATGAGAAGCCTTGGTTTGGACGTCTCAGACATTTTCACCAGTTCGGTATAGAAGTATTTGGAACTCCTAATATGCTTGCCGACTCGGAAGTGATATGTCGGCCAACGATTTCTCAACCAGCTTGGTATCACCGAGATAGAGCTGAGGATCAACAGCGTGGGCTGTCCCAGAATGTAGAAAGAAGCACAGAAGCTTTGAAAGAGTTTTTTGAGGACCGAGATATGATGAACTCTGCAACACATGTAAAGAAAGATATGACCGCAACCCTATGAGAATACTCGACTGCAAATCGGAGATATGCCAGGGAAATAGTCAAAGACGCTCCAAGGATGCTCGATTATCGTGCGATGACTGCAAAACAACTTTGAAGAACTCAAGTCCAACTTACTGCCATGGGTATAGAATATAAGTAGACCTAATATGGCAAGAGGCCTCGACTATTATGCGAAGACGGCCTTTGAATTCGTTACTACCAGCATAGGAGCTCAGGGAACCGTGTGCGGCGGAGGAAGATATGACCACCTCATCGAAGAACTGGGAGGACCTCCTATTCCGGGGTGGGCTTCGGACTTGGAATAGAAAGGCTGCTGATGCTGATGGACGCCTGCGGACTCAGTTTCCGGCTGACGACAGCGTGGACGTGTTTATCGCCGTCATGGGAGAGAGGGCAAAGGCTTTCGGTCTTAAGCTGTGCAGAGGGTGAGACAGAGCGGCGTGGCTGCGGAGATGGACACTTTAGCCAGAAATATAAAGGGTCAGTTCAAATATGCCGGACAGACTCAACGCCAAGTATACTCTCGTCATAGGAGAAAACGAGGCTGGATAAGGGCGTGGTGTCTCTGAAAGATATGTCTATGTCTCAGCAGAGAGAGATAAAAATAGAAGATATATTCGAAGAAATCGTTAAATAGGAGTAAACAGATATAATATGAGCAATTTATTTAAAAAGGACCCACATGTGCGGAAGACTGAGCCTGTCTGAGGCGGGACAACAGGTGACTCTCAACGGCTGGGTGGCTAAACGCAGAAATCTGGGAGGACTTATCTTCGTAGATCTGAGAGATAAGACTGGCATAGTGCAAGTCACTTTTGACGACAGTATCCCTGCGGAACTGTTTGAGAAAGCAGACAGCCTGAGAAGTGAATATGTAATAGGCGTCAAAGGCACTGTCAGAGAGAGAACTGCTAAAACGAGAATCTCTCCACCGGAGATATAGAAGTCTTGCAGATGATCTGATAATATACTCAGAATCGGATACGCCTCCTATCTACGTAAAAGATGATGACAACGTAGATGATAACCTGAGACTTAAATACAGATATTTAGATCTCAGAAAGCTTAAAATGCAGAGAAATATGGCATTCCGCCATAAAAGTAACTAAACTTGCCAGAGATTATTTCGATGAAAACGGATTCACCGAGATAGAGACTCCTATGCTGATAAAGTCTACTCCCGAGGGAGCCAGAGACTATGGTACCCAGCAGAGTCTATCCTGGTTCTTTACGCTCTTCCGCAGTCTCCGCAATTATTCAAGCAGCTGCTCATGGTGGCAGGCTGCGACAGGTATATGCAGATAGTAAAATGTTTCAGAGACGAGGATCTTGGGCCGACAGGCAGCGGAATTTACCAGATAGATCTGGAAATGTCTTTTGTGGATATGGACGATGTGATAGACATGCAGGAAGGCTTTTGAAAGAGATTGTTCAAAGAGCTGATGAATGTTGAAATAAAGACTCCGCTGCCGCGTCTTACCTGGAAGGAGGCCATGGAAAGATATGGCTCTGATAAGCCTGACATCAGGTTTGGATTCGAGCTGAAAAAGCTCAACGACGTAGTGGCAGGCTGCGGCTTCAAGGTATTTACTGACGCTCTTGCCGCCGGGAGATGTGAGAGGTATCTGTATAGATGGAGGAAGCGATAAATTCAGCAGAAAAGATATAGATAAGCTTACAGAATCTGCCAGAAGCTATGGAGCCAAGGGGCTGGTGTGGATCAGAGCAGGCGAGGAAGAATTCAATTCTTCTGTGAACAAGTTCTTTACTCAGCAGCAGCTTGCAGAGATAGCTTCCGTATTCGGCAACAAGGCCGGAGACCTGATCCATATAGTTTCAGACAGGCCTAAAGTAGTCTTCGATACTTTGGGATTTTTTGAGAAGAGAGATAGCCAAAAGGATGGGACTTTTAGACGATAAAGTCTACAATCTGCTGTGGGTCGTAGATTTCCCTCTGTTTGAGAAGGACGATGAGACAGGACAACAAAGCTATGCATCATCCTTTACTTCACCGAAAGCCGAGCAGATATCACTTCTTGATAGCGAACCGGAAAATGTCATGGCAGACGCCTATGATATAGTTCTCAACGGAGTGGAGCTGGGAGGAGGATCCATAAGAATACACGATAGAAAGCTTTCAGTCAAAGATGTTTGAAGTTCTGGGACTTACTCCCGAAGAATGTAGTGAAAAATTCGGTTTCCTCATAGAAGCCTTTAAATACGGCGCCTCCGCCTCACGGAGGATTGGCATACGGCCTTGACAGAATGGTGATGCTGCTTCTGGGCGAGCCGTCCATAAGAGAAGTCATGGCATTTCCTAAAATCAAAATGCTCAGTGCCTGGTAAGCGACGCTCCTTCTCCTATAGACGAAGCGCAGATGGAAGAGCTTGGGATTAAGAAAAGACTGCCAGTAGAAACCGGAGGTTTCATGGTCCAAAAATGTATAAGCCGCGGCATCTCTGACGGAAAAGAAGACCTACCATGCATGAACAGGATAGGAGTCTTAGGAGGAACTTTTGATCCTGTACATTACGCCCATATAGCTTTTGGGAGGCCGCCATAAAAAAGCCGGTCTTCGAAAAGCTGATAGTGATGCCTGCACGGGTTCAGCCTTTTAAACAAGACAAAAAGACTGCGGAGGATATTCATCGCAAAGCCATGACGAGACTTGCCTTTATAGGAAACGACAAGGTCGAAGTATCTGATTATGAGATGGAGGACCCCTCTTTATCCTATACGATAAAGACTCTTACATATCTCAGGCAGCAATATCCCGGCGATGAGATCTATTTCATATCGGGAACTGATTCTTTTCTGGAGATAGACAAATGGTACAGAGGCGGCGAGATATTAGAGAACTTTTCTTTTGCCGTCAGCGTCAGACCGGGGATACAGAGAAGAAGAACTCAGAGAAAAGATACTTGAGTATGGCCGAAAATATGGCTGCCCGGTCATCAGAATAAATGCTCAAATGCCGGCCATATCTTCCACCATGGTAAGACAGCGCATAGGAGCGGGCGATTCTGTCGAAGACTTGGTACCTCCTCAGGTAGAAAGGTATATAACAGCCAATGGACTCTATAAATAAGATAGAAGAGTATATAGATAAAAATTTTTCCGATAAAAAGAAGGACGCATACCTACGGAGTCAGGAAGACAGCTCTTCACCTTGCGGAAAAATACGGGTGCGATCTTTACAAGACGGAGGTTGCGGCGCTGCTCCACGATCTTTACAGAGGAGCCGGCGAAGATGTTCTCAACTACTACGTCAGACACTTGGGTCTTGATAAGAAATATCTGAACAACCCCAATCTCGCCCATGGACCTGTGGCCGCAGAAATGATAACAAAGGACTTCGGCGTAGATGATAAAGAAATAATAGACGCAGTAAGATATCATACTACGGGACGTCCGTGTATGACTATGCTTGATAAAATAATATATATAGCCGACGCTACAGAGCCGGGAAGAAGCTATCCCGGAGTAGAAGAACTGCGCAGGGAAGCCGAATCGGATATCGACAAGGCATGTCTTGATTCCCTGAAAAAGACTATAGACTTTGTTGCTTCCGAGGGAAATTTTCTCGACAGACTTACTGTCGAGGCGGAAAAATACTTGGAAGAAAAGATAAATAAAAAAGGAGAAATCAGATGACAAATAAGGAATACGCATTGCTTGCCGGAAAAAGTCCTTTCTGGATAAAAAGGCGGAGGATATCGTTATCATCGATATTCAGAAAAGGCCGCTTTTTGCCGATTATTTCGGGTGATATGCTCCGAAATTGGAAAGGCAGATAACCACTTTGGCTGACGAAATGGAAGACCGCCTTGCCGAGGAAGGACTGCCGGTCAAATCGATAGAAGGCAGACACGGTTCCGGCTGGATACCATGGACTTCGGCGACATCATCGTAAACTTGTTTACAAGAGAAATGAGAGAGAGGTACAGCATAGAAAAAGTTTGGGGAGACTGTCAATTTATCGAAGTGGAGGAATAGATTTAAAAAAATGAATGAAAGATACAGTTTCAAAGAGATAGAAAAGAAATGGCAGAAATACTGGGAGGAAAAACGACTGCTTCCACACCGAAGAAGATGAGTCCAAGAAAAAATATTACTGCCTCGAGATGTTCCGTATCCTTCGGGAAAGCCCATATGGGGGGCATGTAAGAAATTACTCTATAGGAGACGTGGTGGCAAGATTCAAAAAGATGGACGGATATAACGTCCTGCATCCCATGGGATGGGACTCTTTTTGGCCTTCCTGCCGAAAACGCAGCTATAAAGCACGGAATACATCCTAATATCTGGACCTGGGATAATATAAAAGAAATGCGCCTGTGCTTAAAGAACTGGGCCTTTCTTATGACTGGAAGAGAGAGGTGGCCACTTGTCATCGATTATTATAAGTGGATGCAGTGGATATTCATCCAGTTCTACAAGAGAGGACTTGCATATAAGAAGGTTGAAAACCGTAAACTGGTGCCCCAGCTGTCAGACCGTTTTTAGCCAACGAACAGGTAGTCGACGGCTGCTGCGAGAGATGCAAGAGCCCTGTAGGGAAAAAAGAACCTTTCGCAGTGGTATCTCAAGATAACAGATTACGCCGAAAGGCTCTTGGATAATCTCGATACTCTCGAAGGCTGGCCTAACAAAGCAAAGATAATGCAGAGAAACTGGATAGGCAAGTCGGTGGAGCCGAAGTCGATTTCAAGATAAAGGATACAGATCAGACTCTTACGGTGTTTACTACCAGAGTGGACACCATCTACGGAACCACCTATATGGTGCTGGCGCCGGAATATCCTTCAGTACTCGCAATGGTTGAGGGAAGTGAATACGAAAAACCGGTCAAGGATATATCAAAAAGTAGAGCACATGAACGATATCGAGAGAACTTCCACCGCCAATGAGAAGACGGGAGTATTTATCGGAAAATATGCTGTCAATCCTTCCAACAAGAAGGAAATTCCGATCCAGCATCTCAGACTATGTTCTCATGGGATACGGAACGGGAGCTGTGATGGGCGTGCCGGCTCACGATCAGAGAGACTTCGACTTTGCGACCAAGTTTGGCATAGATATAACTCCTGTAGTGGATCCGGGAGATCCATCCATAGACCTTAACAACCTCAAGGAGGCCTGCGCCGCCGAGGGAACTCTTATAAATTCAGGAGAGTTCAACGGCCTGAACAACAGAGTGGCCATCGACAGGTTTATAGACTTGGTAGAAAAAGAAGGAATAGGAAAGAAGACTGTAAATTACAGACTCAGAGACTGGCTCATATCCAGACAGAGATACTGGGGCTGCCCTATACCTATGATATACTGCGATACCTGCGGATGGGTGCCGGAGAAAGAAGAAAATCTTCCTGTAATGCTCCCTACAGACGTAGAATTTACAGGAAAAGGCGAATCTCCTCTGACTACTTCAAAGACTTTTGCCGATGTAAAATGTCCCGTATGCGGAAGACCTGCCAGAAGAGAGATGGACACCATGGATACTTTTCTGGATTCATCCTGGTACTTCCTCAGATATTGCGATCCTAAGAACGACAAGGCTCCTTTCGATCCGAAGAAAGCCGCCTACTGGATGAACGTGGATCAATATATGGGGGAGTAGAACATGCCATACCCACCTGATGTATGCGAGATTTTTCCAGATGGCGTTTTACGATATGGGGCTTGTCGAAGATGAAGAACCTTTCCGCAACTTGCTTACTCAGGGAATGGTCAACAAAGACGGAAAGAAAATGAGCAAATCCCCTGGGAAATGTAGTGAGCCCGGAGGAGATAATAGCCAAGTACGGCGCAGATACCGCCAGACTCTTTATACTATTTGCGGCTCCGCCTGACAGAGAACTGGACTGGTCGGACAAAGGCGTAGAGGGAAGTTACAGATTCCTCAGCAGAGTATACCGCCTGGTGTACGAGATAAAGGCTAAGTATCCAAACGTGCCGGACGCCTTTGAAATCGGGACAGAAGCTGACAAGGCTCTGAACTATGCGCTTAACTTCTCCATAAAGAAAGTGAGCGAAGATGTCGGAGGAAGGTTCAACTTCAATACTGCCATAAGTTCCGTTATGGAACTGGTGAACGAAATGTACAAATATAAGGGAGAGACGACGTGAATCCCGGCCTTCTTGGCAAGGCCGCAAAAGATCTCATCCTGATGCTGTCTCCGTTTGTACCTCACATCTGCGAAGAAATGTGGGAACACATGGGCCAAGAAACAATCCGTAACTACTATGCGTTGGCCGGAATATGACGAGGAGCTCTCGTGAGAGACTCCGTTGAAATAGTAGTGCAGATAAACGGAAAAGTAAAAAGGAAAAACTTGTAGTGGCCGCAGATGCAGATAGACAAGAACTTTGAAAAGATAGCGTTGGAGAACGATAGGATTAAACACTTATTGGACGGAAAGACAGTCGTAAAGGTAGTTGCAGTACCGGGAAGACTGATAAATATTGTAGTAAGATAATAAAGACAACAAAAATATAGACCAACAGTTATCTTTTCATAAATATGAATGAAAAGGACGGAAATAATTTATGAGAAGAAAATAACTAAACCGAGAAGATCGATGCCGCATCTTAAAGTCATTCCTATAGGAGGACTCAATGAGATCGGAAAAAGAATATGACGCTCCTGGAGTGTGACGGCCAGATATTGATAGCGGACTGCGGACTGAGCTTCCCGGAAGATGAAATGTACGGAATCGACATCGTCATTCCAGACTTCACTTATCTGATAGAAAACAGTGAAAAAAAGATAGTGGGAATGGTGGATAACTCACGGACACGAAGACCATATATAGAATATAGTATTTTATCTCCTGAAAAACTCAAACTTCCTATCTACGGAACCAGGCTCACTCTTGACTTGTGGAAAAATAAGCTCAAGAGCATCGCATAACGGGAGATCTGAGAACTATAGAGGCCGGAGACAAGATAAAGCTGGGATGCTTTGACATCGAGACCATAAGAACTACTCACTCCATAGCCGACGCCATATGCCTGGCTATAGATACGCCTGCCGGAATGGTCTTTCACTCCGGAGACTTCAAGATAGACTATACTCCTGTAGACGGAGAACCTATAGATTTTTGCAGGCTGGCAGAACTGGGCAAGAGAGGAGTGACTCTGATGCTCTGTGACAGCACCAATGCTCTGAGACCAGGATTCACCGCTTCCGAAAAAGTGGTGGGCGAAACTATAGAAAATATATTCAGGACAGCTAAGACGAGAATCATAATAGCGACTTTCTCATCCAATGTCCATAGAGTTCAGAAGATAATAGAAAACGCAGTCAAGGTGGGCCGAAAAGTTGCCATATCAGGACGAAGCATGGAGAATGTAGTGGCGCTGGCCATAGAGCTGGGATATCTGAATATACCGGAGGGAACTCTGTAGATCTCAAGATGATAAGAAATATTCCTGACGATAAGCTTGTAATCATCACGACAGGAAGCCAGGGAGAACCTATGTCAGCTCTCCAGGATAGCGGCGGGGAGAACACAGATCGGTGAAGCTAAAGAAAGGCGACATGGTGGTCTTGTCTCTACTCCCGTTCCCGGCAACGAGAAGACTGTGTCAAACGTAGTCAACAAGCTGTTTGAAAAAGGCGCTGAAGTCATATATTCCGATATAGCGGATATTCACGTTTCCGGTCATGCGTGCCAGGAGGAACTCAAGCTGCTTCACTCTCTTATAAAGCCTAAGTTCTTCATGCCGGTTCACGGAGAATACAGACATCTCATACGCCATGCCAGACTGGCAGAAGGCCTGGGAATGAAAAAAAGAGAATATCTTCATTCTCGAGAACGGAGATATATTGGATGTAACTAAGCGAAGCGCCCATATGCTGAAAGAGAGAAGGCAGAAGCTGACGCCATATTGGTAGACGGACTCGGGGTAGGAGACGTAGGCAATATAGTCTTAAGGGACAGAAAGATGCTTTCGAATCGGGACTCATAATAGTGGTGGCGCTAGAGAAAGAAAGCCAGACGGTAGTTTCCGGTCCGGATATAATATCGAGGGGATTCGTATATGTAAGAGAAAACGAGCCTCTCATGGACGAAGCCAGAAAGGTTGCCGAAAAGGCTCTTGAAAAATGTCAGAATAAGAAGATCAAAGACTGGAACAACATGAAATCGCAGGTCAGAGATTCTCTGGGGTCGTATATCTACGACAGAACAAAGAGAACTCCGATAATCCTGCCTATATTCTTGGAGGTTTAATTATGAACGTATATGATCAGGCTCACGGACTTGCTCAGGCTATAAAAGCGTCGGAAGAATATAAAACAGTACGACCAGGCCAAGAAAAAAGATCAAGGATAATGAAGAACTTGAAAATATGATAAAGGATTTTCAATCGAAAACAGTTTGAGATGCAGGCTAAACAGCTGTCCGGCGGACAGCTTACGCCTGAGGATATGGCGGAGTGCAGCAGCTTTATGCTATTCTCCTTAAAGATCCTCTGGCCGCCGGCTATATAGAAGCTGAGATGCGCTTTTTCCTGATGATGAAAGATGTATATGAGATACTGGGAGAAGCTACAGGAATGGGGGATATGCTTGGATAAGAATACTACTATAAGAACGCCTGAGGAACTTCTCCTGATAATGAAGGCCGAGGCCATGGGAGACATTGCTTTTGAGCATATGCTTGATTTTATCAAGCCCGGAATGACAGAGATACAGATCGCAGATGAGATAGAAAAGAGTGCTGAGAGCCTTGGGTGCAGAGGGCTGTCTTTTGAGACCATAGCCGTATCGGGGGTGAATTCAACCAGCCTCACGGCGTGCCGTCTGAAAAGAAGATAGAAGAAGGCGAGTTTCTTACCATGGATCTGGGAGCCCTGTATAAAGGCTACTGCGGAGATATGACCAGAACTGTAGCCATAGGATACGCCACAGATGAGATGAAAGAGATCTATGATATAGTCCTCAGGTCTCAGCTGGCCGGCCTTGCGGCCGTAAAGGCAGGCGAGCTGCCGCGATGTGGACAGAGCTTCAAGAAGCATAATAGAAGAAGCCGGTTACGGAGATTTCTATATCCACGGTACTGGCCACGGAGTAGGCAGAGAAGTACACCAGCCTCCTACTCTCAATGCCAGAAGCGAGGAGATCTTGCAGGAAAATCAGGCCGTGACGGTAGAGCCTGAATCTATCTGCCCGAAAAAGTTCGGAGTGCGCATAGAAGACTTGGCAATCGTAACGAATTTTGGTATAATAAATTGTACTAAGTCAAAAAAAAAAGAGTTGATAATACTCTGATATAACAAACCCGGGCATCTTCGTCTCTATAGGCGGAGGGCTGACGCATTTTGGATTTTGGCCGACAGAGATTGCAGTAATCCAGTCAAGATCCTGAAAAACTGCGCTGCATGATTTAAAACGAAATTTTGTTAAGAATGGAGAGATACGATGATTTACGCAAGCGATTTTAGAAAAGGTATTACTTTGAGATCAATGGAGAACCTCATGTAGTTTTAGACTTCCAGCATGTAAAGCCTGGAAAGGGAGCTGTGTTCGTAAGAACCAAGTACAGAAACATACTCACCGGAGCTACCAGAGAAGAGGCTTTCAACCCGGATGACAAATTTCCAAAGGCTCACATAGAAACTAAGGTGATGCAGTATCTGTACAATGACGGAGAACTGTATTACTTTATGGATCAGGAAACTTATGAACAGGTGCCTCTGATGCAGGAGCAGGTAGAGGAGGCCATGAAGTATCTGAGAGAAAACGATGAGGCTACTATCAAATTCTACAAAGGCAATGCTTTTCTGGTGGAAGCTCCTAACTTCGTAGACCTTAAGGTCATAGAAACCGAACCGGGAGTAAAGGGAAATACGGCTACTAACGTTACAAAGGCAGCGACAGTTGAAACGGGAGCAGTCATACAGGTCCCTATCTTCATAGAGGAAGGCGAAATCATTCAGATCGATACCAGAACAGGCGAGTATCTTGGCCGTTCGAAATAGATGACAGGCGGGCGAAGTTTCGCCCCGCATTTGTTGATAGGCAGATGACGAGGTAACAGATGATAAACTTTGAATCCATAAAATCAGACAAGAAAATCAGGACTATAGTGATAGCGATAGCTGCGGCAGTCATCTTGCTTTTTTGGCAGTGACTTGCAGTATACGGCAGCGGCCTTTGGACCGGTCGATAAAAGCGACGATGAGCCGATAACGGTCACCATACCTCAGGGCAGCGGAGCTATGAACATAATAGACATTTTAGATGAGACGGGTCTTGTGAAGAACAAGACTATGGCTAAGATACATATGAAACTGGGCGGATGGATATGATTCTCTGCAGGTTAATACGTATATCTTTTCCAAAGATATGGGTCTGAAAAGAGATATTGAAGGCTATAGATACCGGGATTTCAACTATCTTTCGAAGAATCAGTTCACCCTCGTAGAGGGGTCTACTGTACTCAGTATGCGGCGGCCATCGCCGAAAAATTTCTCTTTATTCTGCCGAAGACATACTGGCTGTATGGAACGACAGAGAATATCTCTACCTCATCGACGATTATTGGTTTTTGACGGACGAAATACTCCAGGAAGGCATAATGTACCCTGCTCGAAGGGTATCTGTATCCGGAGACTTATATAATAACTGACGAAGACGTTACTATCCAGGAGATCACTCAAGTCATCCTTGCCATGACTGACGAAAAACTCTCCCAGCGAAAAAGAGGCCATAGAGGATAGCGGACGTACTGTACATCAGTTTCTAACTCTTACGTCAGTAGTAGAAAACGAATCTCTTCCAGGAGGACAGGCCGGTGATCGCAGGTGTTTTCATAAACAGACTGAACAGGGGATGCCTCTTCAGAGTGATATAACTGTTTTATATGCTCTTCAGGAGAAGAGGGTAGACGTGACGTATGAAGATCTTGAAGCGGGATTCCAGATATAATACATACAAGTATTCAGGGCTTCCTATAGGCCCGGTATGCTCTCCTTCGGCGCCGGCCATGGATGACGTCCTGGACTATGAAAAATCCGATTATCTGTTCTTCTTTGCAAAAGAAGACGGGACTGTGATCTTTTCAAAGACTTTGGAAGAACACGAAAAGGCAGCTAAAGAAAACGCATGGTATTGATATGAACATTACAAATGATTTAGTCACTGAATATATAAACGGTTTTTATCTTCCTCTTGATGAGGAACTTTCAGAACTGAGAAAATCGGCGGAAGAACGCAAAGTACCCGTCATACTCAGGGAGACGGAAAGCTTATTGGGATTCATTTTCAGGTTTTAAAACCTGAGAGAGTTCTGGAGATAGGTACAGCCGTAGGGTATTCCGCAGCTTTTTTCATTAGGTCGGGGAGCCCAAAAGGTAGTAACGATCGAAAAAAGATATCGAGACCGCGAAGGAGGCCGAAAGAAATATAAGCGCGATGGGCCTCGATCACAAGATCAGCGTGATGACAGGAGATGGAGAGACTGTCCTCAGAGAAAAAACTGCAAGGGAAGATCCTTTGATCTGATATTCATAGACGCGGCTAAAAGCCATTATAAGAGATTTCTCGACGCGTCTCTTCCCTTATGCAAAAAAGGCGCGCTCATAATATCAGACAATGTATTGCTGAAAGCGGCGACTGCCTCCGATGATTTCGATCCGGCCGGCAGATTCAAGACAAACATAAAGAATATGCGCCGGTATATAAATTATATTTCGCAGCATCCTGATCTGGACACGGTTATCTTGACGTGCGGGGACGGGATTGCGCTGAGCAGGTATAAGAAATGAAAAAGTAGAATTATTAGCCCCGGCAGGGATTTGAAAACTGAAGATTGCCGTCATGTACGGCGCCGACGCCGTGTATTTCGGCGGAGAAAGCTTTTCTCTGCGGGCAGGGAGCAGGTAATTTCACTCTGGATGAGATGAAAGAAGGAATAGCTTTCTGCCATGAAAGAGGCGTAAAATGCCATATGGCTTTGAATATATTTGCACATAATGAAGATATTGGTCCGTTTACGGAATATCTCAGAAGTGTAAAAAGATCTGGGTATAGACGCTTTATCGCCGCAGATCCCGGAGTTATAGACATGATATGGGAAGTAACGCCCGACGCCGAAGTCCATCTTTCTACTCAGGCCAACATGACTAATTACAGGACCGCCAAATTCTGGCATGACAGAGGGATAAGGCGGCTGGTTCTGGCAAGGAGCTTACTTTAGAGGAGATAAGAGAAATGCGGGAGAATATTCCGCCGGATATGGAGCTTGAAGCCTTGTTCACGGCGCCATGTGCATATCTTACTCGGGAAGATGTCTTCTGAGCAATTTCATGATAGAAAGAGACGCCAACAGAGGCATGTGCGCTCACCCCTGCAGGTGGAAATATGCTCTTGTAGAACAGCAGCGTCCCGGAGAGTATTATCCGGTCGAAGAGGACGACAGAGGCACTTATATAATGAATTCAAAAGATCTGTGCCTGATAGAACATCTTCCGCAGCTCATAGACGCAGGTATCTCTTCCTTTAAGATTGAGGGAAGAATGAAGAGCGTGTTCTATGTAGCTACAGTAGTGTCGGCATGCATAGAAAAGCCATAGATTTTATCTTGCAGATCCTCAGTCCTACAGCTTCAGGCAGCAGTGGATGGAAGATCTGTGTAAAGCCAGTCACAGGAGTTCACCACAGATTTATTTTTCATAAGCCCGATAATCTCGATCAGAATTACAGAACCAGCGATTATACGAGAGATTATTCTTTTGTGGGCATAGTAAAGCTATGATCCTGATACGGATATGCTAAGGTTGAACAGAGAAATAAGATGGTTTTGGGAGACCGGGTAGAAGTATTTGGACCTATGACTGATTTTTTTCGAGCAGGAGATAAGTGAAATGTACGATGAAGAAGGAGAAGTTATTTTTCTTGCGCCTCATCCTCAGCAGATCATCAAGATTAAGATGGCCAAACCGGTAGAACCGTTTTTCATGCTGAGAAAGAGAAAAGAATAGGATCAATCTATAAATTATCGAAGATGGGAAAGGAAGAGAAAAGATGTTGACAGACCCGGGCAGTTTGCCTGTACGATTGTGTATAATAGGCTCATGATAGGTATTCACGGCTTTTTTACTGCAGTCAATACAGCCATGAGCTCAGCAGGACGAATCATAGAAAGTATCAGGCAGCCATAAGATTGTTGCAGATTCTGACATGCGCAGGCGGCGCATGGCTTTCGCCGGTGATGCATGGCTTGTCTTTGTTTATCTTGTTCTGTTTACAGTGCTGGGGCAATATTTTTCTCACAAGATAGGTCTGCAGCACGACCAGGAATAACGGAAAAGATGGCGGATTCATCGAAGCTCTGTCTGCTGTGCTGGAGGCCTCTGACTGCCGTTTGATGTTTGCAGCTAATCTCGTACTGAAAATATTCAAACAAAAGACTCACGTAGAAGACGAAGCTTTTTCCGAGGAAGACGTGATGTCCATGCTAAAGGCTGAAAAGAATCGGGGAGCTTTAAAAGAAGAAGGTACCAAGATGATAAATTCCATCTTCGCCTTCGACGACAAGCTGGCATACGAGATAATGACGCCGAGAACAGATGTGTTCCTCATAGATATAGAAGACTCGCCTGAAGAATATCTGGATGAGCTGATGAAGCTGAGATATTCAGGATACCGGTGTGCAGAGGGGATAACGACAACATCATCGGCATACCTACATAAAGGATTATCTTATAAAGGCCAGAGAGAGCAGCGAGGATGTAGATATAGAGTCCATACCAGAAAAGCCTACTTTGTGCCCGACACCAAGAATATAGATTCTCTCTTCTTTGAACTTCAGATGTCAAACAGCAGATAGCTGTCCTCATAGACGAATACGGCGGATTCAGCGGCATCGTCACCATGGAGGACATCATCGAACAGGTCATGGGAGATATCGACGACGAATACGATGAAGAAGAAGAGATAATAGATAAGATTGACGATAATACTTATCTGGTAGACGGGGATGTGGACCTGGACGACCTGGACGAGGAGCTGGGAATAGACCTTAAATCTGACAACAGCGAAACCATCGGAGTTTTTTGATAGATATATTGGGAGAAATACCTGACGAAAGCGATATCGGCAGGATCATAGAATTTGAAGATTACAAATTCAAGATCATGTCCGTAAAAGAGAGAAGAATAGAAAAGAGTCAAAATCTACATGCTTGATAAAAAAAAAGATTTGTTGATTTTCAATGTTCTATTTTGATAAAATTATATTGATGTACTGTGTCCTTGATATTGCGGGGACGAAATGGATGTATTTTATTTTTTGAGAGGTACTAATATGAGTGAAAAAGTATGTAACTGCAATTGTGCCGAAAACAGAAAGGAACAGTTCAAAGAACTGCAGCCTGTTTTAGACCAGTATGCAAAGGTGCCGGTAGCTTGATCAATTATCCTGCAGAAAGCTCAGGATATTTATGGTTATCTTTCTATAGATACTATAAACTACATATCCGAAGCTACAGGTATCAAACCTGCTAAAATTTATGGTGTAGCGACTTTCTATGCACAGTTCAGACTGCAGCCTATAGGCAAGTATCTTGTAATGCTCTGCCAGGGCACCGCATGTCACGTAAACGGCTCTGAGATGATAGAAGAAGCCGTATGCGAACATCTGAACATTAAAGACGGTGAAACTACTGAAGACGGCCCTTTACGCTTAACAACGTTGCCTGTCTGGGCTGCTGCTCATTGGCTCCTGTTATGATGGTCAAGAGCGTTGACGGGGATGAGACTTACGGAAGTCTGACGAAAGATAAAGTAAAACAGATCCTCGATGAGATAAGAGAAAGAGCATAGGAGGCAAGCATGAGAGTAGTAGTAGGACAAGGCAGCTGCGGAATAGCTTCAGGCGCTTAAGAAGACCGCTGCCGAATTTGAAAACAGATTGCGGACAGAAACCTCGGCATAAACGTTGAGACTACAGGCTGCGTAGGCAATTGTTACCTGGAACCTATAGTCGATATCTACGATGACGGGGGCAAGATGACCAGATACGTCAAAGTACAGCCTGCAGACGTAAATGGAATAGTTGAGAGTCATCTGGTAAACAAAAGTTGCGGAGGATAAATCCATCTCCGAAGAGGATCAGCAGTTCGTGGCAAAACAGCAGAGAGTAGTTTTGAGAAACTGCGGAATCATCAATCCTGAGGACATAGAGGATTACATATAGTTGTAGACGGACAAGGCCATAGAAAAGTCCTGGCTCCATGAAACCCTGAAGAAGTAATAGAAGAGATAAAGATATCGGGCTCCGCGGAAGAGGCGGCGCCGGTTTCCCTACGTGGTTCAAATGGAACGCTGCAAAGCAGAGCCCGGGAAAAGAAAATATCTGGTATGCAACGCCGACGAAGGAGACCTGGGCATGCCATGGACCGTTCGGTACTTGAGGGAGACCGCATTCTGATAGAAGGCATGATAATAGGCGATACGCTATGGAGCCTCCCAGGGCGTCATCTAATGCCGTGCCGAATATCCGCTGGCCATCAAGAGACTTGAGATCGCCATGGCTCAGGCCAGAGAAAAAGGATTCTGGGCAAAAATATCTTCGGAAGCGGCTTCGATTTCGATGACATACGATCAAAGCAGGAGCCGGCGCATTCGTATGCGGAGAAGAAAACTGCTCTGATAGCTTCTTTGAAGGCGAAAGAGGCATGCCCAGACTCAAACCTCCTTTCCCTGCTGCCAAGGGATTCTGGCAGAAGCCTACAGACATCAACAACGTGGAAACACTTGCAACGTACCTGGATAATATATAACGGCGGCGCTGCCTTTGCAGCCATGGGGAACAGAGAAGAGTAAAGGGAACAAGGTATTCGCCCTGGCCGGAAAGATCAAGAAGGGCGGCCTGGTGGAAGTCCCATGGGCATGCCGATCAAAGACGTATTTACGGAACCGGCGGCGGCGGCATCAAGAACGACAGAGAAGTTCAAGGCAGTTCAGATGGGCGGACCGTCCGGAGGATGTATCCCGGCCTGAGCTGGATAGACACGCCTGGTAATTACGAAGTCCATCAACAAGACCGGCGCCATCGTAGGTTCCGGAGGTATGATAGTCATGGACGAAGACACCTGCATGGTAGACATGGCAAGATACTTCTTAAACTTCACCCGTGACGAGTCCTGCGGTAAGTGTAACTACTGCCGGATCGGCACGAAGCGGATGCTGGAGATCCTCGAAAGAATCACCAAAGGCGAGGGAAGAGACGGAGATATCGAAAAGCTGGAAGAACTGGCCGTCAAGATCAAGGACGGTTCCATGTGCGGACTGGGGACAGACTGCGCCTAACCCTGTTTTGACTACATTAAAATACTTCAGAAACGAGTATGAGGACCATATCTATAATCATAAGTGCACCGCAAGCCTCCTGCAAGGCTCTCGTACTTACACTATCAACGACAAATGTACGGGATGTACGCTTATGTTCCCAAGAAATGCCCCGGGCGCGATCACGGAACGGTCAAGAACCAGCACGTTATCGACAAAAGAAAATGTGCATAAAATGCGGCAAGTGTCTTGAGACATGTAGATTTCCATGCAGAAAAGAAATAGGGAGGAGGAAAAACATGAAAAGTTTAGAATTAATATAAACGGCAAAAAGAAACAGGCGTTGCCGGCCAGACCATTCTGGAAGTTGCAAGAGAAAATGACATTTTTATTCCGACCCTTTGCTATGACGAAAGAATAAGATATACGGTTCCTGCGGCATCTTGTATGTGGAGGTGGAGGGCAACCGAAGCTTCTGCAAGGCATGCGCTACAGAAATCGCAATCCGGGAATGGTTATGGAACAAATACGAAGACAGTAACGGAATCGAGAAAGACCAACCTCGAACTTTTACTTTCCAATCATACAGGCGACTGCAGCCCGCCGTGCCACTGGCTTGTCCGGGACAGACAGACTGCCAGGGATATGTAGGGACTGATCGCTACCGGAGATTACCGAGAAGGCCATTGAACTGGATCCGCGAGAAGATCCCCGCTTCCGGCTCCATCGGAAGAGTTTGTCCGCATCCATGCGAAGAAGCCTGCAGAAGAGACTCATAGACGAACCGGTATCCATTCAGCATGGCTGAAGAGGTTTGCAGCTGATAGGATCTTGTGGGGAGGAAGTTTATCCCGGAATGTGAGGAAGACACAGGCAAAGAGGTCGCCATCATCGGCGGTGGTCCTATGGACTTGTCATGGCATACTTCCTTCGTCAGATGGGACACGATGTTACAATATTCGAGTCCATGCCTAAGGCGGCGGAATGCTCCGTTACGGTATCCCGGAATACAGTCTGGCTAAGGCAGGTTCTGGACGAAGAAATCGCTGACCATCGAAAGATGGGAGCGGAAATCATCACCAACACAAAGGTTGGCGTCGGATATTTCCGTTTGAGACATCCGTGAAAAATATGATGCTGTCTTTGGGAATCGGTGCATGGAAGTCCACCGGCGTGGGCTGTGAAGGGCGAAGATGCAGATCGGCGTTGTCGGCGGTATCGACTTCCTGAGAAAAGTAGCAAGAAACGAAGAAAGGTCGGCGAAAGGTTGCGATCGTCGGAGGCGGTAATACCGCTATGGACGCTTGCAGAACAGCGTAAGACCGGGGAGCAGAGGAAGTTTACAACATATACAGAAGAACCAAAGAGAGATGCCTGCTGACTGGGTAGAGATTGAAGAGGCGGAGGAAGAAGGCGTGATCTTCAAAAACCTGACCAACCCGTATCGAAGCATCTGGATGAACGCAGACGGCGCAGTGGACAAGAATGTTCTGCAGGTAATGGAACTGGGCGAGCCTGATGCTTCCGGCAGAAGAAGCCCCTGTTCCGGTGGAAGGCAAGACCGAAACCATAGCCATCGATATGGTGATCCTGGCCATCGGACAGGCCGTAGACGCTACTGTATTCGGATGAGACAGACCAGAAAGAACGCTATCGCTTACGATCCGAATACTTTCATGACCATGCATCCCTGGCGTATTTGCCGGCGGTGACTGTGGAAATGACAAGATTCCATAGCGGTCGAAGCCATCGCAGACGCAAAGAAAGGCCGGACAGCATAGACGCTATCTGACGGTGAGATCATCAAATATGAAAACCTTACGTAGTCGAAAGAGACGACATCAACGAAAAGACTTTGAAGACAGAGAAAGAGAAGAGACCTGAGATTCCGCAGCTTTCCCGGAAGAAAGAAAGAACAACTTCAGCGAAGTAATACCTGAAGGGATTCACACGGAAGAACAGGCTGTAGCCGGCTTCGAGGAGATGTCTGGGAATGCGGATGTCACGATTAGCTTTGAATGTAAGCTGATCGACCTGGCTAACCAGTATGACGTTCATCCCGGAAAGATTTTGCAGGTGAGAAGAGCACCATAGAATTCCGAAGATGACCATCCGTTTATCGTAAGAGATCCGAACAAGTGTATCATCTGCGGCCTCTGCGTAAGAGTCCGCGATGAGATCATGGCGTAGGCGCTCTGGGACTGGTTCACAGAGTGATTCTGATACAGTGGTTAAGCCTAACATGGAAAACCTCCACAGAGTCGGGCGTATTTCCCTGCGGACAGTGCGTCAGCGTATGTCCTACGGGGAGCTCTTCAGGAGAGAACTACCATGATTATGAAACTCCTGTGGAGACAGAAGTTACAGACACCATCTGCTCTTACTGTTCGGTAGGATGCCTGCCGGAAACTTGCGGAGATATGCTGATCAAGGCAAATCCTGACAAGGACGGCACTGTCAACAGCGGGTCTTGCCTGCGGCAAGGGCAAGTGGGGATTCGACTGCTCCATGCTGGAAGATAAGCTGGAGGATCCTCTCGTAAAAGAAGACGGAACTTTCAGAGATGCTGATTATCACGAAGCATTCGTGCTGGTTGCCAAGAAATGCCAGTCCGTAGCCGCAAATACGACAAGGACTCCATCGCGGTAGCCATATCCGACAGATACCAACGAAGAAGCTTACGCCATGAAGAGAATGCCGAGGCCATGGGCGCCAGGTCCCTCTGCATGAACAACAGGGCCAGCGGCCTTAAAGCCGTTACCGGTCTGGACGCTTCTCGAACACCATAGACGAGCCTTTCACAAACCTTATCTTGAGGATTGGCTTCAAAGACGAAGATTCAAGAGTAATCGCCCCCTAAGATGAAACAGGCCGAGGAAGCCGGCGCAAAGGTTATCAACCTGCAGCGGTGAAAAACAGCGTAAAGGATTCCTCAAGAAATCGCTAAGGCCATCATAGACGGCGGCAAGGCCAAGAAGGTTGCGGGCTACGACAGTTCGCTGCTTCCGTGAAGCTTCCGTCAAGGTAAGCGACGAGGCCAAGGCCATCGCAGACCAGTATCTGGCAGCGAAAAAGGCTATGATAGTATATCAGCAGAACTTCCTGACGGTGGCAGGCGCTACTCTTTGTAGCTGATATAGCGATGCTTTCGGGCCACATCGGAACCCGAGACGGTATACTTCAGGTTAAGGCCAAGAACAATTCTCAGGGTCTCATAAGACATGGGAATCACTGCTGGCAAAGAAGCTCGAAGGAGTCAAGGCTCTCGTAGTATTCGGAGAAAACGCCGACATCGACACTGAGGCTCGAGTTCTTAGCCGTATGCGATACTCACATGACTGAGCTTTGGGCGCCAAGGCCGACGTAGTGATACCGGGAACAGGCTTTGCTTCTGTAGACGGTACTTTCACCAACACGGAGAGAAGAATGCAGCTGGTAGAGGCGGCCATCGACGAAGACATACTGTTCAGCAACTGGGAAGTTGCCGCAGAAATCGCCCACGTATTCGAAGTAGACTTCTGTGGGACGGAACAGACGACATCTCCGACGAAATGTCCGACGCCGTAGACGCATACAAATATGCTCAGTTGAACGAAGTACTGGGCGGAGTTCTTGAAGCCTGCAAGGACGGCGCGGCTCTTGTAGCTGTAGCCGACGGCCCTGTGGTAGAGGAACTGCCTTGCACAGACAGCCTGATGCAGATAATAACGCAGAGACTGTTTAAGCCTGCAAAACCCTACGGCTTAAGCGAGCAAAACTGTAAAGAACTTTTTAGCGCCCGGCATTTCCTGTGAGATGCCGGCGTTTGTACCCCTTTAAAGGGATGGGACAGGTATGAACGGTAAGAACACGATTTTTTGATATGTGATATGTATATGGGGCGAGTATGAGTGAGTAAAACTTCCTAATGAAGAAAATGATGAATCATAAGGAGGTACAAATGCACTATCTTTTACTTTTCGCCGCTATTACACTCTGAAATAATAGCTACTACTTGCTCAAATATTCGGCCGGCTTTACTGGGGTTGGCGGTCAGTCATTAGGATCTGTAGCTTTATATTCCCTGTTTCTTTGCTCTGTCAAAGGCGCTGAACAGTATGTAAACTTAGAGTAGCGTATGACTTGGTGCGCGGGAGGCATAGTGGTGACCACTATAATTTCGGCTCTGTTTGGCCAGAACCTCAATATGGTAGGCATAGCGGGTATTGTTTGATCGTAGCCGGCCATCATAGCTTCCTCAATCTTTTCGGGACGGCAGGAGAATAAGGGATATAGGAAGGCGAGAAAATGCTATTAGGCATGCCGGAGGAAAATAACGGAATATTTTCCCCTCCGGTTCTTGTATAAGCGAAAACCCTGTGTTTCACACGGGGATGGTTCTTGAAGGAGCTTGGTAAGTTCCGTCGAGTGCGGCGGGCACGAGACAACAAAAAACCTGCTTAGCGGTGGGTAACTGGCCGGGCGGCATGCCTTGCTCCTTGTTGGGTGGACGCCGCTCGGCATCGACGAGTTAAACCGAGCATGCGCAGGAGCATGCTGTATTTTTCGCTATCCGCCCCATATTCTACAACATTCTGCCGCGAAACATAAAGATAATCGAGCCGCCGAGGCGGCTTATGCTGTATAATTTCATTTTGTCGAATTCTACAACCGGTTCCGCCAAAACCGATTTGTTGAATTCGACCATTTTGTGCAAAATACAGCATCGGACAGTTCTGAGTCGCCAAAGGGCCTTTGGGATTACATGCTGTATTTTCTGCACTGCTTGTCTTGATTCTACAACATGTCGGCGCAGGCACAGTCCGGACGGGGAGGGGGGCTGTACCAGAATCCGGGGCCCGGGCGGCCGCCATGTTTTTTTTGTGATTGACAAAATCGAATGGGGGGGTATACTAAAAGCAAGTATATACACTTTTAATATGTGAAGCGATATGAATAAGAATACAAGAGAAGAAAAGACGGGCAAAGCTCCTTCCAATTCCAAAGGCTTGCAGCCTGTTGAAATTGAAAAAGATCGTGACGAAGACAAGAACAAAAAGCGGGATTGCTTTTAAGGCGAATAACCGTCGTTTTGCTGTAGCTGGTAGTGCCTGTACCTGTTGGGACTCATAGGCAGAGTAACACGTAACTGAACGAAGTACAACAG
>VOFH01002442.1_pt1 | contig 25324 bp, 42 predicted proteins | sample 5384091 | NCBI WGS metagenome assembly VOFH01 (sample SAMN12384727, study PRJNA508395) | human gut metagenome | isolation source: healthy gut G | host: Homo sapiens
TTCCTTTTGAACAATGGATGGAAGCACTCGGTATAAGACTTTGTGTGCTGCTTCAAAACAAAGCAAAGTACATTTAATATTTAAGAAGCTTGGTCGTTGCCGCAGTTTGAACATGGACATCGATCTGTGCAGAAGGCGATGACAGTATTCCGATGGCTGACCAAGGCGCTCGTGGGCGGATTCAAAGAAAGCAGAAAATGCTGCAAGAGTTTTGGGAAGCGCAGAAATGGTTTGGAATGAATGGATCAAAACCCGTGAATTGACTGTCAAACTATGGTCGTTGTCAAAAAAGTTAACATTTGGTAACATCCACTACAAATAATATCACGAGCAGAACACCGCTTGCAAAAAGCAACGACTTCATGCGATTGATTTGAAACGACCGGCTTGAGTGCAGCACGGAACGAAATCATCCAAATTGCCATTATCGTCTGCCATTTCCAGCCGGCTATGTGAAACCACGAAAAGGGCTGAACCGAAACAGCGGCGATCAACCACATGATGGACAAGCTGAAGGAAGAGAATAAGGAACTTCAGATGAAGATCGTACAGCTGGAAACAGAGATTAAGAATAATAAGTAAGAATTAGGCTGTCGTATGACAGCCTTTTTTTACAAGTTTGGAATAAAAAGAAAGAGTTGAAAAAAGACAGGATAGGATACTATGAACAGAGATGTAGAGATATTAGCTCCGGCAGGGTCGATGGAGTGTCTGCGGGCAGCGGTGGCCGCAGGTGCGGATGCAATATACCTTGGCGGTACAAAATTTGGGGCGAGAGCATATGCACAGAATCTTTCGGAAGAAGATCTGGTGCAGGCAATTGAATATGTGCATATTCATGGAAGAAAGATTTATATGACGGTGAATACACTCCTGAAAGACAGGGAACTGAATGAACTGTATGCGTACCTGCTTCCTTTATTACAAGGCAGGACTGGATGGAGTGATTGTACAGGATATCGGTGCGGTTAAGTTTATAGGAGAATATTTTCCTGAAATGCCGGTGCATGCCAGTACACAGATGACGATCACCAATACACTTGGAGCAGACTTCTTAAAAGATACGGAATTACGAGAGTTGTACCGGCAAGAGAACTTTCTTTAAAGGAAATCCGTGATATGAAGAAACAGACAGGACTGGAGATGGAATGTTTTGTACACGGAGCCCTTTTGCTATTGTTATTCCGGACAGTGTCTGCTAAGCAGCATGATTGGTGGACGAAGTGGCAACAGGGGACAGTGTGCGCAGCCATGTCGTCTGCCTTATCAGACAGAAGGAAAGAAACCGGCGGATCTTATGAGTCTGAAATACTTGTGCACAATTGACATTTTACCGGAACTGATCGATGCCGGGATTGATTCGTTTAAAATTGAAGGAAGAATGAAACAGCCGGAATATGTATATACGGTTGTAAAATGTATCGTAAATATGCAGATCAGTATACGAAACTTCAGAAAGAAGGCAAAGGAAAATCCTCGTATCATGTATCAGAGGCAGACAAAGAGAGTTACTTGCAAATTATCAGAGACGTGGTTATTGTGAAGGCTACTATTATCAGCATAACGGCAAGGACATGGTATCTTTGAAGCGTCCAAAGAATGAAAGAGATGGAAGTGCAGAGGAAAAGCCATGGCAGGATATAAAAGTACAAGAAAAAAAATTAATGGTATTTTAACACTTTCTGTCGGAAACCGTGCTAAACTAACAGTATCATGCGGTGATGTTACTGTAGAATGTATCGGACAGGAAGTGCAGGCGGCACAGAAACAACCGTTAGATCCGGCAAGAATCGAAAAGCAGATGCGCAAAACCGGTAATACAGAGTTTACATTTGATAATCTGGAGGTTCTGATTGAAGGAAATGTATTCCTCCCGATGCAGGCATTGAATGAACTGCGAAGAGAAGGTATTGAAGAACTGACGGAGCAGATACAGATGCAGTATAGACGGGAAGAAGCCGGTTGTGGAATGAAAACAGCAACAGCGGGATTCGATAGCGATGCGGATGGTGTAACAGAAACAGCAGGCAAAAAAGAATGCTGTATATCTGCAAGTGTACAGAACAAAGCTCAGCTTGATACAGCGGTAAACAGCAAAATCCGGTACATCTATCTGGAAGAGGATGTAGAATTTGAACGGGAAGACGGTGTACAGTATTTCCTTGCCATGCCATATATTTTCAGAGAATACGATCAAAAGATATGAAAAAATGTATACAGAGATCGAGAAAAATATGATGGTATTCTGATCCGGAACTGGGAAAGCTATGCGTGGCTGAAACGGCATGAATATCAGAAAGAAATCCGCAGTGATTATAACCTTTATATATTTAATCGGAAGACAAAAGAGGAATTGAGACGATTGGGAATTGCCCGGGGAACGGCATCAGTGGAATTGAATGACCGTGAACTGGCAAGAATTGGAATAGAGGAGCAGGTGTTTATCGCATATGGTTATCAGCCGGTGATGATCAGTGCAGGATGTATCCAGAAGACCAGTGCTTCCTGTGATGGAAAAGGCGGTGTACTTTCGATTTCGGATCGTTATCAGAAGAAGTTTGCAGTCAGACGATATTGCAGAGACTGCTATAATGTGATGTATAATTCGGCTCCGCTGTTCCTAGCCGATAAGGCAGAAGAGGTACATGCATTGGCACCCGCAGAATTACGTCTGGACTTTACGACAGAAAGCAGCGGACAGGTGAAAGAGATCTGTCATGCATATACGCTCGCATTCGAAAAAGGGTGTAAGACAGAACCTCCGATGCAGGACTATACAAGAGGACATTTTAAAAGAGGAGTAAAGTAGGTGAAGAGTTGGTAAATATAATTGTACAGTTATCAAAATATCTGATGATTCTGATGATCACAGTGTATACATATCTGTGCTTCAGCATTTTCGGGTATTATGATCCGGATAAAAAGAAACGGTGTCTCAGAAAGCAGAATGTGTTGATGTTCGTGATGCATCTGACAGCATTTCTCGTGATGTATCTGGAAAAAAGGACACAAAGATTCTGGCGTTATATCTGATGCAGGTAACGCTTCTTGGAGGAACCATCCTGTTATATAGTTTTATTTATCCAAAAGTATCGCGTCTGGTTGTAAATAATATGTGCATGCTTTTGAGTATTGGATTTATCATGATCACCAGATTAAATTATGATAAAGCGGCGAAGCAGTATCTGATCGCAGCAGCGGGAATTGTGCTTTGTCTTGTAATTCCGATCATCATCCGGAAGGTCCGCTTCTTATCAGAATGGAGAATCCTTTATGGAATTGTCGGAATTGTATCGCTGGCGGTGGTTGTGGTTGTCGGAAGAGTATCCTATGGTGCGATGCTTGGTTTTACGGTTGCGGGAATCAATATTCAGCCGTCGGAGCTGGTGAAGATCGTATTTGTGTTCTTTGTAGCATCCAGTTTTAAGCGTTCGACGGAATTTAAAGATCTCGTAGTGACGACGGTCGTAGCTGCTTTTTCATATTTGTGGTATATCTGGTTATGTTGTATGTGGCAACCCATCAACCACTGTATATTCTTGCCGGACTTGGCGCAGGAAGCTTGGGAGCAGTTGCGGCATATCATTTGTTTACGCACGTTAAGACGCGTGTCAATGTGTGGAGAGATCCATTCGGAACTTATGATAATGGCGGCTATCAGGTGGCACAGTCATTATTTGCCATCGGAACCGGTGGATGGTTTGGTGCAGGACTCTATCAGGGACAGCCGGATACGATTCCGGTATCTGCAGAAGACTTTATCTTTTCTGCGATTTCGGAAGAGATGGGACTGATCTATGCAATGTGCCTGATTCTGATCTGTAAGCTGCTATGTAATGTTTTTTAAATATTGCAATGCAGCTGCATAATCTGTTTTATAAGATGGTAGCACTGGGACTTGGTACCTGTTACATATTCAGGTGTTCTTGACAATCGGAGGGGCAACGAAGTTCATTCCGTCAACAGGTGTAACACTTCCGCTTGTAAGTTATGGTGGAAGTTCGTTGATCAGTACACTGATCATGTTTGCAATTATCCAGGGACTGTATATTTTAAGAGAAGACGAGGAAGAGGATATTGAGAGAAGGAAGAAAGAACGGTTACGAGCAAAAGAGAAGCCGACAGGAGAATGCGGCAAGATATCGAGAGACAGAATATGACCGCAAAGAGCGAAAAGAAGCCAAAAAGCGCGAAAGAAGCGGCTCAAGGCAAAGCGCGCAAGAAACAAAAAGAATTCGCTAGAGTTACTTATGTGTTTGTGGGACTGTTTCTGGTGCTGCTTGGATATATCGGATATTTTCAGGTGAAAAGAGTCAGGATATCATACGCAGTCCATATAATGCGAGACAGAATTCAATGCAAAGCGCGTGACCAGAGGAACGATCGTAGACAAGAATGGAAATGTGCTTGCGAAGACAGATAATACGGCTGCAGATGGAAGTGAGACAAAGAGTATCCATACGGAAACGCATTTGCACATGTAGTTGGTTACAATGTGCAGGAAAATCAGGAATCGAATCGTTGGGAAATTATGATCTTCTGACATCGGATGAAATTTTCTGATTAAGCTTAAGAATGAATTCCAGGATAAAAAGAATATGGGAAACACGGTTGTGACTACATTGGATGCGGATCTTCAGGAAGCAGCATATCAGGCACTGGGAGATAAAAAAGGTGCGGTCGTAGCTATGGAACCAAAGACAGGAAAGATCCTTGCCATGGTATCAAGCCGGATTTCGATCGAATGCAGTGGAAGAGAACTGGAACAGCTTAAGTTCAGATACGAACAGTGTGCTGCTGAATCGTGCGACGCAGGGACAGTATGCACCGGGATCAACATTTAAAGTTGTAACACTTCTGGAATTTATGCGGGAGAATCCGGATTACAGCTCTTATTCTTATAACTGTACGGGTTCGATCGAGAACAGCGGAATTAAGATTCATTGTTATAATGGACATGTTCACGGACAGGTAAATCTGCAGGACAGTCTGGCATATTCGTGTAATACATCATTTTCTAATATTGGTCTTTCGTTAGACCCGTCGAAGTTTAAAAAGACGGCAGAGGAAGTTCTGTTTGATTCTAAACTGCCTTCGGATCTTCCATACAGTAAGAGCAGCTTCACACTGGACGGTTCAGCCGGGAATGGCACGAAGATGATGACGGCAATGGGACAGGGAGAGACGCAAGTGAGTCCGTATCATATGGCGTTGATTACATCTGCAATCGCAAATGGTGGAAAGCTGATGAAACCGTATCTGGTTGACAAGGTAACGAATGCATCGGGTGCAGTTATGAAAGAGACGGATCAGGAAGAGTATAAGCAGCTTATGACCGAAGAAGAAGCGTCTCAGATCAAAGAGTATATGAAGAGTGTAGTAGATTACGGTACGGCTTCTGTATTAAGTGGACAGAGTTATACGGCGGCAGGAAAGACAGGTACCGCAGAATACAGTTCGGATAAAGAAAAGATCACTCCTGGTTCATTGGAATGTCGAATGTAGAAGATCCGGAACTGGTTGTCAGCGTGATTATTGAATCTTCGGATGGAACTGCTAAAGCGGTAAATGTTGCAAAGAGATTTTTGATTCGTATTATCGTTAGAGTTAGGATCTGGTATCGGTCAGATATCATGAGAGATATAGTTAAAAAGAAATGTATAGAAGGACGGAAAATATGCGATACTATAAGCATCTGTACCTGACAGAAGGGCTGGAAAAGAAAAAAGAAAAATCATCCGTAAGCTGGAAGCCGGTAAACTGCAGCCAGGTGTGCATGTGATCACACTGGCAGTCAGCGAGAGAAACCAACTCGAGATCTATCCGACAATTCAGTTTAAGCAGCCTGCATTCCCGGAGCAGGAACTGTTCGTGGTGGGGATCACGAAAGGATATGATGAAGCGGTGGAACTGGTAGAACAGATTGTACAGGAAGTATATGACCAGACAGGTACATGCGATATACGGTCTTATATATTAGAAAAAGAGCAGGGAAGATAAGATGGTGTTACATATTCTTTTGATCATTTTAAAAATAATAGGGATCATAATTGCGGTGCTTCTCGGACTGATACTTTTTACTTCTGGTGATTCTTTTTGTGTTCCGGTCAGATACCGCATGGAGGCGTCGATGCCCGGCGAGATAAAAGAAAGTACCGTACGCGGGCGCGTGACGTGGCTTTTGCGCCTGATACGGATAGATGCATCCTTTGAAGAACAGGAACTAAAATGGCGTGTAAGAATTGCATGGAAATCTTTTGGAAGTGAACCTAAAAAGGAGGTAACTCATGGAGAAGAAAATACAGATCGGGAAGAGACTCGGAAAGAACAGAGAGTGGAAAGCAGTCGCGGACTACCGAAAGTGGAAAAAGAGTCTGCAGAAGAAAAAACAATTGTGGAAAGCGGCCAGGCAGCTTCGAAGGATATGGAAGAAAGGTCCGGAAAAAGACTGAAAAAAAGCCCAGAAAGCATTTTACAAAAAACTCATGAGAGACCTGAAAAGTTCAACCGGAAAAAACAGTGAAAAACCGGAGAAGACGGATAAGATAGAAAAAAGGAAGAAAAAACCGGAAGATTTGAGAAGATCAAATGTACAATTGTAAAGTTCTGTGATAAGATAAAGCATACAGTCGGACATGCGGAAGAAAAGCTGGAGAGTTTGTCGGAAAAGAAAGATAAGATCATAAAAGAACTGGAAGATCCGGTACATCAGAAAGCTTTTTCAAAGGCCAAAAAAGAAACAGGGAAACTGCTGAAACGCTGGAAACCAAAAGTGATAAAAGGTACCGTTCGTTTTGGATTCGAGGATCCATGCCATACAGGGCAGGTGCTTGCAGCTTTCAGTATAATCTACCCATTTATCGGAGAATTTTTATCGATAGAACCGAATTTTGAAAGAAGGATCCTGAAAGGGGATGTAAAGGTCCGCGGAGGATTCCGCATGGTGCCTCTGGTTTGTTTCCTGTGGAATCTGGTGTGGTGCAGGGAAATCCGAAAGACTTACCATGATATCCGGGAGTTTCAATTATAATCCGATGATAGATCAGACGAATATAAACAGAACAAGTATAGATTAGACAGTGCAAGTCGATAGTACGAGGAGGAAAAAAGATGGCTGAAAATAATTTTAAAGGGAACTGTAGAGGCGCTGTTCCATGGGATGGACGCAGTTGTGTCATCAAGACGGTAGTAGGAGATGCAATCCATATCGGAGATACGATCATCTTACCGCTGGTGGATGTGTCATTTGCGGTAGGTGCGGGCGCGTTCAATGCAGATAAGAAAGAAAAAGGTGCCGGAGGTATCGGTGGAAAGATGACACCAAGTGCAGTGCTGGTGATTCAGAATGGTCACACCAAGCTTGTGAATATCAAGACTCAGGATACGATCACTAAGCTTTTGGATATGGTTCCGGATGTGATGGATCGTTTCACATCCAGAAAAAAGAAGACAATGTTACAGAAGACGATGTGAATAAGATCCTGGACGAAGCAGAAAAATAACCGGAATTTTTTGAAGCAGCATACATATAATGTACAAAAAGCAGGTGTGTGTCTGTGAAGAGAATCGTAGGATTTGCGTTGTTCTGGGTGGCAGCAGGAATGGTTTTGGCTCTGGTCTTACCGGGCTTATTCTGCCAGATCCTGTGTATTATTCTGTGTATTGCGGTGGGATATTGCCTGTTTTGCTGCTAAAAATAAAATGTAAACAAAAAATATTAAATAACTCTTGCAATTCTTGCAACAGTCTGCTAGAATAACTATTGTTGCGAGTTCGGACAAAGAACTTATTATGAGCGTTAGGAGGTGCAGTCATGGCAAAATGTGCTATTTGTGAAAAGGGTGCTCACTTTGGAAACAATGTCAGCCACTCTCATAGAAAATCACCAAAGATGTGGAAATCAAATGTAAAATCTGTTCGCGTGAAAACAGAAAACGGAGCTACAAAGAAGATGTATGTTTGTACTTCTTGTTTGAAATCAGGAAAAGTTGAGCGTGCATAAGATGTATTGAAACTCAGATTTCGCTGTGTGGAATCTGAGTTTTTTTGCGCAACAAGAACTATTGTAATTGAAGATAGAACAGGGTATAATAAAATATATTGTGTTTTGATTTTGATAGATAATGAAAGAAGTGGAGGTTTTGGCTATGAAAGGATGTATGAGTACAGATTTAGGAATTATTACGATCGATCCTGAAGTAATTGCAAAATATGCAGGAACAGTAGCTGTAGAATGCTTTGGTATAGTAGGAATGGCAGCTGTGAATATGAAAGATGGACTGGTTCATCTGTTAAAGAAGGAAAGCCTGACAAGAGGAATCCATGTAAATATAAGTGATGATAACCATATCAGTATTGACTTCCACATTATTGTGGCATACGGCGTAAGTATTTCCGCTGTAACAGACAATCTGATCAGTGATGTAAAATACAGAGTGGAAGAATTCTCCGGTATGCAGGTAGATAAGATCAACGTCTATATTGAAGGCGTCAGAGTCATTGATTAGTTTGTGGATTTAAGGAGGAACGTAAGAAGTGGCTACGAAAACGATTAATGTGGACGTACTTGCAAAGATGTTTCTTGCAGGTGCTCAGAACATTGAAGCGAAAAAGATTATATTAACGAATTAAATGTATTCCCGGTGCCGGATGGTGATACGGGAACCAATATGTCTATGACGATTATGTCAGCGGCAAAAGAAGTAACAGCATTAAACAAACCGGCTATGAAAGATCTTGCAAAGGCGATTTCTTCAGGATCTCTGCGTGGTGCAAGAGGTAACTCCGGGGTTATCCTTTCACAGCTTTTAAGAGGATTTACAAAAAGCAATCAAAGAAGAAAAAGAGATTGATGTACTTGCACTTGCAGCAGCATGCCAGAGAGCAAGAGATACAGCTTACAAGGCCGTTATGAAGCCGAAAGAGGGAACAATTCTTACTGTTGCCAGTGGAATTGCGACAAAGGCAGCAGAGATGGCAGAAGAAACAGATGATCTGGAAGTGTTTATCCCGGCTGTTATTGAGCATGCACAGGATGTATTGAACCAGACCGGAGATGCTTCCGGTATTAAAAGAAGCAGGTGTAGTAGATTCCGGTGGACAGGGACTTCTGAAGTGATCAAAGGAGCATATGATGCATTCCTTGGTAAAGAGATTGATTACAGTGTAATTGAACCAAGCACAGGTGTAACGGTAAATAAAGTAAATGCAGAAGATACCGCAGATATCAAATTCGGTTATTGTACAGAATTTATCATTCTGACAGAGAAAGAAATTACGGAGGACGATGAGCGTGAATTCAAGAAATTCTTAAGTTCTATCGGAGATTCTATCGTATGTGTTGCAGATGATGATGTGGTCAAGATTCATGTACACACGAATGATCCGGGACTTGCGATCCAGAAGGCACTTACTTATGGACAGCTTTCCAAGATGAAGATTGATAATATGCGTGAAGAACATCAGGAGAAGCTGATCCGTGATGCAGAGAAACTTGCCGAACAGCAGGCAAATGAAGAAGCAGCACACGAAGAAAAGAAGCCTGCAGAGCCGAGAAAGGCGATGGGATTTATCGCAGTTTCTATCGGAGCAGGTATGAATGAGATATTCAAAGAACTGGGAGCAGATTACATCATCGAAGGTGGACAGACCATGAACCCTAGTACAGAGGACATGTTAAATGCCATCGATCGGGTAAATGCTGACACTGTATTTATTCTCCCGAATAATAAGAATATTGTACTGGCAGCGAACCAGGCAAAATCACTGGTAGAAGAAAAAGAGATTATTGTAATCCCTACAAAAACAGTTCCACAGGGAATTACGGCAATCATTAATTTCATGCCGGACGCAGATGCCAAGACAAATGAAGAGGCAATGCTGGAAGAAGTGAAGAATGTAAAAACCGGACAGGTGACATATGCGGTCAGAGATACACACATTGATGATAAAGAGATCCATGAAGGAGATATCATGGGTATCGGTGACAGCGGAATTCTTGCAGTTGGAAAAGATCTGGAAGAGACTACAAAAGAATTGATCGCTAATCTGGTAGATGAAGATTCAGAACTGATCAGTATCTATTATGGTGAAGAAGTATCAGAAGAAGATGCTGAGAAATTTACAGAAGAGATCACAGAACTGTATCCGGATGTAGATGTGGATATTCAGTTTGGCGGACAGCCGATCTATTATTATGTTCTTGCTGTAGAGTAAACAAGGTGCAGAATTATAAATGAACAAAATCTGTTCAGTTTTACAATTGGAACAGATATGTATAGAACCGAATTTATATACCGGAAGTGACAATGCTTTAGGTGTATGGGTTCGGTTCTCTGCATACATGAACCGGAAATGATTTTGCAATGTGAGATTGTAGTTATAAGATAGGAGAAGTAAGAAGGGTATGATAGAAAGACAGACATCGGAGATTTAAAAGGAATCGGAGAGAAGACGAAGAAGCTTTTTGAAAAGATTAATGTTCATACAGTAGGCGACCTGATCCGCTATTATCCGCATGGATACGATGTATATGAGGAAGCAGTACCCATCAGTGAGCTGGAGGAGGATAAGATTCAAACAGTTACCGGTGCGATCTATGGACGTACAGGTATCCGGAAGCAGCCGGATGCAGGTAACGACACTTCATGTAAAAGATCTTACCGGAACGTTAAAAAGTAATCTGGTTCCGTATGCCCTTCCTTAGAAATACGTTATCCGGCGGAGGCGTGATCACACTGCGTGGGAAGAGTCGTCCGTAAGAAAACAGGCGATCTGGTCATGGAACATCCGGAGATGTTCTATCCTTCTGCAAAATACGAAGAGAAGCTGCATACATTACAGCCTGTATATGGTCTGACGGCCGGATTATCCAACAACATGGTTATGAAGGCCATGAAGCAGGCACTGGATGGTCTGGATCTTACAAGAGAGATCCTGCCGGATTCACTGCGTTTGAAATATGGTCTGGCAGAATACAATTATGCGGTGAGAGGAATACATTTTCCTGAAGATAAGGAAGTCTTTTATCATGCAAGAGAGCGCCTGGTATTCGAAGAATTTCTGGAATTCATTTTGTCGATCCGAAGACTAAAGGAGAAAAATGAACGTCTGGACAATAATTATCCGATGCAGTCCCGGCCGGAGGTACAGAAATTTCTGGAAAATATGCCTTTTGAACTGACCGGTGCACAGCAAAAAGTCTGGAAAGAGATTGAGAAAGATCTTGGTTCGGACAAGACAATGTCAAGACTGGTACAGGGGGATGTCGGTTCCGGTAAGACGATCGTTGCGGTACTTGCGCTGATGAATGCGGCATTCAATGGTTATCAGGGGGCAATGATGGCACCGACAGAGGTGCTTGCAAGGCAGCATTATGAGAATATAACGAAGATGTTCGAAGATTATGATATCCCGATCAAGGTTGAACTGCTTACGGGTTCTATGACAGCGAAAGAAAAACGGCGTGCATATGACCGGATTGAATGCGGACTGGCGAAAATTATTATCGGAACGCATGCATTGATCCAGGGGGCTGTAAGCTATGATAACCTCGGGCTTGTCATAACTGATGAACAACACAGATTTGGAGTAAAACAGCGGGAAACATTTGCATTAAAGGGTGGAGAACCTCACGTATTGGTTATGAGTGCGACGCCGATCCCAAGAACGCTTGCGATTATTTTATATGGTGATCTGGATATATCAGTGATTGACGAACTTCCGGCGAACCGTCTTCCGATTAAAAACTGTGTGGTAGATACCGGATATCGCAATAAAGCCTATAATTTCATGAAAAAACAGATCGCAGAAGGACACCAGTGCTATGTGATCTGTCCGATGGTAGAAGAAAGCGAGACAATGGAAGCCGAAAATGTAACGGATTATACAGTAACACTTCAAGAAGAGATGGGTGATCAGATCCAGGTGGCCTGTCTGCATGGAAAGATGAAGCAGGCACAGAAAGACGATATTATGGACCAGTTCGGAAGAAATGAGATTCAGATTCTGGTGTCAACCACAGTTATCGAAGTTGGAATCGACGTGCCAAATGCAACCGTTATGATGATCGAAAATGCCGAACGATTTGGTCTGGCGCAGCTTCATCAGTTAAGGGGACGTGTGGGACGTGGAAAATATCAGTCTTACTGTATCTTCATGAGTGCCTCAAAATCAAAGGAAACGAAAGAACGGCTGGATATTCTAAATCACTCAAATGATGGATTCAAGATTGCAAGCGAGGATTTAAGACTACGTGGTCCCGGAGACCTTTTGGCATCCGCCAGAGCGGACTTATGAATTTCAAGCTTGGAGATATCTATCAGGATGCGAAGATCCTTCAGATGGCAAATGAGTCCGCAGATCAGCTTACGGAAGAAGATGAAGAATGGATCAGAAAACTGCCGAATTATGAGAATGCGGCAGGAGTTGTGATATAACATAACGGGGGAAATCACTGCAGATGGATCCGCTGGATATAACAAAGAAGCCACAATGTGCAGACTCTGTGAATATAACAAAAATAATCAACACATGACAACTTTGTAATAATAGAAATCATGTGTTGATTTTTTGCAATTTTCCAGTCTGCGTTTTTAGCTTTTGCAGGCGGTGTCAGACTATTTGCCTGCCATCTGTTTTCCTGCTGTTCAATCATTTTTTTGACCATATAACCGCCGACAGATCCATTCTGTCTTGATGTCAGGTCTCCGTTGTAGCCGTCTGATAACGGAACTCCAAGTTCGCTTGCTACCTCATACTTGAATTTGTCTAATGCACCCTTTGCCTCAGGTACGGCTGCTTTGTTTGATGAACGATTTGCCATTTTTATACTCCTCCTTCTGGTAACTTTGTAACTTTTTCCTTGTTGTTACATCCATAGTATGTGGAGAAATATAATTAATACACTAGAAGTGTTTTCATAATCTGGAAGAAATTTCAGATTCAAAATTTTATACACAGGTTATTCGTCCCAGCCTTCGTAGAAGCGGATGTTCATGGAGATATTGCGGACGATCTCACCGTCTTTTACTTCGATATCTTCAATATCAGATACGTATGGGATCATCGGTTCATCTTCGGAAAGTTCCAGTGTGATCCAGTCACGTGCCGCTTCATTGGCACTTTCAATGGCTTCATCCAGAGTCTCACCTTCTCCATAACAACATTCCAGATCCGGGAAATATCCTTTATAATGTCCTTCCTCGGTTTTGTGAAATACTGCAGGGTATATAAATTTCATAATTTGTCATCCTTTCAAAAAGTGTTCCTGTCTATTATATGATTTTTGGTGAGGGAAAACAATAGAGTTATGGAATAATATACAATTTCTCCGAGTAAGATAATAATAATCGAAAAAATGTCAGCGAGGAATCAAAAAGATGCGGCATAGACGATGTAGCAGCGCAATACTAATGTCTTTTGTACTCTTTTTACAACCTGCATATGCAGTTCCGTCGGAAGAGAATCAACCGGAAAATTCACAAGAAAATAATACAGAGAATGAGAAAAGACAACAAGAGCAGATCAGTGCACCGTCGGCAATCCTGATGGAAGCATCAACAGGACAGATCATATATGAAAAAAATCCGGATGAGCAATTACCGCCTGCAAGTGTAACAAAAGTTATGACATTGCTGTTGATATTCGATGCACTGGAAAGCGGCCAGATCAAGCTGGCGGATGAAGTGACAACATCTGAATATGCAGCATCCATGGGTGGCTCACAGGTATTTCTGGAGCCGGGGGAGACACAGACGGTAGATACACTGATCAAATGCATCTCTGTGGCAAGTGCGAATGATGCATGTGTGACGATGGCCGAATACATCTGCGGAAACGAAGAAGAATTTGTTACAAAGATGAACAAACGGGCAAAGGATCTTGGCATGAAGAATACACATTTTGTAAATTGCAACGGTCTGGATGCAGACGGTCATCTGACAACGGCAAGAGATATTGCATTGATGTCAAAAGAACTGATCACTACATATCCTCAAATCTTTGATTACTGTAACATCTGGATGGAGAATATCATACATAAAACCCAAAAGGGCGAATCAGAATTCGGACTTACGAATACAAACAAACTGATCCGTCAGTATGAGTATGCAACCGGGTTAAAGACTGGCTCTACCAGTAAAGCCAAATTCTGTGTATCCGCAACCGGAAGAAAAGATGATATTGATCTGATCGCCGTGATCATGGCAGCAGATGACAGCAAAAGCCAGAGTCAGAGACGCGATTACTTTATTGAATTATGGTTTCGGCAAATGTCAGAAATACACAGAAAAGAAACAAAAGAAGATATCACCGGTTGAAGTCAGGGGTGGCAGAGAAAAACAGGTAAAGGTACGCCAGCAAGGTGCATTCACCTATGTAGACACCACAGGTGCAGATTTGACCAAGATAGAAAATAAAACCAGAAAAGATAAGAATGTAAAAGCACCATTAAAAAAGGTGAAAAGTGGGTGAAACAATGTATTACCTGAACGGTAAAAAGAATCGGATCCATAGACATCATCACGACAGAAGAAATCGAGAAACAAAATTATAGAAGCGCATTAGAGAATGTGCTGGAAGAGTATGTACTTTAAAAAGCAGTATATGCTCGAAATAGGTTGTTGTTGGAAAATCTTAAGGGACAAAATTCTGCGTTAGAGGTTCGAAATTTGACTGTTTGAGGCGTATGCCGAGTTTCAGATTTCGGAACTCTGTTTTAGCAGAATTTTGTCCCTTTAGATTTTCCTGCCGACGGAATCTGAACAGGAATGGCTTGTTAAGTTTTGTGGAGGTCCAGGAGTCCGGTTCCCAAGATTAAATAGCCCGAGTATACTCCTTCAACCACTCACGTTCCTCATCATTAAGATGCGGAGCAACAATCTCATAAACTTTCTTATGATACTCGTTTAACTGCTCGCGTTCCTGATCTGTCAGCATCTCTGGAATGATTGCATCCAGATCGATCGGAACATATGTGATAGGCTCGAAGTATAAGAACTGTCCGTATTCATTCTTAGGACCTTTTCTTACCAGAAGTTCATTTTTCAGTACGGACTCCGTGGCTGCCTTCAATATAGATACCAGGTTCATCTGTGATGACAAGTCCGGCCATCAGAGGAGCCTGTTCTTTTCACGGATCGCACAACGGAATCCACAGGAAGCCTCGTGGATGTTCATCAGATATCCGACATCATGTCCGGTACCGTGGTTAAAGTTGATGCCACGTCTCCATGCCGGCATTCTGGCCAGAACATCCAGGTTGTATCCGGTAGTTCCTTCAAGGAACACGGCATGTGCAAGATTGAAGTTACACTGTAATACAGTTGTGAAATCTTCTTTCATCTGCTGTGTGAGTTCGCCAAATGCAAAAGTACGGCTGATATCGGTAGAACCTTCTAAGTATCCTCCGCCTGTATCGGTCAGGAATAATCCGTTCTGTGTCAGAGGAACATCTGTCTCCGGAGTCGGTTCATAGTGAACGATCGCAGCATGCTCAGCGGAAGCGCAGATTGGTTCAAAGCTCTGCCATAAGTAACCTTCCTGTTCTTTGCACGCAATGTTTCCAGTTTGGCAGCAGCACTGGGCTCTGTGATCTCGATCTTGCCGATATTTGTCTTCAGCCAGTACATCCATTTTGTCATGGCTACGGCATCTTTTTTATGAGCGTTGATGATGTTTCTGATCTCGACATCATTTTTCTTTGCCTTCATTGCAATCGTCGGGTTCACCTGCTGAACAACCTTTGTGCCGCCAGGAATGTTGTTGAACAGTGCATAGTTCAGACGGTTCTGGTCTACCAGAACCGTAGATGCGGTGTCTAAGTTCTTGATGTCCTCATAGATTGCATTATACGGATGGATGGTGATGTTGTTCTTTGCAAGATCAGCTTTCATATCGTCATTTAATTTGCGTTCATCGATGTAAAGCTTCATTTCGTCCATTGTGATGACTGCATAAGAAAGTAATAATGGGAAGAAATCTACATCATCTCCACGTAAATTTGTGATCTAGCATACATCGTCAAGTGCAGCGATAACATGTACATCGGCACCTGCCTTTTTCATAGCCTCACGGACACGTGCAAGTTTGCTCTCTGTACTTTCACCTGTGTATTCTTCGCCGAGTGCGAAAGCCGGCTTTTCAGAAAGCGCAGGACGGTCTGCCCATACTTCTCCGACAAGATCTTCGGAATAGTTGATCTTGGCATCTTTAGAAGCAACGGCTTCTTCCAGTGCAGCTCCCTCTTCGATGGCAACGACACGTCCGTCGAATCCGAGTGTACCACCTTCAGGTAATGCAGAAGCAATAAATTCTTCTACTGTAGGAACGCCAGGCTCGCCCATCTTATAGAGCTTTACGCCTGTTCCGGCTAACTGCTGGTCAGCCTGAAGAAAATATCTTCCGTCAGTCCAGAGGCCTGCTTCATCCTTTGTGAAGACAGCAGTTCCGGCAGAACCTGTAAAATCCTGTGATATATTCTCTTACTTTAAAATGATCGCCGACATATTCACTCTGATGAAAATCATCGGTAGGAACCATGTAGACGTCATATCCTCGTTCTTCCATTAATGCGCGAAGAGCGGAGATTCGTTCTGGTATATTCATAACAAAAACCTCCTTATAATGAATTGAATAACCTACAAGAATGAATTTTAGCACAATTAATTGAAAATGAACAGAAAGAATTATATAATAAATCAAGATGTAAAGGAGAAATTAAAATTGATAAAAATAATTCTGATAATTATGACGGTTTTCATTTTATACTGCATGATAGAAACGGCAAGAGAACTGCGGGATTTCCGTCTGACGAAGTACCGGATTTGTTCGCCGAAGTTAAATGGAATCAGGGGACAAAGAAGATCATATTTCTGAGTGATCTGCACAACCGGATGTACGGAAAAGAAAATGAGCGCTTACTGGAAAGCATCAAAACCAACATCCGGATCTGATCCTGATCGGAGGGGATATGTTGGTCAGAAAGGATGGCAATTCCTATGACAGGACGGTACGCTTCCTGGAAAAACTTCCGGCAATCTGTCCGGTCTACTGTGCGAATGGTAATCATGAACAGAAGCTTAAAGAACTGCCGGATAAGTATGAACAGTCTTATGAAGGATATAAGAAGGCACTGACAGCATGCGGAATCCATATGCTTGAAAATGCTTCGAGACGGTAAGATTGGATGAAGCACCTGTAAGAATCTCAGGGCTGGAGATTCCGCTTCGGGCATATGCAAGATTTGGAAAGAAAGATCTTCCGTTAAAAGAGATCACAGACCGTATCGGAGAACACGGCGAGGAATATCAGATCCTGTTTGCACATCATCCCGGATATATACAGGAATATCTGGAATACGGAGCAGACCTGATCCTGAGCGGACATTATCACGGGGGTGTGATGCAGCTTCCGGGGATTGGCGGGGGTGATTTCACCGGATTTTACACTATTTCCAAAATATTCCGGAGGAATATACAGGAAGGAACACAGACGGTGGTCGTAAGCCGCGGACTGGGAACACATTCTGTGCCGGTAAGATTGTGGAACTGGCCGGAACTGATCGTTCTTGAACTGTCCGGCACTTCGGAAGAAATGTAAATGAGAGAAAGTAAATAAAAGATAAAGACTTGAGTAATTTCCAGATGTCCTGTATAATAATTAAGTTATGACAATGGAGGATGTGTATGGGAATTCCGGTAAAATTACAGGTGTTTGAAGGTCCGTTAGACCTGCTGTTACATTTGATTGAAAAAAATAAAATAGATATCTACGATATTCCGATCGTTGAGATCACGAACCAGTATATGGAATACATCAAAGCCATGCAGAAAGAAGATCTGAATATTATGAGTGAATTTCTTGTGATGGCAGCGACACTTCTGGATATCAAATGCAGAATGCTCCTTCCAAAAGAAGTGAATGAAGAAGGAGAAGAAGAGGATCCGAGACAGGAACTGGTAGAACAATTGCTGGAATACAAGATGTATAAATTCATGTCCTATGAGTTGAAAGACCGGGAGATGGACGGTGATCGGATCATGTATAAGACGGCATCAATCCCGGATGAAGTGAAAGGATATGTTCCGCCGGTAGATCTGGATAAACTACTGGGCGATCTGACGCTGGTGCAGCTCAACCGCATTTTCAAAGAAGTGATGAAACGGCAGGAAAGTAAGGTTGACCCGGTACGAAGTAAATTCGGCAAGATCGAGAAGGAAGAAGTAACACTTCCGGACAAGCTTGATTATGTAACGGAATATGCGAGATCTCACAGAAAATTCGGATTCCGTGCACTGTTAAAAAAGCAAAGTTCCAAGGTGCAGGTAGTCGTCACATTTCTTGCAATCCTGCAGTTGATGAAAGAAGGCGTGATTTTTATCGAACAGGATCAGCCGTTTGATGAGATTATGATCACATCGAAAGTGGAAGAAGTATAGGGAAGAGAACATGGCAAAGTTAAAAATAAAACAGATGGAAGGAATCATTGAAGCGATTCTTTTTACAATGGGGGATTCTGTAGAGGTCGGGAAGATTGCCCGGGCATTGGAACAGGATGAAGCAACGACCCGTAAGGTGATACATAAGCTGATGGATAAATATGCGGCCGAAGACAGAGGAATCCGCATTATAGAACTGGACGGTGCGTATCAGATGTGTACAAAAACAGAGATGTATGAATATCTGATCCGTGTGGCATCCCAGCCGAAAAAACACGTTCTTACCGATGTCCTTTTGGAGACATTGTCGATCATTGCATATAAGCAGCCGGTCACAAAGCTTGAGATCGAAAAGATCCGCGGGGTGAAATCAGACCATGCGGTGAATAAATTAGTGGAATATAATCTGGTGTGCGAAAGAGGACGTCTGGACGCTCCGGGAAAACCGATCCTTTTCGGAACAACGGAAGAATTCCTGCGCCGGTTCAGTATTCATTCGCTGGATGAGTTGCCAAGTCGAATCCGGAACAGGTAGAGTCGTTCAAGGAAGAAGCAGAAGAAGAAGTACAGTTAAAATTAGATATATAGAAGATGTGGCAGGAAATAACATGGAAAATCATTTCACGCGGCAGATAGCCGGTGGAGTGATTTTTTGTTTTTTCGGGCATATATTTTCTTAACGGAATATACCCGGAGTGGAGAAATATGAAAAGACGGCCGCATAAAATCGTATCGGTGGTATTTGCTGGTGGTATTGATTGCCGGCATGGGCATGGCATGCCGTATACAGAGTCTGGAATCAAGGAATAAAAGGTGGGCAGAGAATACGGAGACTGCCGGAAAGATTCTGACCGAATCGGGGAAAAAAGAGGCACAGAAGCAGACGGATGGAACGGAGAACGATGCTGCTGCACAGAATGCGAAGCGGGTGTTCGGGGATGAACCGACAGAACTTTATGCCAGATCGGCGGTGCTGATGGATGCAGGCAGCGGCCGGGTATTGTTCAGGGAAGGATGCAGATGCGGTCCGTCCGATGGCAAGTACAACGAAGATCATGACGTGTATCCTTGCGTTGGAATACTTGGGGAACATCCGGATCAGACGATAGAAGTATCGGATCAGGCTGCGTCTCAGCCGAAGGTACATCTTGGGATGCAGAAAGGGAAGTGTTCTACATCAAAGACCTGTTGTATTCCTGATGCTGGAATCGCATAATGACAGTGCAGTGGCTGTGGCAGAAGGTATTGGTGGAAGTGTAGAAGAATTTGCAAAAGAAATGAATGCAAAAGCTGCAGAGATCGGTTGTAAGGACACCCATTTTATTACGCCAAACGGACTGGATGCGGAAGATGAAAGCGGCGTACATTCTACAACAGCAGAAGACCTGGCAAAGATTATGCAGTACTGTATCATGACATCCGGGGAAAGGAAGCATTTCTTGAAGTGACCCGGACGAAGGAATATCAGTTCAGGATACAGACAGGAAGCGTACATTTTCGTGTCATAATCATAATGCATTCCTGGATATGATGGACGGGGCACTGAGCGGCAAGACAGGATTTACGGCAGAGGCGGGATATTGTTATGTGGGAAGCTTAAGACGGGATGAGCGTACCTTTATCGTGGCACTTCTGGCATGCGGATGGCCGGATAATAAAGGATATAAATGGAAAGATACCAGGAGGTTGATGGAGTATGGACTGGAGCATTATCAATATCGGGATATAGATAAAAAATGCAGATACCGGAAATAAAAGTTGCCGGTGGCGTGGATGATAAAAAGCCGTATCAGTATTGCTTGAATGTTCCTGTGAAAATTGAGAGACCGGCGGAAGAAAACTCTAAAATCCTTATGAGAGACGGGGAAGAATTGCGGGCAAAGCTGGAACTTGCAAAATACTGGAATGCACCGCTGAAAAAAGGTGAAAAGATTGGAATGTTGACATATTATTTAGATGGATATAAGGTGGCAGAATATGAATTGAAAAACGAAAAGGCAGTAGCAAAACGTGATTTTTCATGGTGTATATTCTGGATTATAAAAAGTGTGATGCTTTGAATTGCGGTACCCTGGCAAGGGAGGGACGGCATCTGGCTTAACAGACCTGAAAAATATTTTGACATTGTTATCGGGGAATGATACATTGAAATCATATTTGGGATAAGAGATATACAGGAGAGAGCATGGGAAGAGGAAGCATAACATTATATATAATGATAATTGCAGGCATGGGGATTGTACTGTCGGGCTGGTGGTATAGAAATATATGGTTTAAAGTAGAAGAGGCGATAGAAATATATGTAAATGTATTCTTGATTTGCGTGTGTTTGCTAGCTGCATTAAGTATTTATGGATGGAGAATGCATGAGTTACTGGATACCTGTAACCGTACGATGGAAATACAGGAGGGCGTGATAAAAGATGTTGTTCTGATTGATACAGTTACGCAGTATGATGATTTTGATATATATGAAGTGACCTTGTACGGCAGGGGCGGCCCATAGAAAAAAGGTTGTGTCAGGAATCGGATTGAAAAAGGGAATGCATGTAAGAATAGATGCGTACCGGTCTTCATTTTACGGAACACTTGTTTCCAGAATTGATGGTAAAACTCCAGAATATTATAAGAAAATAATGGAACATAAAAATGTGAAGACGCAGACAGTATTGTTATTGTTAATGCTTCAATCAATAGAAATGCTGATCATATCCGGAAGGGAGTATGTGAAACATGGAAAAAGGAAACAAGGAAGACGCTGGTTCTGGTTTGCAGCGGTCTTAGCTGAATTAATGATTCTTGTTCCACTGGCGGCTATAAAATATCCGCAATATGGCAGGGTATTGAGCTGGGAGTGAGGTCATTATGCTGATCCTTTATGTGATTGCGGAAATGAGGCTGGCATGGCAGGCAAATGTTGGATCTAACTGGAAACTGTGGGAGGAAGTCAGATATATATGGCATATAGAAGGAGAGGATTCTGATACAGAAGAGGAAAGTCCAAAGTACAAGGAAATTTCTTATCAGGTACATCAGATGCAGCAGATGAGTATCAGCAGCTCGGAAAGATATTGCCGGTACAGATATAAAAATGGAATGAAAGAGGTCAGGTTTGATAAGTGGGCATGTGTAGTTGTGGGATTAGATAGTGCTTTTTTGGCCTGGCTTGTTACCTTAGGTTCGGGGGAGTGATGCAAGTATCTGGGGAATTGTGGTAGCAGGGAATTATTTTTGCACTGGTTATGATAATATGGGGAACAAAAATATTTGGAAAGAAGTGGGAATCCTATAAAATGGAGATGGAATCTCGGGTCCCGTGTGAATATTGTTGCATAAAAGAAGACGTGTTTGAGAATATGAAATTCAGATGCAGTGACGGACATGATGAAATATGGAGAATGAATCTGGACGAGGAAGCGAAGGTAAAAGACGGAGAAACAGTTATGGTTATTTTATGCCGACGGCAATGGAGATGAGACTTGAACGGTTACCATATATGGATAAAATATGGGAAGGATAAAAGGAAAGTATGTTTGATAACAGATGTATGTATTATCTGACAATTGTTGTGGTAATGCTTTTTTCGGTATCATTTATAAAACTGAATAAATTTTGGGGAATTAGATGTCAGATATGGAGAAGTAGAATCCGATGAAAGTATGGGGACGACTATTTTAAAGGCGTCCGATTCTTGATAGGAATTGTTTTGATACTGATGCCGGGAATCATGAATCCTGTATATCAGAGTACGGAAGGAATGATTGTGGAATGTGTGAAGGCAGATCCGGTGTGGCGATGTAGATGCAGATGACGGGGTATGGCATGTTACAGTGGAAGATACAGAAACCAGGACGAAAAAAATATTTTACAGGGTAAAAGGTTTGAAAAATGTCCGAAGGAATGAAAGTTGAGATTCATTCTTTTGACGCCGATATGTTTCTGGGAGAAGTATTCGCAAAGTAGATGGCAGAACCACGCAGTGGTATAAAAAATGGAATCAAAGAAAGACCGGGAGAACGTGTAATACTTTTGGGCTTGTTTCTTGCATATGCACTGGAGCTTTGTTGGATTATCATGAAAGGAAAACAAAACTAGAAGAGCGAAAAATCGTTACATACTATTATTATCTGGCTATATTAGGGGCTGGGATTATATGCCTCAATGGTCATATTCGTGTGGAGACAGCACGTGTCGGAAGGCCATGGTCTGATATGCTGTATAGGATTTTATTTGTACATGTTTGAGAAATGGTTATAAGTCTGAGTGGGGTTCCGATTGAAAAAATCAAACAGGAAGAAAGACTGAAAAGGAGAGAAAAGCTTAAGAGCGGAACAGGAAACAGAGACGAAAAGGAAAAAGGTTCGAGACGGAATGGAGGAACGGGAAGAAGGAAAAAAACAGTAAATAAGGAGAATGTTCTGAAATTGACCAAATGGATATATTGCCGGAAAAAAATATTGAAAAAGAAATATCGCAAGGAAGTCAGAAAACATATGAAAGGAATCGGGCCGGTATTTTTGCAAATACAGGAGTTCTTGGTGATAATATAAGTTTGATTTCAGAGGGTGAACAAAAGCACTTTTGACTGTAGGAGCAGATATTTTATTATTGAGCATTGATCGGTAATCGGGCAGATGGAATGCCGGAATGAAAACGCCGCGGAATGGAAAAATCGGTTGTTCTGGGGGAAATGTGCGAATATGGTATGTTCAGAATCCGCTATTTGGATCAGATAGAATTTGAATGTGCAGAAGGGAAGAAAATCATTTACCGTATGGACAGGAAAAGGAGGATATTGGATGGATGGAAATTTGGCGGTAGCTGCATATATGTGGAAGCGCAGGACAGACTTTGTATGGAATCGCCAAGAATGCTGTCACAGTTCATCGAAAAGAGATTGGGGAGATGCGGATCAGGGATGAGATTATCTTGACGCCCGGAAGTCATCTGTGATATGTTAAAATATATCTGAATCACAGATGGTTGTATTCTTTTACATTTCCTGTGTAAAAATCCGAGATATACAAAAGAAAAGTAATGAGGGAAAAATGCAAACATTGACATTCGGGATGAAGTATAATACTATATTAACCAGAGAGCGAACACTGTTATCTTTATCAACCAGCTCCGTGAAAAGTTGGTGTTATGTTTGAAATCCGGAGACGACGACCGGTGGCCGTGCACTTAAGTTTTATTCTTCTGTCCGTCTGGACGTGCGCCGTGTAGAACAGCTGAAGCAGGCAGGAGAAGTCATTGGTAACCATACCCGTGTCAAAGTCGTAAAAACAAAGTAGCACCTCCATTCCGTGAAGCAGAGTTTGATATCATGTTCGGAAAGGGTATTTCCAAAGAGGGAGATATTCTGGATCTGGCAGCAAATGTCGGAATTATCAGCAAATCTGGTGCATGGTATGCTTATGAAGGAGACAAGATCGGACAGGGACGTGAAAATGCAAAGACGTATCTGCGTGAAAATCCGGAATTCTGTAAGATGATTGAAGAAATGGTGCGTGAACATTATTTTGCACAGGAGGATGAGGCTCCGGAAAGCGAAGAGGAGACTCCGGTATCTGCAGATGCGGAAAGCAAGAATGAATAAGATATGGTTACAGTGACAGAGTGTACGACTCTGGGAAAGGGCAGGCTTCGTTTCCATCTGGATAATGGAACGGAGCTTGTTCTTAAGGAAGAGTCCATCAGAGTCAAAATGATCTGGACAAAGAAGTAAAAGAGCGCAGAGCAGAGATTCAGCGTAGTGAACGCAGAGTCGTACAGAAGGAAGAAAACTTAGACAAGAAGTTGGAATCCATCGAGAGACGCGAAGCGGGTTTTGCTGCAAAGGAAGAAGAGATCAACAAACAGAAAGCGCAGGTCGCAAAGCTCAATGAAGAGCGGTTACAGGAACTGGAAAGAATCTCCGGATTAACCTCCGAACAAGCAAAGGAATATCTCTTAAAAACCGTTGAAGAAGATGTAAAACTTGATACTGCAAAATTGATCAAAGAAATGGAACACAGAGCAAAGGAAGAAGCTGATAAGAAGGCTAAAGATTATGTGGTGACAGCCATTCAGAAATGTGCAGCAGACCATGTGGCAGAGACAACAATTTCCGTTGTACAGCTTCCGAATGACGAGATGAAAGGTAGAATCATCGGACGTGAGGGACGTAATATTCGTACGTTAGAGACGATGACAGGTGTGGATCTCATTATTGATGATACACCGGAAGCAGTAATCTTATCTGGATTTGATCCGATCAGAAGGGAAGTTGCCCGCATTGCTTTGGAAAAATTGATTGTAGATGGACGTATTCATCCGGCTAGAATCGAAGAAATGGTCGAAAAGGCACAAAAAGAAGTTGAAACAATGATCCGTGAAGAAGGTGAGGCTGCAACCTTAGAGGTTGGAGTTCACGGAATTCATCCGGAACTTGTCCGATTGCTCGGCAGAATGAAGTTCCGGACAAGTTATGGACAGAATGCATTGAAGCATTCTATTGAAGTAGCACAGCTTTCCGGATTATTGGCAGCGGAAATTGGTGTAGACGTAAGAACTGCGAAACGTGCAGGTCTTTTACATGATATTGGTAAATCAGTCGATCATGATATGGAAGGTTCCCATATTCAGATCGGTGTGGATTTGTGTAGAAAGTACAAGGAGTCACCGATTATTATCAATGCGGTAGAAGCGCATCATGGTGATGTAGAACCGGAGTCATTAATTGCATGTATCATTCAGGCTGCTGATACGATCAGTGCGGCAAGACCCGGTGCGAGAAGAGAGACACTTGATACTTATACCAACAGATTAAAACAATTAGAAGATATTTCAAACGGATTTAAGGGAGTAGAAAAATCATTTGCTATTCAGGCAGGCAGAGAGATTCG
>VOFH01002310.1_pt1 | contig 25207 bp, 30 predicted proteins | sample 5384091 | NCBI WGS metagenome assembly VOFH01 (sample SAMN12384727, study PRJNA508395) | human gut metagenome | isolation source: healthy gut G | host: Homo sapiens
CCAATCTTCGCCAGATAACGCTTGGAGCGCTCGTTCTGCACGAAGATGTGGTCGAAGTTGCGCAGCACGTTCCTATACGTACCGCCGTACCATTTAAAGAAAATCTGCCCGCGGCGAAAGATGGAAGACACGCTATAAACGGGGATGCGGCGCTTATGCAACTCATCCAGATAGTTCTTCCAAAACTCATACTTGATAAAAAACGCCATGCAGGGATTCACCAGGTCAAGAAACTTCCTCACATTGCGCGGTTTGTCGAAAGGCAGATAACACACGATATCCGCCCCCCGGTAGTTCTTGCGCACTTCATAACCCGACGGCGAAAAGAATGTCAGCAAAATACGATAATCCGGATATTTGGCACGTATCTTCTCAATCAGCGGGCGTCCCTGTTCAAACTCTCCCAAAGAGGCAGCGTGAAACCAGATATAACGCGCATCCTTCTCCAGCTGCTGCCGAAGAAGTTCGTACACTACCCAGTGCCCCTTCATCATCTTCCGCGGTTTACGGCTGAAAGGAGCCACCAGGTGCACCGCAATATCATAGAGTATTATTGCTAAATTATAAAACATACTTTTCTCCGCTTCAACTTATTTCAGAACGTCGATGGCACGCTGTATGCGGGCAAGCGTCTCTTCTTTGCCCAACAATGCGGTAATATCGAACATATGCGGTCCTTTACACTCTCCTACCACAGCCAGCCGGAAAGCATTCATCACATTACCCATGTGATATCCTTTCTCCGTAATCCAGCCGATAACTACATCTTCCGACGGTTTAGAGGAGAAATCCCCAATGCCCCGAAGCACTTCCATCAATTCCGTCATGATGCGCGGAGTATCTTCCGACCAACGTTTCTTCACATCCTTCTCGGCATACTGCTCAGGAGCAACAAAGAAGAAACGTGCCTGATCCCACAGTTCCTTCACGAAGTTGACGCGGCCCTTTACCAGGGAGACTACCGTAGTAAGGAACGCATCGCTGTATGCACCAAGGTCTACACCGTGCTCTTTCAGTACCGGCTTGAAAAGTTCCGCAAGCTCCTCGTCCGATTTCTGAAGAATATATTCATGGTTAAACCAGATACCTTTCTTATAATCGAACTTAGCGCCCGATTTGCTGCAATGACTCAGATTGAACAGTTTTACAAGTTCATCCATCGACATCAGTTCCTGGTCGTTACCCGGGTTCCAGCCCAGCAAGGCAAGGAAATTGATGACAGCTTCCGGCAGATAGCCCGATTCGCGATAGCCCGAAGACACTTCGCCCGACTTGGGGTCGTGCCATTCCAGCGGAAATACCGGGAAGCCCAGACGGTCGCCGTCGCGCTTGCTGAGCTTACCGTTACCTTCGGGCTTCAGCAACAGCGGCAGGTGTGCGAAAGCCGGCATCGTATCTTCCCAACCGAAAGCACGGTACAGCAGCACATGCAACGGAGCGGAAGGCAGCCACTCTTCACCGCGGATAACGTGGGAAACTTCCATCAAATGGTCATCCACAATATTTGCCAGGTGATAGGTAGGCAGTTCGTCCGCCGATTTGTAAAGCACCTTATCGTCAAGGATAGACGAGTTTATCACGACCTCGCCACGTATCAAGTCATTCACATGCACATCTTCGTCCGGCTCTATCTTGAAACGGACCACATACTGCCTGCCTTCGGCAATCAGCGCGTCCACTTCCTCTTTGGGCATTGTCAGCGAATTACGCATCTGCATGCGCGTAGAAGCGTCGTACTGGAAATTGGCAATCTCCGCACGCTTGGCTTCCAGCTCCTGCGGAGTATCGAAAGCGATATATGCCTTGCCGGCATCCAGCAGCACCTGTACATACTTCTTGTATATGTCGCGGCGTTCGGACTGACGGTACGGACCATGTTCTCCACCAAAGCTGACACCCTCGTCAAAAGGAATGCCCAACCACTTGAAAGACTCCAATATATATTCTTCCGCCCCCGGCACAAACCGGTTGGAATCGGTATCCTCAATGCGGAAAATCAAATCTCCTCCATGCTGACGGGCAAAGAGATAATTATACAACGCAGTGCGCACACCACCGATGTGCAACGCCCCCGTAGGACTCGGGGCAAAACGGACTCTGACTTTTCTTTCTGTCATAATCTATCTTACTTATAACTAAATTAGACGGCAAAATTAAACCTTTTTTTCCATACTATTGTTTTTTTTTGTACTTTTCGCAAAAATTTCAACCGATATGAACTATTTCAAAGGTAAAAACAAAGAGTTCTCGTTCAGAGATTTGATATATAAGGCACTTATTTTTATAGGTACGGTGGGAGTTATTGTCTATTTCCTGCCAAGAGATGGTAAGTTTAATTACCAGTTTGACATTGACAAACCCTGGAAGTACGGGCAACTGATGGCTACCTTCGACTTCCCCATTTACAAAGACGACCAAGTCGTAAAAAAAGAACAAGATAGCATTCTGGCCGCTTTCCAACCCTATTTCCAATTGGACAAGAGCACCGGGAAAGAGGCGCTCAAGAAACTTAAGAACGACTATCAGACTCATCTGCGCGACATTCTGCCCTCTTCCGATTACATCCGCCATATCGAAAAAATACTATAAAGGCACTGTATGAGGACGGAATCATTGCACGGAAAACTTGCCCGGCTGCACAAAGACAGCACATCTGCCGTCATGGTGGTAGACAAGAATGTAGCTACAACCAGCCGTTTTATCGACCAATTGTACACCGTGAAGGAGGCCTATGAATATTTGCTGAATGCGGATACCACCCACTACAAAAAGAAGATATTACAACAATGTAATCTGAATGATTACATTACACCTAATCTGGTTTATGATGAAGAAAAGTCCGAAGCCGCGCAAAAAAGATCTGCTCTCTAATATTTCATGGGCAAACGTCTTTGTGCTGAACGGACAAAAATTATTGACCGTGGAGAAATTGTTGATGAGCAAACTTACAATATATTGGAATCCTTGCGCAAGGAATCCAAAGCGCAGCGAGTCCTCGGTACAAGAGAAAAAGACTGACATTGGCCGGACAAATATTATATGTCGGAATCTTCCTGTTCTGCTTCATGGCTTTATCTGGAGTTGTTCCGCAAAGATTATTATGAACGAAAAGGAACACTCACCTTTCTATTTGCGCTGATTGTATTCTTCCCCGTCCTGTCTTCCATTATGGTGGAACAGAACTTAGTCAACGTATTTACGTGGTTCCATTTGCCATGATTCCGATTATAGTCCGTGTTTTCCTTGACTCAAGAACGGCATTCATGGCACATGTCACTATCATTTTGCTTTGCTCCATCACTTTACGTTTTCCACATGAGTTTATCTTGTTACAGGTAGTGGCAGGAATGGTGGCGATCTATAGTTTGAGAGAATTGTCCCAACGGTCGCAATTGTTACGGACGGCTTTGGTTGTATTTATCAGTTACGCTTTATTATATTTTGCTTTCGAGCTGATTCATGAAGATGATTTGACCAAGCTGAATACGCGCATGTACATCTATTTTATGATCAACGGTATCTTACTGCTGTTCGCTTATCCGTTACTGTTCCTTTTGGAGAAAATATTCGGTTCGCTTTATACCATGACATCGGCAAAATGGAAAATCCGGCATTCTTTACCGAAAACCAGTCGGGCGGTGTCAATCCGCACAAGAATCTCGGTTACGAGCAGAGTGCGCAAGTCGTCATCGGACATGTAACGGACGGATTGAAACTGGCCGAGAAGAACAACCTGCCTAAAGTCATCAAGGATTTCATTACTACTCACCACGGTAGGGGAAAGACAAAATACTTCTACATATCCTGGAAAAACGAGCATCCCGGCGAAGAACCCGACAACGAGTCATTCACCTATCCCGGTCCCAACCCTTTCAGATGATATTGCCGAAGTACTACAAAGTGCAGGAGTGGATGCAACATGCAGCCTGAATGAAGACAAGAGATTTTATCAGGATAAACAGATTTTCCGCTAAAGAAGTGCTATGAATTACACTCGAAACAAAATAGAGAAACACAAAGCTGAGCAGTACTTTTCCAGAAAGAAGATAAACCCGGAGGATATCAAAAAGCTTCTGCTTTATGCAAAATCATAAATTCTGGGTAGGTCCTTCAATTATGACCCTGCAATTGCGGTCCGGAAAAACAAAATGTTCCGCCCAAGCAAAATAGAAACGGAAGTTCTCCATTATTTATTGGACAAACAGATACCTTTCAGCAATTATGCTCCACAAGTAAAACATACAGTAACAATACCGGAAAAGAGTTATTGGAGTATCTGGAATATACTATTCGACGTTTTCTATACAGTAGTGTTACTTGCTTTGGGATATATAATGCTGAAAGCCTTCTTACAAGAGCCTTCAGGTGAATACTTGGCAAAAGATATCGCCAAGTATTTCGCTCTAATTACCTATGTAATATGCTTTCCTATAGTTCTCTATTATCTTTTCTATAAGTGCCACAGCATCCGAACTGAGCATGAAGGTCTGGTCTTAAGCAACCGTTTTTCCAGACAGGTATTACCTTACGATGAGATACGCAAATTGAACTTCTGTATATTCTCTTCCAAAAATCACGGATATTTATAGAACTGATAGATAAGGACTTCTGTTACCATCGTTATTTATTGGGATGGATGCCTCTCAAATCCTGCAAAAGAGTTGACTCGCCTGCTACAATCTTTTAGCAATCGATGCAACTGACAGTATTAATTAATTAAGGCATAAAGGAAAACTTTTCTATGCCAACATTAACTCAGTCTTTAATTGTTATAGAGAAAATTAGTATTAGTTACTCTGCAAGATGTACTCCAACAGCCCGGCACAAAGCATCCTCCAGCAAGTCGAGCACATATTCAAATCCTTCCGCCCCACCATAATACGGATCGGGAACGTGGTCGGTATGCGTAAAACGGGGTACAGAATTCCGTCATACGGTGTATCTTCTTCCATTCTTCAGGGGAGGGCGCACGGTCTTTCAAATCTTCAATATTCCGGTCATCCATCCCTATTATCCAAATCGAAGTTATAAAAGTCTTCCGTCTGTACGGGACGCGAACGATGTGTGAGTTCGTAACCTCGACGAATAGCGTGAGCACGCATCCGGCTGTCAGGCAACCTCCTCGATGATAAGAGAGAATACCGGCAGAGTCTATCACAAACTGATCTTCCAGTCCGGCTCCTGAAACCAAATGATTCATCACACCTTCCGCAGAGGAAGAACGGCAATATTACCCAGGCAAACAAAAAGTATTCTATGAGGCTTCATAAGTTCACATTTTTTAATTTAGGAACGCAAATATAGAAGTTTTTTTGCATTCTCTTAAAATATTTCTTCTTCTCAGTTGTCAGCATATACAGAGAACGTTTTCAAAGTAATATGTAAATCAATAAAATTAGAACATCATGAAAAAAAGATTTTTTATTATATCTTTGTTTTGGGTATTAGCCATTGCGGCTTTTGGAGCAATAGTCATGCTATTATGGAATTTCGTAGTGCCCGGAGTCTTAGGGCTGGCAACCATCAATTTCTGGCAAGCTTTGGCATTATTCGTACTTGCACGCATTTTCTTCGGAGGTTTCCCTGGTAGAGGAGCTTTCCCCGCCCGAAGAGGAATGCCCGGTGGTAAAGAGGGTAACCCGTTCCGCGCTAAATGGGAGAAGATGTCTCCGGAAGAACGCAAGGATTTCATTAATAAAAGAAAGAAGTTCGGATTCGGTGGCCCTTTCGGAAGAGACGGATTCTTCAACGAGAGAAACTTTGATAGAAACAACGGTAGCGAAACTCCCAAAGAGAATGAATAATCTGACCGGTAAAGGCAACAATTTGGAAGAACTGATTGTGGAACATCAACCCCCGCCTGAAAGCATTTATCCGCAAGCGGGTTTCCAGTAAGGAAGATGCCGAAGATATTCTGCAAGATGTGCTGTATCAATTGGTGAAAACCATTGAAAGCACTTTCAATCCCATCGAACAGGTAACAGCATGGCTATATCGCGTAGCACGAAATACGATTATCAATAAAGGCAAAAAGATGCAGGAAGAAGAACTACCCGATTCAAGCTATGATAAAGAAGACAATGTACTGAGCGAGTTTTCGGAAGTGCTGTTCAGCGATGCTCCGCCTACTCCGGAAGTAGAATACATGCGGTCACTCGTGTGGCAAGAACTTGAAACAGCTCTTTGCCGAACTACCGCCCGAACAACGGGAAGCATTTGAGTTACTGGAAATGGAAGGATTGTCAGCTAAAGAAGTTGCCAGTGCTACCGGGATATCAGTCAACACTTTATTATCACGAAAACATTATGCCGTCATCCACCTTCGCGAACGGTTGAAAGGACTGTATAGCGACCTTCTAAATTACTAACCTCATTTTTAAACTCTGTTTTACCCACCGGGTAACAGCTATTCCCACAAAAATTATGAAAACAATAGTGTCAATTTTGACCATACTACTGTGTATGGCCAGCCCCTCCTATGCCCAACTCATTGCTAAAGATTCTACCGGAGTCATGGCTATCTCTCTGGATGAAGTTACCATCCAGGCACGGTCTATCATCGAAAAAGGCGACCGTAAAGTAATTCCGACCCAGAATCAACTGAAAATGTCGTCCAGCGGCATAGACTTATTAGGCAAATTACAGCTTCCCGAATCACAGTTGATATCATGTCGGGCGAAATAACCACTTCCGGCAACGGAGAAGTACAATTACGGATCAACGGTGTTCGGGTTACTTATACAGAGATATCCTCCTCAGCCCCGAAGATATTCTCCGCATAGAATATCACGATACTCCAGGAGCACGCTACGGAAACGCTGCTGCCGTGATAGATTATATAACCAAAAACAAAAAGCGGGAGGTAGCGTCAGCAGCGGTGCCATCCACAGCCTCAGTAGCAACCGCACCTCTATTGACGATATGATTTCCGGAAGATATAACTACGGAAAGTCTGAAATCTCAGCCAACGTGCGGTATATACAACGTAAAGGAGACTGGACACGTGAGTATGACGAACGCTTCATTTTCCCCGACAAGGAACTTCATCGCCTGGAAACCGGAGAGCCAACGCTGTTCAATAAGAAATTGTTAGCTTCCAACCTAAACTATACTCTGCAAGAAAAAGGAAAATACCTCTTTAATGCACAATTCAGATATACCTTGCAAGATAATCCTGCCGGATATGAAGACCGGAAGAGCAAACTCTACACATCTGATTCCGACATCCCGGTATCCATCTACGACCATACCCAGGAACGGAACCATTTGCCATCCCTCGATCTATACTATCAGCAGAATCTAAAGAATGACCAACGACTCATATTCAATCTTGTCGGCACGTACATCAAGAGCAGCAATACACGCATTTATCAGGAGAAACAGGGAAGGCATCGCCAATACAGAATTATATTCCAATATTGCCGGAAAGAAATATTCGCTGATACCTGAAGGTATTTATGAGAAAAAAATTAGGGCAGGGAACACTGACAGGAGGCCTTAGACATATGCAATCTTATACAGACAATCGCTATGAAGGGAAGATATTATGAACGTCCTCCTAAAACAAGCGGAAAGTTATGCCTACACCGAGTATAAAGGTAAAATTCAGAATTGGGGATACATGGCCAATCTATCACTCAACCGTTTCTACTACAGCCAGAGAGATAACCATAGTGAAAGATATGGCCTCCAACCTTCTCTCTTAGTATCCTATAACCCTGTGGACAATCTGCATTTCCGCTATCATATCAATCTGAAAAAACAACGCCCCTTCCATAGCTTATCTGAATGATGTGGAGCAAAGAATCGACATCCTACAAACTCGTAGGGTAACCCGGACTTAAAATCATTCCGTAGTACGATTCAAGATTTTAACCGAACGGAAACGTTCATCTTCCAATATGGCACGTTGTACGGCAAGCAGATAATCACGCACTTTCTTTATAGAAGCATTCTGCTCCACTTTCACAATCATTTTCTTTATAAATAAGGTCTGGATACGGGCCACCGGCGGTTTGTCCGGGCCCAATACCCTGTCGCCCAATCCGGAACGGAGCTGTGCCGCCATGGTATCCGCCGCCAAATCCAGAATATCCTCTTTGCGGTGTTTCAGATATACATAAATCAAACGATAATAAGGAGGATATTTGAACATCTGCCGTTCTGCCAATTGATCGTAGTATAATTGTTCATAATCATTATGTATCACTTGATGAATAACAGGCAAATCCGGCGATTTGGTCTGAAGGATGACCAGTCCTTGCTTATTTTTACGCCCGGCACGTCCTGCCACTTGGGCCATCAGTTGGAAAGCACGCTCATAGCTCCGGAAATCCGGGAAGTTCAACATCGTATCCGCATTCAGAATCCCCACCACACTGACATGATCAAAGTCCAATCCTTTGGACACCATCTGCGTACCAATCAGAATGTCCGTCTTGCCCAGTTCAAAATTCGTGATAATTTTCTCGTATGCGGTACGGGTACGGGTGGTATCCAAGTCCATCCGGGCGACTTTCGCCTCGGGGAATATCAGTTTTATATCATCTTCTATACGCTCTGTACCGAAACCGCGATGCATCAATTCCACTCCGCCGCACGCCGGGCAGGAACGGGGAACTTGATAGGTATATCCACAGTAATGGCAAGTCAGCTGGTTCAGCCCCTTATGATACGTCAGACTCACATCACAGTTCTTGCATTTAGGAACCCAGCCGCAGGTATGACATTCTATCATTGGAGCGAAACCGCGACGGTTCTGAAACAGGATAACCTGCTCCTTACACTCCAATGCCTCTTTTATCTGCTTGATCAGCGCCGGTGAGAAAGGCCCCTGCATCCGCTTTTGATGCGCCAGTTCCTTAATGTCAACCAGTTCTATATGAGGAAGCCGGATATCTTTATATCTTTCTTTCAATTCTACCAAGCCATACTTTCCCGAGGTAGCATTAAAGTAAGTTTCCACACCAGGAGTAGCCGTTCCCAGCAGCACTTTCGCCTTGAACATAGAAGCCAGCATGATGGCTGAACTACGGGCATGGTAACGTGGGGCAGGGTCTTGCTGTTTATATGTATTCTCGTGCTCCTCGTCTATGATGACCAGCCCCAAGTTACGAAAAGGCAGAAAAATAGAGGAACGAACTCCGAGAATCACATCATAGCTCTTCTCTCCCAACTGTTTCTGCCATATCTCCACCCGCTCAGCGTCCGGAAACTTGGAATGATAAATACCCAGCCGATGTCCGAACACCCTTTTCAAACGCTCAGTTATCTGAGTGGTCAGTGCAATTTCCGGAAGCAAATATAAGACCTGCTTTCCTGTTTTCAGCACCTCCTGAATGAGGTGGATATAAATTTCCGTCTTGCCACTGGATGTAACGCCATGCAGAAGACACACATTTTTCTCTCTGAAGCATTGAAGAATGTTGCCATAAGCCTGTTGCTGCGCAATATTCAGCGGATTAATATCACCGGTATCCAAAATTCCTTTATCCAAACGTCCTATCTCCTGATGATAGACCTCAAAGACTTTCTTTTCGACCAATCCGTTAAAAACGGCAACAGAACCTCCTGACTTTTCAAGCAGCTCTTTCTTTGTTACTTCCTTTAAAGCATACCCTTTGGTTACCCAACCGGACAATTCCACATACTTCATTAATATCATCAATTGTTTAGGAGCACGTGACAATTCATTGAACAGCCGTTGTAAGTAAGCCTCATCCGCTTCTCCGTTCACCAATCTCACCCTCGCCTCAGTACGCGGTTTGTAATTACGTTTCAGTTCCTCCTTGACAAAGATGGCCTCTTTGTCCAACAAAGACTTGATGACAGTCAACACATTTTTCAGTCCGCTGTTTTTTTCCAACTGGGTTACACACTGTTCTGTATCCCGGCTCAACAAATCCAGAATTTTCTGCTCTTTCTCCGGTAACGGTGCGGTGGTCTCAAAATCGGGATTATATTCCACCAACGTTTCGCTTTCCAGTTTCATACCCGAAGGGATAGCCGCCTTGTACACATCTCCTAATGTACAAAGATAATATTCCGCCAGCCATTGCCAGAACTCATATTGTTTCGGTAACAGTACCGGAGATGAATCCAGCACTTCAGCTATATCCTTCGTTTCATACCCCTCCGGGGCCGCATAATGTACATTTGTCACTATTGCCGTATAGAACTTTTTCTTTCCAAACGGAACAATCACCCGACAACCAATCTGTACCATCTCTTCCATCTCCTGAGGAAGGGAATAAGTGTATTGGTTGGCAATAGGTAATGGAACTATGACATCTACGAATTTTTTCATGGTGCAAAATTACAAAAAAGGAGGCATTCAGTAAAGAATGCCTCCTTTTTATCTTTTATTAAATAAGGTTGTCTAGAACAAGTATGCCAAAGAAACTTGCCAAGTGTTGTTCTTTATATTAACAGAATGGTGTCCATCACCCGATCCACCCTCTGTATAATATTCATAAGTACCAGTCTTGCTCAGAGCAAAATTATAATTAACCCCTAACTGTAAATGACGTATCAATTTAAGACCTGCTCCTACATTGAAACTGGTTGTAGATTTTTTCAATGACAATTCACGCGTCCATGTTTTATTGCCAATATTAAAATCAAACTGGGGACCTGCAGCAATATAAGCACCCAACATGCTACCAAGGCCAAAGGACCATTTCAAATTCACAGGAACTGCAAATGTCTTTAACTTCATTGTTTTCTCTCCATCGACCCCTAAGTCTGTCTGAGAATATAAAGCGGCAACATCTGCCCCTATCCCGATAATAGGCAGGGTGAATTCAGCCATCGGACCTTCATAAGCCGGAATTTTCTTTTGCGCCAGCAAACGAAACACGGTACGAAAAGATTCATCTTATTTCCTGCGGTTCCACCGGATAGTATAATGCACCATTGGTATCCTTTGTCAAATCCAGCGTACGATAGATTTCGCGCATCCATACCACATCCTCCGGCAAGCCTGGCGAACCCGGATATTGCCTTTGCGCCCAACCCCACTGAAAGATCCAGTGCACGAGTGTGACAGCTATCATGAGTTTCAAGGAAAGTTTCATAGTCTTATACCTTATTATATTCGATTTCTAATTTTAATTAATCACTTCCAGTGTAGTAGGCAACAAACGCCTCCAACCCCATCCGGCCCCACCGCACGAACCCGGGAAATATAGAAACGTTTACCTCTAGATAAACGGCCGAACATATCTTTCTGACGTGTAGAGAATGAAGCCCCGAAGACACTTCCGGCACGGCATTTCCCCATATTATCAAAGAAAACAGTTTCAAATCCCAGCACCCGGAAGTTGATATTCAACAAACCATCATCAATAGCAGCTACAATGCCGGGAGTATTCATCAAAATTACTTTAGATAATCCACGGCCTCCCCGATATCGTTTAGGTGTCCCGTCTTCCGTATATTCTATAAACGGTGAAGGATCAGGCAACTGGCGCACACGATAAGTATAATCCCCCATCGACTGTGTACGTCCGCCAACGGATGCCGTCACACGAATCACTACATCTTTACCGATAGTCGTAGGATGAGCAATATACCCGTTTCCGGCACGATTCAGAGTTCCGTTTCCATTCACAATACTTGCCTGTACTTGTCCCCCCGGCACTCCGGGAACGGAAATACTGATCGGATTATCATATCCGGCATAGAGTACATTCATCATTGTAGCTGAAACCGTAGCAGTAGGTTCAACCACCGTATATTTCTGTGAGAACTCTCTGCGAAGCACTTCGCCATTCCCTTTGCGCCAACTCCAGATAACCATCTAAAAAGAACTCCCCTGTACGGTTACAAACGGTTTCGAACCATCCTTCGGCATTATCCGGGTTGCTTTTCACCGGCGATGTAAATAGAAGGGCGCTGAGTAGAGTCCACAGCAGCCAGAATGACACGGGCACTGTACGTACCACCGCGCACCACATTCTGAGAGGTAGGAATGACATAAGCCTGAAGTTGATTTACACGTACATCCTGCACATCGGTATTCTGCGTCAACAAATGCAATACTTCACCTTCAGCATAGCGTACATCACTTTGCAGCTTGGTTAACAGCGTGACAGCTGCGGCCACCGGAGTATTTTCAAAGATATATTCCTGCCAGTTTTTTCCTGCTGCTGACAACTTACGCGGTACTTCAGTACCCAGATTATCACGGATGATCTTCTGTTGTATCGGATCGGTAACAAGAGTCAGAATATTTTCCCGGTATTGATTGATGCGGTTGAACAGCGCTTTGCCCTGTCCGCTACCAGGTGCAAGCATCACAAAAGAAGCAGCTTCCAAGTCTTCTTTATTGGAGATATTGGCAACATCCCCATTCTTGCCATCCGCTTCCTTCACAATGCGTAGTTTCAATTCATCCACATAGGTATAGAGCGAATCGGACATATTCTTCACACGTACCGCTTTCTCAAACCACGGTCCCTATTTTCTCAGGATTACGTTCGTTGGCACCGGCAAGCCCGTCATATAGTGATTGATTCTGTACGGTAGAGTTTGCCGTTGTATCGGGAAAGACTTTCATCTACCAATGAAAAACCATTCAGCACATCCGACGAAACGTTGAGTGCCAGCATCGCCATCAGGACGATATACATCAGGTTTATCATCTTCTGACGCGGAGAATCCGGGTTGGTGTTCAGAGACATGGGGTTATTTACAATTTACAATTTACAATTTGGCTGCACGATAGCTTTAACTCTCGTTCTATCGCTTCACCACTTTATCACTTAACCTGCACGGCTTGTAGCATACGGGCATAGACAGCATTCAGTTCTTCTATCTGACGCGCCATCTTGCGAGTTTGTTCATGCACCTGATCGATTGTATTAATCTGAGTGCTGGCACTACGAAGCTGCATTTCATAGATGGCGTTGATACCTGCCAGATTACGGTTTAAAGCGCTCATCTGCTCAGCATCATGTGAAAGAGATTCGGCCTGTGCTGTAAAGCGCGAAAGCATTTCTGTCATTTCTTTCAGTTGGGCTATGTAAGCCTGCGTAGTTTCTTCCATTTCAGGAGTAAAAGCAAGGGCCGGAGTTCCGGGTGAATATTGATTCGCTCCTACAGTCCCTGATACCGGCTGATTTGAAGGGGTGGATTGTGTCTTCGGCAAATCATTTGTCCATCCACCGGCACTGCCGATTGTGCCATCTCCCCACCACAACGATACCGCCGGATGTAGCCGTCTCCGTCTGCCTTTTCGGCAAATCAAATGCAGAAATAAAAACACCAGCACCTCTGTTCCCATACCAATCCACAGCATCAGGTTAGCACCGGGCAAGTGCGTCAGTTTGAACAATGTACCGGCAATGACGATAGCAGCACCCCAGCTATAAGCATAGTTCATAATGACCTTACCACGGTAACTTACCATAAAGTCCTGCGACTTTTGTCCAAATCCCTTTTTTATTTACAGTATCTTTTTCCATCATCTTACCATTTTACCATCTTATCATTTCCCTTCTTATTATATCCCACTTGTGTACGTACGCAACGGAACCCCACATACGAACGCTGCTCTTTCTGATACTCCGCCGTACGGGCATCCGAACGGATAAACGCGTTTACATCTTTCCATGAACCGCCACGCACCACTTTCTTCTTCATCGCATACGGATCATCCGGCGCGGCATTATACTGAATATCCGGATTGATGTCACTTGCTTGCAGAACTCCCCGACTCTGTATAAGCCGTTGAAGTCCACTCCGCCACATTACCTGCCATGTCATACAATCCATTCGAGTTGGGTGTATAAGCTCCTACACGGGTTGAAATCAGATTGCCGTCTTTGGTGTAATTTCCTTTTACCCGGCTTATAGTTCGCATTGTAGCATCCACGGTCATCTTTGGTTTCCTCACTCTCTTTCCAGGGATATTTATTATCCTCCCTTCCGCGTGCGGCAAATTCCCATTCGGCCTCGGTCGGCAGGCGATAGCGCTGGATATATTTAGCCTGTCCACGCAGACCTGCAAGTAAATAATTGGTACGCCATGCACAAAACGCATTCGCCTGTTCCCAACTGACACCCACCACTGGATGCTCGTTGTAACTGGGATGGTTGAAATACAAACGCATATATTGTTCATTATTCGCATTCGGAAAGTCATTCACCCAACAGGTCGTATCGGGATAAACATTTACTATATAGCTGTTTAGAAAATCCCATTCACTGGATAACGGACGTGTAATAGTACGGTTCACAATCCGCCCTTCATCATCAATGTATGCCGTATCCTTCGTTATCATAATCACCTCTTCCGGGTTCACCTGTATATCGGTATTCTTAATACGTTCAGCGGGATTCAGGCGATTATGACGCTTGGCAGCCTCAGTATAGTCATAAATCTCATAATAATAATTCATCTGACCGGCATCCAGCATCAGCGTACCGTCGATAGGATGATACTTATATACGCTTTCGATAGCCATCTGTTCATCCTCTGTCGCCCGCTTCCAGGGAATGGGCTTCGACCAGTTCAGATAAGGTTTGATAGGATTTCCTCCCGGTCTTCTTCTATCTTATATAATTCATTACCGCCATAAGCAGGATCTGCCAGACGTTCACGGATAATGGAATCGCGTACCCAATTGACAAACTGTTTATATTCGGCAACCGTCACTTCCGTATCATCCATCCAGAAAGACTCGACTGAAATTTCCCGTGAAGGAACGATTGTTCCCCACAAGCTATCTTGCTTGTCGGGGCCCATTTTCACCGAACCACGTTTCACCAGCACCATACCGTAAGGCGCAGGCTCATTCCATGCCACAGCACTGGCTCCTATCACTTCGCCACCTCTCATGGAACTGTTTCCCACCGTCCCCATGCACGAAACCAGCGAACCGAACAGCAATAAAGCCGCCCCGTACCACGCATGAATTGTTTTCATTCCTTTATTCTTTCCCATTGTTCGCATATTCTCTTACAAATCCGTACACTCTTATGCAAGTTCCGGTTTTTCTTAAATACATTCAAGTCCAATGCATACCTCACTACCAGATCGTGGCTACCACTTGCGACACCTATCTTCGAAGTAAAACACTCATAAGCATATCCTAACGTCACGCCCCGCACCGTTAATCCGAAACTGAATGTCACCGAGGTATCCGGCGAATAAGTCAATCCTCCACTAAGCACCCGGGAATGATAGGTATAAAACAATCGCCCGTTACATCCAGCCTTGTAGAAGTAAAATCACTTTTGCAACTGCATAGAAGGTTGTATGGAAATTAACGGATTACGCGTCTGAATATTGTATCCACCTGTCAAATAAAAGATAGGATGTATTTTTATTTGGCTTTTGTCTCCCAGAGAGACACGGGGAGCCGTCAGATGATGAGCAGAAAATCCTGCATAAAATTTAGGGTGCGAATAGTATCCACCCAGTCCGAGATCAACGGCCATTCCACTCTCCGCAGCAGTCGGAAAAGCTTCATCATCCGTTTCATCTCCAAGATTGATATCAGACGGATCAAACGATACGGTCAGCATCCCCACTTGAAGTCCGATACCCAACTTGCCTTTCCGGATTTTCATCTGATAGGCATATGTCCCCAAAAAAACGTTGATTACGGAACAAGCCGATCCCCTCATTGAAAAGCCAACACCCACACCATGCTGTTTATTGAACAGAGTAAAAGGCATATCAGCCCCAAAGTACATCACGCGCGGAGCATGTCCCATCAACTGCATGCCATACGAACCATAAATATTCATTTTATTATCTGTCTGCCCCACCCAGCCGGGATGATAATATCCCTTCACCTCCCAGTATTGACTGAAGCGTGCATCAAATTGCGCCTGACCTTTTGCCGCACAAAAGAAAAGACAGATAAAAATTATATATTTCAGGATACGGCTACATTTCATCAATATAAGAACTGATAAAACGAGAAAAAATTGTGTAAAACAGAACCAAAAAGAGAAAGACTCTGAAAACAGGCCCTGTATTTACCACAAACAGATAATTCGTTTCAAGGAAAAAGAGATTACTTATCACTTGACCTCATAACGGTATAGGAATGAATAAGACTCACCACAGATTACACAGATTGACACAGATTTATTAATCTAATAATCAGTAAAATAGAATCTGTGTCAATCTGTGTATCTGTGAGTGAATTAATTCATAACCGAAAAGTAATGAACTAATTCTACCAATTATTTGTATATATAAAAAAGAAAGCTATGACGCAGATAAAAATCAAACGGGTCTATGAAAACCCCGAAGCAGAAGACGGTTACCGCGTATTGGTAGATCGTCTATGGCCTCGCGGCATGAAAAAGAATATCTGAAATATGATGTCTGGGAAAAAGACATCACGCCTTCCCCTGAACTCAGGAAATGGTTTCATGAAGATACGGCAGGACATTGGGAGGCTTTCTCAGATATGTATCGGAAAGAACTGGAAACATCTGAAGCCACACGGAACTTTCTGGTATCAATCAAACCCTATAAAACAGTTACTTTTGCTATATGCCTCCAAAGAACCTGTCCGTAATCATGCCCGCATTCTGCAACAGTTTCTGGAAGCCAGCCTTGGGCAATCGTGAATATTCACTATCTTTGCAACAGTCATCCCCTCAAAAGAGCCGGACGGCTAACTATTTTCTGAAAAGACAATCATGATAGAGTTGCGAACAGTCAATCTGACCCGTTACATCACTCCTTTACGCGAAGGCGGTTCACTGCCAGCACTGGCGGAAGCTGATGACGAATTCAAATACGTCGTAAAGTTTCGTGGTGCCGGGCATGGAACAAAGGCATTAATATCCGAATTAATTGGTGGAGAGGTTGCGCATATACTTGGATTCAGAGTGCCGGAGCTGGTGTTCCTGAACCTCGATGAAGCATTCGGACGGACCGGAAGGAGACGAAGAGATACAAGACTTATTGCAAGGTAGCCGCGGACTGAACCTAGGGTTACACTTCCTTTCGGGTGCCCTGACATTTCGATCCTGTAGCGACCAAGGTAGATCGGAACTTGCCTCACGTATTGTCTGGCTGGATGCCTACCTGACCAATATAGACCGTACTTTTTCGCAACACCAACATGTTGATGTGGCACAAGGAACTTTGGCTGATAGACCACGGTGCTTCTCTTTACTTTCACCATTCATGGGAAAACTGGGAGAAACATGCGGTAAGTCCGTTCACCTATATCAAAAATCACGTGCCGCTACCCGAAGCATCCCGACTTGAAGAAGCCGATGCCGTCCTTCGTCCCATGCTGACCGATGAAAAGATACAGCAGATCGTCGCACTTATTCCTGACTCGAGCATAGAAAGCAGATTAAGCAGCATATTCAAGTCCGAGAAAGGAGTGCAATAAAACAACAGGCGGTCTCCCTTACTGCCCACTATACGTTGGCTAAACAGTTTTTGATAGCGCGACAGAAGCAAATCAAAGCCTTTGGTCACCGTAAAAGAGAGTTCATTGGAATCTTTCTTTTTCACACTGCTGATATAGCTCACACTGCGGCCTTCCTCCGTGCGGCTCTCCAGCAGGGAACCGATAAAGCGTTTGGCAGAGCGCACGTCCATGCCATGCTCGGCAAAGACAGCCCGCAGTTCTTCTTCATCAAAACGTCCTTTCGACTTTATCAATGCCGTTTTCAGCATCATTGTCAGGCTCTTGAACAAGGCATCCATCCGCTCACGGATGACAGTGGCATCTTCCTTTAACAACACCTCATGCTTGCCTACAGATACGGCACGGGCACCTTCCCGCAACGTTCCATTATTCAGCTTCTGTTTGAACTCCTTGTAGCCAAGCTCCGGGAAACGCTCTTCCCAAAGCGCTTCCAGACGTACGACGTAAACCCCGTCCTCCCCTTCTACCTTTGTCAGATAGCTATGGAATTCACGGGCAAAGACATCACCCGTCTTGTCCTGGACATATCCTTCGGTCAACAGATTCTTGGGGCTGATTTCAAGCAGATGCCTTCCATAACGCTGCATCAAATCGTCTTCCAGCCAAAGCAAGGCAGTCTTGATGAGCTGTCCCAACTCTGCTTCATACTCCAGCTTGTTCTTTGTACGCGGCAGTTTCACCACAAACTCGAAATCGGACAAAGACACCATGATTTCCGGTTTTTCCCCTTTCATGCGGTACACTTCCATGAGCTTTCTCAGAATAAGCACCAGCTGTTCCTGGGCAATGTTCCCCGTCTGATGCAGACGCTTCATATAATAGAAATCCCGTTCATGGTAGTCGGTAGCGGCAATGCCATGTATCTCCGTATCACGCGCGGCACGCCCTATCTCCTGAATATAGTCGACAAACGTACTGGATGGCGCCACATGGTATACACGGTCTATATCACTAATGTCCACTCCCATACCAAAGGCTTTCGTAGCCACAATCAGTTTCTTGGTCCCTTCCTTGAACTCCTGCACAATGGCAGCTTTCTGTTCCTTTTCCTTCTTGCCATAATAGGAAGCCACCAGACGCCAGTCTGCCGGCTTCACCCACGTCTTCAAGCGCATGTCGATGCCACCCGCAAAAGGATAATAGAGCAATGTCTTGTGTCCGTCCAGGAAGTCCTCGACCCGCGCAGCCACCACGCGCTGCTTTGCCTTGTCGTATGTCTCCCCGTCCTCCATCTCCATCTGACGGATGTCAAAGCCAATATTCCGGCGCTTCACCGTACCTACATAAAGCACACAAGGCTCCATCTGCAAGGAACGGATAGTCTCGAATATCATGTCATTGCCCCCTTTGGGATTCCAGACAGCCGTAGCGGTCAATGCAAACAACGGGAAATTATAGCCGAGAGTCTGTTTCAAAGCAGTCAGGTAGCGCCCCAAGAACCAGTAGTCCACACGGAACTCCTTGCCCCATGTCGTTACCGTATGCGCCTCATCGACCACCACCAGACCGATGCGGCGCTCGCCTACAAAATGCTTGATGTCGTAAGAGAGAAGCAATTCCGGCGAGAGATAGAACAAATCAATCTCCCCCTCACGCACCTGCCGGTAAACCTCCATCTTCTGTTCCGGCGATAAATCGGACGAGGCGTATGCCACACGCGCATACCCCAGTTCCTGCAGACTTTCCACCTGGTCTACAATCAACGCCTTCAAAGGGGAAACCACAATGGTAAGCAGATTATACTCCTTCCCCAAATAGATGGCAGGAAGCTGGAACAACAAGGATTTTCCGGAGCCGGTAGGGGCAGTCAACAATATATTGTCTACCTGCGTTTCACTTTTCCAAGCCTTTTCAGCCTCCAGTATAACGTTCTCTATCAGCTGTCCCTGCGAAATGCAGAGTTTCTCTTTTCCCTTGGACAAGTCATCGTAAATCTCAAGATTACGAAACTGTTCGTAGCCGTAAGTCTCCTTTAAAATCGTGTTTATGGTTTCGCGGCAGTTTTCAGGCAGATGCCTTTCCTTCAAATCCGGTAACCGGCGTGTCGTTGCTTCTTGTACATTCATTATTATTGTAGTGTGGGGGTATTAAAAAGAAAAGAAGTAATTCTTCAACCATAGTTATCGGTTTTGGAATTACTTCTCCCTATGTTTCAAAATATTACCAGACATACCGGTAAGTTTTTTCTTTTAAAGCGTATCAATATTCCTCCTCGTTGAAGAAAAAGTCCTCTTTGCTGGGATAATCGGGCCAAATATCTTCTATGCTTTCATAAATCTCGCCTTCATCTTCCATTTCCTGCAGGTTCTCAATAACCTCAAGCGGAGCACCCGAACGCATGGCATAATCAATCAATTCGTCCTTAGTTGCCGGCCAAGGGGCATCTTCCAGTTTAGATGCTAATTCCAATGTCCAATACATAGTTTCTAAGTATTAAAATTGTGAATATTAAGTCCTATTTCTATTTTTCGGCAAAAGTATAACAAAATATTTCACTTGCAACTATTATTCCAAAATATTTCTTCTTTTTTCTCGTCTTGGTTCATTTTACGCGAAAGAACGAACAAATAGTCAGACAAGCGGTTCACGTAAGCCAGTAATTCCGAAGCGATTTCCACTTGTTCGGCCAGAGCAAGAATCCGACGCTCTGCACGACGGCAAACCGTACGGCAAACGTGGCAGACTGCCGCACCGCGACTTCCGCCGGGAAGAATAAAGGCTGAAAGAGGAGGCAAAAGAGTATCCAAACGGTCTATCTCCCGCTCCACCATTTCCACCTGCTCCGAGCTGATGATACTGGCTTCTTTCAGCTCCATTTTCTCCCGGTCTGTGGCCAGATGAGAGCCTACGGCAAAAAGTCTGTCTTGCACTTGCTGCAGAAAATCTTTATCCTTTCCGTCAAGCAGGTACGTGATGAGAAGACCCAGATTGGAATTCAGCTCATCCACCGTACCGTATGCCTCAAGGCGGATATGCGTTTTAGGTACACGGGTTCCGCCTACAAGAGAGGTGGTTCCTTTATCTCCGGTTTTGGTGTATATCTTCATAAGGAATTAATGTTTAGGGGTTAGGGATTAATGTTTAGCAGCCAGTAAGTGGAGCTAAGCACTAATCACTAACCGCTAATCACTATTGAAACGCCTAAAGATAATCAAAAGTTGACAATATAGTCTTGTTTTATCTTTGTTTTATCGAAGAATATGATACCAAGGTCATAAAGGTCGAACGTAATGCCCGCCCGTCCGTCCTGCTTCATGCGCTTCCAGAGGGCAAACATCTGCGGAGTGTAACGGATACCTTCAATTACAAAAACAGACTTTCCCCTGGTACGGGTGGAACAGATGCGGAAGACCTCCTCTACAAAATCGGGATGACGATAATCGTGCAAATAAAGGAAATCAACGGGAACGCCACTCTCCAGAAAGAGCTCGGAAAGGTCGGAAGCCGAAGTATAATCTGCCCCCTCCTTCCCCGCTTTCAGATAGAGGGCAGAAGCGGCAAGCGTACCGGCATCTACAATGGTCTCCGGCTGGGTATAGTTTACCAGACGGAACAGAAGGCGTTTTACTTTCTTCGATTCGTACTTCCAACGTTTATCTTTCTCCAGCTCCAGTTGCTTCTGGGCCTTGGCCAGCTCTTCATATTTATAATAAGCCGTACTTTCGTAAATTACATGCGTAATCAGGTTAAAGGCAAAAGGAGAATGTACACCGTAGCCGCAACGGTGCCGGAAACGGTACAGCCAGATAAAAGGCCGTTTTAGAGTAAGCAAAATACGATTCATTATTTTAATGCGCTAATGTACCTTCGAAAGTCACCCCTTCACCCGAAGAATAATTCTCCGTAACAGTCAGGAGTACCTTGTTATCCTCAAAGCAGAGCGTAAGCCCAAGAGCGCTTATCCAGTTGACATAATGTACTTTCAGTTGCAAAGCATCAGGTGACGCCCACGCATAACTGCCTGCCACCTGGAAAGGGCCTTCTATACCCTTAAAACGCCCCTTTGCAGCAACCGAATACGGAGGATAGCCATCAATTGCCGCTTTCGACCATTGCTTATAGCCAAACGGAAGACTGTATGTCTTTCCGTCTTTCTCCACCACAGTCATCACTACTTCTTGCTGCTTGAATTGCAGTTCGATGGATTGCCATCCGTATTTGTTCTCTCCGAGCAGGATGCGCTTGCCTGCGTATTTCTGTGAAAGGGAGGAAGCAGCCTTTCCTTGCACCAACGGCAGTTGATAAGAACGCTGTTTCTTCTGCAGGCGCTTGTAGTCCTTACCGGGCACTAATGCCTGGTCACCTGTCTCCGGCAACAAGCGGTTCCAGACCAGACGACGCTGCCGACGACCGTCTATCAATGTACATTCGGTAATGACCACTACCATATCCTTATCCGGAACAATCAGAATGTATTGTCCCAAAGCCCCGTCAGCACGTACAGCACCCGGATATTCGCAAAGCCACATCTGATAGCCATAATCTCCTATCTGTCTGGTCATCATCTGCTCCACCCAGGAAGCCGGAAGCAACTGCTTGCCTTCCCAAACACCCCGGTTCAGCAGCAACAATCCGAATTTTGCCAACGACTCGCTCTGGATATGCAGTCCCCAGCCACCGGTATTGATGCCTTCGGGGCTTATCTCCCACGCAACGTCCGTGATATGCATCGGGATGAAAAGCTTCTGCTTCAGATAATCCAGCAAGGTCATGCCCGTCACCTTCTGCACAATGGCAGAAAGCATATAGGTACTAATCGAATCATATTCAAACTTCTTGCCCGGAGTTTTCACCGGTTTGGCAAGGAAGGTACGTATCCAGTCGGAAGTGAGGTTGCGCATATTCCAGTCGGGAGTGATACCCGACGTCATGGTAAGCAGGTCACGGACAGTCATGTCTGCCAGATTAGCGGAAACCGAATCCGGAAGAAGTTCCGGGAAGAAGGTACCGACACGGTCTGTCAAGCGCAAACGGTTGTCTGCAATGGCAAGTCCTACGGCAGCCCCGACAAAGGTTTTGGAGCAGGAATACATGGTATGGCGATATTCCGGCGCGAACGGAGCCGGATAGATTTCTCCGATGACCTTGCCGTGACGCAGCACGACCACGCTGTGGATGTCTGTTTTTGGCAATGCCATCAGTGAATCAAACAAGGCAGTGACAGCCTTGGAAGGGACTCCTTCTGCCTCGGGTGTGGAACGTGGCAACTCATTGATTTGTGCATGAGCTGCCAACGCTCCCAGCAAGCCGAGAAACAAGAAGAAAAAACGTACTCTATTTTTCATAATTATCTAAGATATTTGTTCTACATGCGCTGCAAATGTACAGCATTCGGGCGCGAAAGACAAATAACTTGATAATTTTGTCGGAAGGGAACGTTCTTATAAGAAATGTATGGTCACCGCCTCTCCCTTGTTCAAATCCAACGGAAATGCCGGTTCTTTGTAAGTATGCGTACGTCCTCCTATCTTCACTTGGGCACGAACGGCGCCTGCGGGCATCTTTAGGATGAATTTACCCGGAACAAGAGCGGTAACAACAGCCCTCGTTGCCCGTCCATCCTTCCAGTCCAGGTCTATGGAAGCACCGCCGCGTACGCGCATTCCACGGAAGTTACCGGTAGTCCAGCTATCCGGCAGGGCAGGAAGCAGATGGATAAAGCCTTCATGACTTTGCAGCAGCATTTCGCCGACTCCCGCCGCGCCACCGTAGTTGCCATCAATCTGGAAAGGAGGATGCGAACAGAACAAATTAGGGAAAGTGCCGCTACCATGACCTCCCGTCGCAGCATCGACAGCAGGATGCAGCAAACTCTTGAAAAGTTTCCAAGCACGGTTTCCGTCACCCAAACGAGCCCAGAAGTTTATCTTCCAAGCACGGCTCCAACCGGTACCCTCATCTCCACGACGGTTCAAGGTCATCCGGCAGGCTTCGGCAAGCTCGGGGGTGGACTCCGGCGAAATCAAGTTTCCCGGATGCAGGCCGTAGAGATGGGAAACGTGGCGGTGGTGCACATCCACTTCCTTATAATCTTCCAGCCATTCTTGCAAGTATCCTTCCTTACTGATTTGCATGGGCGGAAACTTCTTCAGGTCTGCCTCAAGCTTCGCCACATAGTCCGCATCACAATCCAGCAGGCGGGCGGCGGCAATGACATTGGTATAAAGCTCGGTGAGCAGTTGCACATCCATAGTGGGACCCATACAGATGCTGACGGGAGTCACGCTGTCACCCGGCACATAGAAACTATTTTCCGGAGAAGAAGTGGGGGCAGTTACCAGCCAGCCATGAGAAGGCTCCTGCACGGTGGTGGAACTAAAGAACCGGGCGGCACCTTTCAAGACGGGATAAATACGACGCAGATAATCCCTGTCTTGCGTATACAGATAGTGTTCCCACAGATGGGCACACAGCCACGCACCACCGGTATTGGTCGCTCCCCAGGAAGGATGTTCACCGGGAGCGGTGTAATTCCATACATTGGTCATCATGTGGAGCACCCAGCCATCTGCCTCATCGCCATAGAAAGTACGCGCACTTGCTTCTCCCGAAGGGACAAGGCGCTCCATCAACGTTGTCAACGGCTGATAGAGTTCGGAAAGTCCGGCTTGCTCCAAGGGCCAGTGGTTCATCTGGATATTGATGTTCGTATGGTAGTCCCCGTTCCAGGGAGTCGATACTCCATTTGTCCAGAGTCCTTGCAGATTGGGCGGCAGACTGCCGGGACGGGTACTGCTGATAAGCAGATAGCGTCCGTAGTTATAGTACAGAGCAGCCAATGCCGGCGACTCCTGCTGTGTGAAGCGGAGGATGCGCTCGTTCGTCGGGAGCGTATCATCCGGCGTGGCAGGAAGCGTCAAGGAAACACGGTCGTAGAGGGAACGGTGAGCGGTGACATGGCTGGATAATGAAGAATGGAGAATGGCACATGGAGAATTAGCGGGGGCGGTGAAAGGACGGAGCAAGCTGTCGCAGACTTCCGCATAGCGTTCGCCCGGGAAGTCGGTACCGGCAGCGGCATAGGAGGTAGCGGCAGAAAGTATCAGCCAGGCTTCCTGCCCGTTCTTCAAGCGGATACCGTTTTCCGGGCTGACAGACGATTCACCACCGTTCTGCACGAGTTGCATGGCCACACGGTATTTCATACCGTCCAAACCGGGTTTACCGCTTTCCAACATGCCGTCCATCAAAAGGGTGTTCCCTTGGACAGTCACCGAGCTATGTTCCGCACGGCTCAAACGGGCAGAGAAATTCAGAGCACCTTCACGTCCGGCAACCAGATGAATCAGCATGACATCACGGTCACGGGAAACAAAATACTCACGACGGTAATCGACATCTTCCAGCCTGAAAGCCGTGTATGCCACCGCATCGCGTAAGTTGAGCCAACGGCGATAGTTGTTTAATGGAGAGTTGAGAATGGATAATGAAGAATTGTAGGTAAAATCTATATCCAAATCGCCCAATACCTGATAGGTTCCATATCTCCCGTCAGTCTCCTGCTTCTTCGGAACAAAACTGCTGTACATCAGCTCCTGTGCCTCTCGGTTCTTTCCCTCAAACAACAGTTGCCGGATGGCAGGCAGACTCTTCGAAGCATCCGGATTGCTATAATCCGCCTCCATTCCGCTCCATAATGATATTTCATTCAGCACAACTTCACAGCCTCCATTGTATATTCCGATTTCACTATAACCGTCATTTCCTTCCTTTTTGTTCCAATTCATTCAGATAGATCCTGTTTTCCAAGCTATACTTTTTTTTAATCCGGCTCCCCAAATCATTATCAGTTG
>VOFH01002720.1_pt1 | contig 25163 bp, 38 predicted proteins | sample 5384091 | NCBI WGS metagenome assembly VOFH01 (sample SAMN12384727, study PRJNA508395) | human gut metagenome | isolation source: healthy gut G | host: Homo sapiens
ACAGTGGTGAATGGGTTGGGTTTAAAGCGTCGTTGGTTATTGGAGGATACTGGATGCAAGTGTTAATGGACAAAACTCGATGAAATGTTTTAATTAACTATACATTTATTATTAACTAGAATGAAAAACATGAAATGTAAAATGAAAAAAGTATTGAAGGAATGGCGGTGGATATTGCTGGCATTATTCACGATTTGCATTTGTAGTTGTAAGGACGATGACAATGTAGAGACTGGAGCCTTTGATCCATCAAAACCTGTAGTAATTTCTGATTTTACTCCGAAAGAAGGAGGAGCCTATCAGAAACTATTGATTTATGGTGAAAATTTCGGAACAGATGTTTCAAAGGTAAAAGTGCAGATTGGTGGCAAAGATGCTATTGTTATTAATGTAAAAAGTACTTATGTTTACTGTTTTGTTCCTTCAGGAGCTTTTAGTGGTGAAATTGAAATCACTGTAGGAGAAGGAGAGAAATGCAGTAACAACGACTGCGAGTACTACTTTTAGCTATGAGAAAAAGATGGTAGTAGGTACGCTTTGTGGCTATCGCAATAATCGTGATGATCAAGGTTGGAGAGACGGACCATTTGATGGACCGGAAGGTGTCAAATGCTGTGGCTTTAGCGATAACGGACGATTAGCTTTTGATCCGTTGAATAAGGATCATTTGTATATTTGTTATGATGGACATAAAGCTATACAGTTGATCGATTTAAAAAAACGTATGCTTTCTTCTCCTTTGAATATCAATACTATACCTACTAATCGTATACGAAGCATTGCTTTCAATAAGAAGATAGAAGGATATGCTGATGAGGCAGAATATATGATTGTAGCTATTGATTATGATGGTAAGGGAGATGAAAGTCCTAGTGTATATATTATTAAACGTAATGCGGATGGTACATTCGATGATAGATCTGATATACAATTGATAGCTGCTTACAAACAATGTAATGGAGCTACTATTCATCCAATCAACGGAGAATTGTATTTTTAATAGTTATGAAAAGGGACAAGTATTTCGTTTAGACTTGGTTGATTACTTTAAAACTATTAAGAATGGTGGGAAGTTGGGATCCTATAGTAAAAAGAACAATCCTAATACTTTTAAGCAGTTATTCACTATTGCTGACCCAAGTTGGGAATTTCAGATTTTCATTCATCCTACTGGAAAAGTATGCTTATTTTGGTGTGATTAACAATCATTATTTCATGCGTTCCGACTATGACGAGATAAAAAAGGAATTTATTACCCCGTATAATTTTGTCGGGGGATATAAACAGTCAGGTTATAGGGATGATGTAGGAACTGAGGCACGTATGAATAATCCTTGTCAAGGAGTATTTGTGAAAAATCTGGATTATACTGGTGAAGAAGAGTATGATTTCTATTTTGTAGATCGATTAAACTTCTGTGTACGTAAAGTAACTCCAGAAGGTATCGTATCGACCTATGCGGGACGAGGAGCGTCAACTTCCTTAGCTGACGGAAACCAATGGGGAACTGATGATGGTGACCTACGAGAAGTGGCTCGTTTCCGTGATGTAAGTGGACTTGTTTATGATGATGCGAAAGAGATGTTTTATGTACATGATCAGGTGGGACATACTATTCGCACTATTTCAATGGAGCAAGAAGAGAATGTAGCCGGTGACGAGAATATACCGGAAGATGAATCAACAGTGGAATCTAACGAATAAACACATTTATCAGATTATGAAAAATATTTAGCCATTTTTTGTTGATGCTGGTTGTCCCATTGACGATTTCTGCACAACAAACAATTACCGTGACTGGTACGGTTACCGACACACAAAATGAGCCGATGATTGGTGTTAATATCACTGTAAAGGATGTAGCAGGTTTGGGAACCATTACGGATATCAATGGTAATTTTTCTATAAAGATGGAACCTTATCATCGACTAGTCTTCTCATACATCGGATATGATGATGTGGAAGTACTTGTAAAAAAGAACAGCATACTGTTAATGTAAAGATGAAAGAATCAGAGGCTAGTGTACTGGATGAGGTTGTGGTAACTGGTATGGGGGCACAGAAAAACTGACAGTGACGGAGCTGTAACCAATGTGAATGTGGGAGATTTAAAACGTTTCCCTACTTCCAATATGTCTAACGCTTTGGCCGGTAATGTTCCGGGTATTATTGCCCGACAAACTTCGGACAACCGGGAAAAAAAGTACTTCTGAGTTTTGGATACGTGGTATTTCTACTTTTGGAGCTAGTTCAAGTGCTTATATTCTGGTGGATGGCTTTGAACGTAGCAGTTTGGATGAACTTAACATTGAAGACATCGAATCATTCACAGTATTGAAAGATGCGTCAGCTACTGCTATTTATGGTTCTAAAGGTGCAAATGGTGTAGTATTGATTACAACAAAACGTGGTAAAGCTGGAAAAATCAATATTGATGCCAAGGTAGAAACTTCTTATAATACGCGTACTATCACTCCGGAATTTGTAGACGGTCTTTCGTATGCCAGTCTGATGAACGAAGCATTAGTGACTCGCAATTTAGGAATGGCCTATCAACCGGAAGAATTAGAGTTATTTCGTACACAAATGGATCCGGATTTCTATCCGAATGTGGACTGGATGGATTTGATCCTAAAAAACGGAGCATGGAGTTATCGCGCTAACTTGAACATGAATGGTGGTGGTAACACTGCTCGTTATTTTGTTTCTGCAAGTTATACGGAAGATCAAGGTATGTATAACACAGACCAAACGTTACGTGATGATTACGATACAAATGCCAACTATAAAAAGTGGAATTATCGTATGAATGTTGATATTGATATCACCAAATCGACTTTATTGAAACTAGGTACAGCAGGTTCATTAGCCAAAACGTAATAGTCCAGGACTGGCTGATAACGAGATGTTATGGGGCATGCTTTTCGGATACAATCCTATTGCAACGCCTGTATACTATTCCAATGGATATGCGCCTATTTCCCACCGGGATAACGTAAACAAACTTAATCCCTGGGTTGCATCTACGCAAACTGGATACAATGAAGATTGGCAGAATAATGTACAAACTAATGTTACATTAGAACAAAATTTTGATTTCATTACCAAGGGATTGAAGTTTGTAGGACGTTTTGGTTACGATACAGACAACAGTAACTGGATTAATCGTCATCGTCAACCAGATTTGTATAAAGCGAACGGACGTAGACAAGAAACGGGAGAGATTATTTATGAGAAAATGTTCTCCGCATATGACATGACACAATCAAGTGGTAGCTCTGGCAAACGTCGTGAATTCCTTTGATTTACTGTTAAGCTGGGAACGTGCTTTTCGGAAATCATCATGGAGGAGTTACTTTCCGTTACACACAAGATAGTGAGAAGCGGACAGTAGACATTGGTACGGATATTAAGAATGGAGTATCAAAACGTAATCAAGGGTTAGCAGGACGATTTACTTATAACTGGAACTATCGTTACTTTGTTGATTTTAATTTTGGTTATACCGGATCGGAAAATTTTGCACCAGGAAATCAATTCGGTTTTTCTTCCCGGCTTTTTTCTCTTGCATGGAACGTTGCCGAAGAGTCATTTGTTAAGAATAACTTGAAGTGGATGAATATGTTTAAAATACGTTATTCTCATGGTAAGGTAGGTAATGATAATATTGGAGATAACAACCGTTTCCCATACTTATATACTATAGCCACTACAGGATATAACAGCGAAGGCAAGCCTAATTATGTATATAACTGGGGATTTGGTGATTATGGAAAATCATTCATAGGAACTCATTACACACAGATGGCTTCTAATGGCATTACTTGGGAAGTTGCGACTAAGGATGACCTGGGATTGATCTTTCTTTGTTTAATGACAAATTTACAGCGACAGTTGACTATTTCCACGAAAACGTACAGGTATTTTTTTAACACGTGAGTTCTTGCCTGACATTACAGGTCTTGAGAGCAAACCTAAAGCGAATGTAGGTGAAGTGAAATCTCAAGGTTTTGATGGCAATTTTGCTCTTAAGCAGAAACTGGGTGAGGTGGATATGACTATTCGTGGGAATATAACTTATAGTAAGAATGAAGTGCTCGAAAAGGATGAAGAGAATCAAGTCTATTCTTATTTATATCAAAAAGGGTATCGTGTAGATCAAGTTAAAGGATTGATAGCTGAAGGATTGTTTGCTGATTACGATGATATTCGTACCAGCCCGAAACAAGAGTTTCGGTACAGTGCAGCCTGGAGATATCAAATATAAAGATGTAAATGGTGATGGTGTTGTAAACGATAATGATAAAGTTGCTATTGGCGCTACTACCACTCCAAACTTAGTATATGGTATAGGGGCATCTTTCGCATGGAAAGGAATTGATGTAAATGTTCACTTCCAAGGTGCCGGTAAATCCACTTTCCCTATTTATGGTAAGTGTGTATATGCATTCAGCGAAAGTGACTGGGGAAATATCTTTAAAGATATGATAAGTGATCGTTGGGTAGATTCAGAGACTGCTGCCAAACTGGGATTGCATGCTAATGAGAACCCCAATGCAACATATCCGCGTTTAACTTATGGGGAAAATAACAACAACCAACAAACCTCTACTTATTGGATGCGTGATGGTCGATATATTCGTTTGAAGAATCTGGATATCGGTTATACTTTGCCAAAAAGCATAGTCAATAAACTGCACTTCAATAATATTCGTATCTATATTGCAGGATCAAACCTGATTACATGGTCTAAGTTCAAAACATGGGACCCGGAAACTGGCAATCCGCGGGGTGAAGCCTATCCGCTAACAAAATCAGTTACTATGGGTTTATCTGTTAACTTATAAAAAATACTAAGAGATTATGATAAAGAAGATTTATATATTATTATTAACCGTATTAGGGATGGGAGTAATTTCTTTCTTGCTCTGATTACCTGAATTCGGAGAAATATTTTAAGGATCGTCTGACACTGAGAAAACTTTTCGAAAGTAAGGATCATGTGGAAGAATGGTTAGCTTATGCTTTTTCATTTATAAAAAATGAAAACTATGAGGTGACGACTAAAGGACCAAGTGAGAATTCGTTTGTTTTTCAGACGATATGTATTATGGTGACCGCGATAAGACAATCGATGCAACAAAGAATGAATTGTCATATAATATGTTCAAGTTAGGAGAATATGATGAGAATACTTATAATGTTGGGGCATGGGGGCATGTTATAAAGGAATTTTCCAAGCATCAGTATTTATCCATAATGTTGACCGGTGTCAAGAGATGGCTGATTGGGAAATACTAGATTATAAGGGGCAGGCTCGTTTGTTCGTGCTTACTATTACTGGTTGCTCTTACGTCGTTATGGTCCAGTGCCTATTATGCCGGACGAAGGAGTGGATTATACTCAAAGTTATGATCAAATAGCTACTCCACGTAGCTCATACGAAGAAGTGGCACAATATATCAGTGACGAAATGGTACAGGCTACTAAAGAGTTACAATATGATCGTCGTACTGATAATTATGCTATAGGCCGACCTACTCGTGGAGCTGCATTGGCAGTTCGTGCTTATGCACTGATTTTTGTAGCTAGTCCGTTTGCTAATGGAAATAATGATGAATATGCGCAGCAATTGGTAGATGATGAAGGGCGTCGTTTGCTTTCTTCCGAATATAGTGAAGAAAAATGGGCAAAAGCTGCTGCCGCTTGCCGCGATGTCATCGATTTAGATGTTTATGAGTTGAATATTGTAAATAAATCCACATCTGATAATGGACCTTCTGAACGTCCGACTGTTACTCCACCGGCTGATGGCGAGTTTTCCAATCAACCCTGGCCAAAAGGATGGACAAATATTGACCCCTGCTCAGATCATATCGTACTATCTTTGATGGTACTATATTACCTGCAAACAATAAAGAACTGATATTTACACGCGGGGCAACAAATATAGATATGTTGGTACTTCATCAGATGCCCAAGGATGATGGCGGCTGGAACTGTCATGGTATGACACAGAAAATGCTGGATGCATATTATATGAATAATGGTAGTAATGAGCCGGGTATGAACTCTATGTATCAAGGAGTAGCTAATTATCAAGGTATTGTAGATACTCGTGAACGTAGAACCGGATTTACTGATTTGCAAGACTTGAAGGATAATAAATATCCGGAATTAGGTTGGAAATATGATCCGAAGAAAGGAGATAACGATCAGGCCAAAACTGGGATGAATGTTTCTTTGCAATATGTAGAACGCGAACCACGATTCTATGCTTCTGTTGCTTATAATGGCTGTACCTGGTATTATTTGAGCCAGACTGAAAGCAAACCTGCCGATGTAAATCAACAAGTTTGGTACTACTTTGGAAGTTCCGATGGTTATCGTAATGACGGTTTCTACTTGCGTACAGGTATAGGAATCAAAAGTTTGTTCATCCAAACGACTATCCAGGCAATTATGTTGCGAAAGCTGAAACAGCAATTCGCTATGCGGATATTCTACTGCTTTATGCTGAAGCATTGAATGAGTTGACTGGAACATACAATATACCTTCTTGGAATGAGGCGACAACCTACACTATCAGCCGTGATAAAGAACAAATGGAAAGAGGTATTCATCCGGTACGTATTCGTGCCGGGTTGCCTGACTATCCAGATGAATTTTATCTGCAGAGTGGGGTTGATGATATGCGTAAAGCATTAAAACGTGAACGTATGATAGAGTTAATGGGCGAAGGAAAACGTTACTTTGACATTCGCCGTTGGAAAGATGCGCCAGTAGAAGAATCTCTGCAAATATACGGTTGTAATGTCTTTGTTGGTGAAGCTAAGAGAGACGAATTCCATTCGGCAATTCCTGTTTACAATCTCCCGTCTACTTTCTCGGAAAAGCTATGGTTATGGCCTATCAAACATAGTGAGTTGAAACGTAATTCACGTTTAACACAGAACCCAGGATGGACAATGTATGATTAATTCTAAACATAAAGACTTATATATGAAGAAAAATATACTTTGGCAGCTTTGGCTGCAATGACAATGTTGGAACTTCCTGCAATTCGGAATGGGAAGATGAACAATATGAGCACTACATTTCTTTCAGTTCACAACTGGATAGTAAGGGAGTGACGAATATATATGTACCTTATAGCCGCCATGATGCAGAAGGAAATTATGCAGAAGGAGGAGAAGGGAGGTCCAATTATCAGTTACCGATACTTGTTAGTGGTTCTACCGATAATCCAAGTAATGTCACTGTACACGTAGCACATGATGCTGATACATTGAATATTTTGAATTACGCTCGTTACGCTACACGTACAGAACTATATTATGAGGATATGGGAGCAGAAGGATTGGCATACGCTTCATATCCAGAATCTCTACAGATAAAAGCAGGAGAAAAATAAAGGTTTACTGGATCTTAAATTTGATTTTCGCAACATTGATATGTCAGAAAAATGGGTACTTCCATTGCAGATTGTAGACGACGCGTCTTACAACTACGTAGCTCATCCACGTAAAGACTATGCTAAGGCGATATTGAGAATCTTCCCATTTAATGATTACTCTGGCGATTATTCTGGTACAGGAATAACCAACAAGGTGGTGACGGGGATATGATGGAGATGGTAAACCGATAGAAACAGCAGAATCTATCACAAAATCGTCAATAAGAGGGTATGTGATAGATGAACAGACTATTTTTACGTATGCAGGAATAGTAGATGAGGATTATACAGACCGTAGAAAGTATAAAATCAAATTTGCTTTTAATGGTGAGACGAATGGTTCGGTTACTATTTCCTGTGATAATGCAGAAGAGATTGGATTTGAATTAAACAAGGACGTGACTCCTTCATTTCGTATTTCTTCATCAATGGATGACGCGAAGCCTTATCTGGAACACCGTTATGTAATAATTAATAATGTTGATTATTATTTCAATTATATACCAGTGGAAGGTACTATCATTCGCTATCATGTAAAAGGTACATTGACATTATCACGTGATATCAATACTCAGATTCCAGACGAAGATCAAGCAATTGAATGGTAGTTCCTATTAATCGCTAATCTAATGATTCAAGAAGAGGGTGAAGTTCAAGTATTGAATTCACCCTTCTTATTTTGAAAAGTTATTTTAGGATTGATTGTGTGCCGTTTATTGTCAAATATCCTAAAGCATACTATTTCGTTTCTGCAACTGTAGAATACGTCACGCTCCCTAGCTTCCCGTCATAACTCAGTGTCTCAGCTTGAATAATCAATGGCGTGGAATACTGATTATTGTAACATTCGATCACTGCCTTACCATTCTCATCCGTCTGCACAGTCGGATTCCAGTAAAGAGTTCGTCTTTTGTCTGCTTTATCCATGTATAATTCTTTATCTATATAAGCAGGAGAATAATACTCCAATGCCGGTGTATATCCCTGCATAACAGTCTGCCGGGTACCAAGAGCCGCAGTCTCGTGTTTATTCAGAACATCATGTCTGGGCAATGGAATGAGGTAGAAAATACTATATTTGTCCAGTTCCGATACATCTACATCATTGAATTAGACATTTTGGTATTTTGGATAATTTTATCATCTACTCCTCCTGTGCCTTTACTGATGATAATAGAAGCCAAAAACCGTCTATTTCAGTCAGCATCATGTTTACTTCTGTTGACGATAGAATTTTGTTATCCATAATATAACAGATCGGTTTCTGGCGGTAAGTACAGTTATCATTGGAACGGTCCCAGTAAAAGAGTGGATTTAATTTTTCCATCACTTCCGGGATAGTGGTGACAACTTTGCCATTATCGCGAAGCTGATCGACAGCCTGGCGTATATCATAGTAGGCATCAATACTTTGCTCATTAATTTTAGTCGCCATATTCGTACTTTGACGGCGCCGCTTACTTTTGATTTCAACTTCGTCCAAAAGATAAAGCCCGTCTACCCGACGGATGGAATCTATATATAAAGAGTCGAATTTTTCAGCTTCCTGTTGCCAGTGGGCAATGTTGCTCCACTCCGGGTGCAACTCTCTGTAACCGTAAGCACGCGTAGCAGGCGAGAAATGCCGGTCGATGAGAATAGAAGCGTCCTTATTTCGTTCTTTTCCCACTTTGCGAGTCTGGATCACAGCTTCCATTGATCCTCGAAATCTTCCAGCGGAATGCTGAAATGTCCGTTCTCATCCGTAACGGTCTGACCGGTAATAATCTCTGCATCTCTCTTCACCATTACGCTGAGAGCTATATCCTTCAGCTTGTTTTTGAGAATCGTAGATTTGACTTGTCCATAAAGTACCAGTTGGCTTTCTGGCAACTGAAGTGGGGGTGAATGGGCTGATACCGATCTGTTGTGTCATATCATATTTACGCCATCCGTGTACCATTAACAGTATATCCAGTTCCTTCTGTTTCCGGAGAGAACTCTCTGTGAAGTAGTAGCCGGGTTGATGAATGTAGCCTTTCAAGTCCGATGTAAGTAGAAGGTCGGTGAAGATATTGTTATCATATTCCATATAATCAGAGCGGACGGCGTCACGGATACTGACTGATAATTTGCCGGGTATCGGTTCTCCTATGGCGTTGTTCAACTGCAGTTCGCAGCGGATGGGAGCATAAGGAGCGTAAATCTCTTTTAAACCTTTGGGCGAGATTTGTAAAGGAGCCCGTGGAGAAGCAAAGATAAAGCGGTCGCATAAAGTATTTCCGGCACGATTGAGCAGACTGATTTGTAAGACTCCTGCCGGTAACTTGCGCGACAATACTGTAAATTGCTGAGGCTTATTTGCCTGACAGTGGATAAGCTGATAGGCATGGGGACGTCCCTGATGGCTTATAAAACGGCTAATGTATCCTGCGGGGTCGCTGCATTACATGATACCGTCACAGAAATAGCCCCTGCATTATTGCCTACTTTCAGAATATACCCGCTTGGCAGTGCTTTAGGAGGGTAAATTCATACTGTTTTCCTTGAAAGTTTACTTTAGCGATTGCCGGCAGAGCAGAAGGTGTATACTCAAAAGCTCCCATTCCATCGTGTAAAGTTTCAAAAGACGTGATTTCTTGCCCTTCTTTGGTATAAAGTGTGCCTGATAATTGAATATTTCCTTCATTTTTTGCTTTCTGCTTTGAAAGCAACCTGCGAAGTTACCCCTTCGACTAACTGTCCTCCTTCCGGAAAGAAACGCAGACTCAGCTTCTCTCTTGTTTCTTCCGGCCTTTTCTCCATAGACGGACTCAACTCATAGGTGCTGATACTACGCTCCAACTGGTCGCTATGAGAAAGCTGATAGACAGGAGAAAGTACGTGAAAAGTACTGCGGATCACTGAATGCAAGCATCCAGCGGGTGTAAGCACGTACTTCGTAATAACCGGATAGCATTGACTGGGGGAGTACAAACTGCCCGTTGCCTTCTCCTTGTGATAGTTTAATGATCTGTTTATCAGTAAGGTGCCCTGCCTGATCTACCAGTTCCACATACAAGGACGGCTGATTGAACTGAAAACTTGTTTTTCGGCAAGAGTGACATATGCTTTTTGAACCATATCGTGTCGCCCACATAATAGCTTGTATTATCAAAATGCAGATATGCTTTTTCACGCGGATAGTTATCGGCAAAAGTTTGAGCTTGATTCATGTACTGTTCGAATATCACTTTAGCGGGTGGATTTTCTCCACGTGCAGATATTGCTAAAAGTCCGCATACTGAGAGTAAAAATAATAACGGTTTGTTTTTCATATTAGTGCTGTCTATTTTTAGTTGTCTATTTTATTGTATGATTTTTATGTTCAGCACTTTCTCTGTGCTATTTTAGTATCATGTGAACTACTACAAAGATAGCGGTTTCGATGAATAAAGAAGGAAAAAAAACGTTCAATCTAAGAAAGAAACTGTTCATTACTCTATAAATACTAATCGATTGCTGTTTCATGTTGATAATTCTTTTTATCAAAATTCGTTTGTACTGAATGAGAAAGGCTGCCTTATTTTTATTGTTGAATAGATTTTATCATTTTTTGAATAGAAAATGTTCGTGTTTCTATTGTTTTTGTCGTTCTTTGTGTATCACATTAAACAAAATCTAATCAATGATAATAAATAGAATTATGAGAACACTTATTATTTTGCTTTTATGCACGAACACGAGTTTTGCGATAGCTCAGATTTCTCCCAAAGCAGTTGAGAAGAATAACCAATCTGTGAAAACTGCGGGTTTCTTTAATGATTCCGATTCTTTAAATAAGGCTATTCATCTTTCAGATGAGGCGATAGCTTTGGAGCCTTCATACAAACTGGCATATGCAAATAAGATTAAATACTTAATGGCGTTGGGACAGAAGGAGAAAGCACTGCAAACCATGTTGCAAATGGAGAAATTTCTCCGGATGATCCTTACTATATTTTAGGTAAGGGAATGATGCTGGAAGAGAATGCTAAAAAGAGCCTGGCTATGGATGCTTACAAACAAGCTGCCTCTCTTTTCGAAAAAACGCTTGAAGGAGAAACCAACTGAAGCAGACCTGATGAATTATGTATTCGTACTCTTTTTGAGGGATAACAAGAATTATTCTTTGGATGAAATCGAAAAGGAGTATCCCCAAATCTTCAGTCCAGCAATAAGACAACACATACGAAAAAGTTTGATAGATGAACTTAGCAATAAAAGAGAGGATGTAATTCATGAGATGCTAGGTGGTAAATGAAAAACATAGGGATTGCGGGTGGTTTACTTCATTCCTATTTTGTTGATGGAGCTATTCTGAATGATTCTTGCATGCTGTTTGTTCCGGATGGTGTTTCTCCGTCAGAATATCGTCAGTCTGATGCTTATCAACAAGCATCCAAGAATCAGCAGGAGCATGGTGGCTCTCTTAGCCTTGTTGCCGATTCACTACAATATGCGTATATGAAAGCTCAGGTTGAGTATATAATATTGCCGTTTAAGAAACGGTTGGATGGCTTCACATATTGGCAAAGAGAATTGGAACCGGCCATTCATCCGGCCTTGAAAGCGTATGTCAAAGCGGAAAATGCGACAGGAGGAGTTTCTTCGGTTATGATATTTTGAGGAAATTGCCAGGAACACGGATCATTTTGCAGTGATTTTAAAACAGATCGTGATGTGCGAATGTTCCTGACGCTTTATTTCTGGAAATATTTGTGTTATTTTGCAAATATAGATTTTTTATACTGGTCAGGATAAAACTGAAGAGATTCTGAAGGGGGGAGGCTGATTAGTTTGGAAATCTGATTATTAGTTTAAAACAAGAACCATTAATGTTATGAAATTGAGAATTGTACATTTGTTATTATTGCAGTCCGTAATGCTTCTTCTTTCCTGTTCCAATCAGAGCCGGAAGAATATGGATACATCGGCAGAACCAGCTGACGTACAGGCGAATGTGTCGGACAGTAGTAGAATTGAACAAGAAGCCATCGGCATGATTGAAGACTTTTATGAGGCTTATGCTGCCAGTTTCATGTCCACCGGTAAAGAAGCTCTCGCACTTGGGGATTCAATTAAGCAAAAGTTTCTGACCAAAGAGCTGATAGAAAGTTGATAGGCTGATAGAGGCGACAGATGCCGATCCGATCATTCGTGCGCAAGATTTAGGTGAAAATGACATGAAAACATTGTCGGTGAAACATCTGAATGATAATTGGTATGAGGTTAACTATACTTCGGCTAAAGGCAGCCAGTATGAACGTGCCGTGAGTATCCCGGTCAGAGTGGTTAACGTTGACGGACAATATCTGATTGATGATATAACTCCGGAAAACTGATCGTATCATTAAATGATATGAAAAAAGACAAACAGCATCTTTTACGCTAGGCAAAAGGGCTGTTTGTCTATATTCAACGAGGAAAAGAGTATTCGTTTTATTTCTGTTCTTTGACTTTTTCCATCAGTAGCTTCATGTAGTAGCCACCTACTACGGAACGTGCCTTGAAATTCATCATCTTTCCTGTATTCGTATCATGCCAGTCGCTGATAGGCACACGGGAAGTTGTTTCGTTCGCATAAGTATAGATCGGGTCGATGAACTTTTTGGAACGTAGCATCGTCCTGGAGACATACAGGCGCTCCATAGTACCCAGTCGGATTTGGTATATTGTGCCCGGGAATCCAATAGCAAACCATATTTATTTTGCTTGGTCAGATAGAAAGGAATTTCCGTATCAAATACTTTCTGAACGGGAAAATGTTCATGTTAAACACTTTGTTCCATATCAGATTGTATTTCTGACTCCACGTTCCCGGTTTGTCAAATGCCAGTTTGTAGTGATCGCCGTCAAATGCCATCTTCTCCCATTCTATCGCCAGTCTTTTGGCGGTTTCGATGTATTTGTTCGCGGTTGTTTCTTTGCCCAGCATACGTGCCATTTCTCCGTATCCGGCGATTGCCATGATCGCTTTGGCGGAAAGATTGGCATTGTGTGCCAGATGTCCGGCAAAGTCATCTGTACAAAGTTGGTTTTCAGGGTCCAGACCGTTCTCAATCAGATAGTTTGCCCATGTTGATAATGTTTCCCAGTATTTGGAAGCATAGTTGGCATTGCCTTCCATCATAGAGATGGCTGTAGTTACCAGAATCATGTTTCCGGCTTCTTCGATAGGCATATCTTCACCATAAAGCTGCCCGTTGGCTATCGGATAAGTTCTAAGTCATGAGCGGGGTAAGGCTTGTTCCAGCGTCCGCTTTCGCTGTAGTAGAAGATAGAGTTGAGCATTCCCTTCATCAGTTCCGTATTATAAATAAGGTATAGCGGAGCGGATGGGTAAGTCAAGTCTACTGTGTTGATACAGCCGTTACTGTGATTCTCTTTGGATAAGAAAAGCAGGTTGCCTTCCTTGTCGGTAAGGAGTTTATGGGCGGTAATGGAGTGGCGGTAAGTCAATGCGAGTAATTCGGCATATTTCCTGCCTCCGGCTTTTTCCGCATCAGCCATCAGTTGCTGGTCGAAGGCACGGCAACGTTCCATCAATGAGGGTAAGAAGCCTGGCACGTTCGAAAGCATCAAAGATGCTGACTTGACCGTTGTGTTTCCAGTATGCCATGCGGCGTTCGTAGAAATATTCGATCGAGTAGATATCGTCGTAGCCTAACATCACATATCCGCTTTTCCTTGATTGTCTACCTTGCCTAAGTTTTCGGTATAAGCCATAGCGGGCATGTCGCTTTCGCTGCGGGTAATGAAATTCTGGGAGTTGGGCAATAGTTTGCCGTTGGTGATGAAGGCTTGCTTCATGTCATAGTAGTTACCTATGCTTAAGTCCTTGTTGGGTGCGTTGTTGCTTCCCAGATAAGCATATCCCCAGTCGATGCGTACACCGTCTCCTTTACGTTTTACGTAAGGCTGGTCGATGGTACCTGCCTTGAGGTAATCCATTCCGTTTTTGCTGACCTTTTCTGAGATGGTTGGCTGTGACGGTTCGTGTACGGCAAGTTGCGGGGTTGTTTCGATATACACTTGCACATCATGTTGTTTCTTGTCGAGTGAACGTACCCGATAGGAGATGTAGTTGATAGGGGTCGAGATAAGATCAAGATCTTCCATCAGCAGAGGTGCTGTGAATACGAGATCCAGTTCTACCGGACCGCAGGTGAATGTATAGTAGGTCTGTGTCGGTAATACATCGACAGACTTCTGGATAGCAGCTTCCTTGAAGTTGCTGAGCTGTTTGTTCTCACGGAACAGACCGAAATCAACGTATGCTCCGCCGGTTGTGTTGTGACAGTGTGCTGCAATAATGTTTGTTCCTTTACGGAGCTTGGCTTTAGCTGATGCGGATAGTTCGATGGTACCATCGTCATTCCAGGAATAATCGGTTGCCACCAGTTTTTCTCCGTTCAGATAGAGTTCGAATACATCGTCGTGTGAATAACGTAAGTAGATAATGTCGTTTGTCAGGTCTTGATTGAGGTTGAAACTACGGCGTACCCAGATGTCTTCGGTGTTCCACTCTGTACCGATGCGTTTCATGTCTTTGGTGCCGAAAGCGGCTTTGCCCTTGGTCCATCCGGAATCATCGAACTGGGGTTGTATCCAGTTGGCCGCCGGTTGCCTCATGGTGAACTTTGCTTCCCAACGTTCGGTGTTTGTCATCGGAAGGATTGTTTCGAGATTTAGCTTGTCCTTGCCCATGAAACGATATACTTTCCCGTCCACCCGAAAGCGCACCCAGTAAAGGATGGGTGGCGGCTGTCCAGTGTTCGGTGTTCCCTTCGTTCAGTTCGTTGTAGGGGAGACCAGATAGCAAGATAAGTATCGGAAGTGATCAGAGGTACGGACGGTGCACGTAAAGCGATATCCTGACTTGTTTTAAACAGGTCAGTTGCCTGCACATTGCATGCGAGGCAAACTGACATGATTGTAGAGAATAGTTTATTCATTAATATGAAACTTTTATTTATTTAGCGAGTTACGAATTTTTCTGGTTGATGGCTTTGATTTTAGGCTCGTCTACTTTGATCACTTTCCGGTCGTAAGTAACCAGACCGTTCACTTCTTCTTCCACATCTGTGATTTTGTGTGTATACGGCAGCCGAGAAGCCTTTCTCGATCAGTTCCAATAAATGGTCTGCATATTTTATGTATTCATTAGTTACTTCTTCCGGCGTGTTGAACTTCACGTAGCCCCAGTTCTTGTCTGCCAGCCACAGATGTCCTTTCAGTGCCATACCTATACCGCCATATTCGCCCAGTACGGTAGCACGTATCGGATCGTAGAGATAGAGGTTCGGTCGGGATAGTTATGAAGGTCGAGAATATCTCCGCACGTGTAGTGGTTACCTCCACTGGCAGGGTTTACCAGACGGCTGGGGTCGTATTCTTTCGTCCATTTAGTGATTTCAGGAGTCTTGAATTGTCCCCATGCTTCGTTGAAAGGTACCCATACACCGATGCTCGGATAAGAATACAGATAGTCGATAATTTCTTTCCATTCTTTGCGATAGTTAGCTTCTGATGCTGCGGAGCGGATGGCGTCTGCGCCGTCATAGTACTTTGTGCATCTGCCATTCGGCAGGACCGCGACCTCCGTTCGGCATATCTTGCCATACGATCAGTCGAGTTGGTCGCAATAAGTATACCAGCGTGCCGGTTCTACTTTTTACGTGCTTGCGCACCATGTTGTAGCCGAAATCTTTGATCTTCTTCAAGTCATATACCAATGCTTCGTCTGTTGGCGCTGTGTATAAGCCGTCCGGCCACCAACCTTGGTCGAGCGGACCAAACTGGAAATAGTCTTTGTTGTTGAGTTGCAGGCGTGTAATACCATTCTTGTCTTTATGAGTTGAGAATTTGCGGAGAGCGGTGTAACTCTTCACTTGGTCTACAGCCTTTGCCGTCTTTATAAAGAGTGACTTCCATATTATAAAGTGAAGGAGACTCGGGTGTCCATAATTTAACGTCTTCCGGCATTGTTAATTCTACCGGTACGCCATTGAGCGCTGCTCCTTTGGCTACAAGGTTTTTGCCGTCGAATACTTTCACTTCCACTTTGTCCGGAGAACATACGTTGGTGGCTACTTCCACTTTGACAGTCTTCTTGTCGATATCCGGAGTCGTTTTCAGTTGGGCGATATGCTGGGCAGCTACCGGTTCCAGCCATACAGTCTGCCAGATACCTGTGACTGGTGTATACCAGATTCCTCCCGGTCTTTCTACTTGCTTTCCTCTCGGCTGTTCGCCACGGTCAGAGGGTCCCACACTTTCACAACCAGCTGGTTATTGCCTTTATTCAATGCGGAAGTAATATCAAAGTAGAATGGAGTGAAGCCTCCTGTATGTTGTCCCACTTTTTACGTCATTTACCCAGACGTCGGCTTTCCAGTCCACGGCTCCGAAGTGCAGTAGTATTTGTTTGCCTTTCCAGGCTGACGGTACATCAAAAGTACGCTGATACCATAATTCCTGATGCTCGTTAATGGTTTTACCTACTCCTGACAGGGAAGATTCGACTGCAAAAGGTACTAATATCTCTCCTTGGTAATTGTTTGGTGCCGGTTCTCCTTTTTTAGTAATTGCATAATTCCAGCTACCATTCAGATTCTTCCAATCCTGGCGTTCCATAATGGGGCGTGGGTACTCCGGTAATACGTTTTTAGGATTCAACTGCTCACCCCACGGAGTCTTTATCTTATCACCGACGGGCTTCCATTGAGCGAATGTCGGGCTACAAAGAGCCAATGCGAATAGCACTGCTAGAAAATTCTTTTTCATGGTAATTATCTTTATATATGTTAAATAGAAGAAGTAATATCCATAAAAGGAATATTGCAAAGAAAAGCCAATCAGAGAAGAATGAAGGAAATTTGCTGTTCAATAAATGATAAATGCTCGTCATTTTATAGTGAATGACAGTTTTTATGCAATAATGGTTATTTTTTATCCTTAATTGAATAATAAGTAGCTTATATTACCGGAGATAATTATGACTTTTGGAGGAGAACAATCGTATGTTTCTGCGAATAGTCGTAAATAAACTGAAAAACAACTATAATAAACTTTATCAATGAGAATCCTTTTTTTTATTAGTAGTATTGTCGGTTACTTCTGCCCTACAGTCGCAGGTAGTCATTAAAGAGAATGCTATTCAGAGTAAGTATGCTTTTCCCTTAGTTACTTCGAAAGCGAAAGCTGCAGTAGTTTATGATACTGATGACTATCTGGTGGTACATAAGACTGCGGAGCTTTTTGTTTCGGACGTCGAATCAGTGACCGGACAACAATTACGGTTGACGGACAAACTGAAAGGCGACAAAGAGATTATTATTGTGGGTACAGTTGAGAAAAATCGGCTGATCCGCCAGTTAGCTGAGAAGGGCAAGCTAGATATCTCTTCTTTGGAAGGGGCATGGGAACGATTTCCTGATTCAGACGGTTTCCGTCCATTCCCCGGAGTCAGCAAAGCGCTGGTAGTAGCGGGGAAGCGACAGGCGGGGGAGCTGCGTACGGACTTTTTTTCGCTTTCGGAAATGATGGGAGTGTCTCCTTGGTACTGGTGGGCTGATGTTCCGGTGAAGAAACATAAGACGCTTTATGTCGATGCTCCCGCCACTCTGTCCAAGACTCCTTCGGTGAAGTACAGGGGGATTTTCCTAAATGACGAAGACTGGGGACTGAAACCTTGGGCTGCCAAGACATTCGAGAAAGAAAGAGGAAATATCGGCCCTCGTACCTATGCCAAAATATGCGAGCTGTTGCTGCGACTGAAAGCTAATCATCTGGCACCGGCCATGCACCCCGTTTCTACCGCATTTTATAAGATACCGGAAAATAAACTGGTAGCTGATACCTTTGCCATTGTTATGGGGTCCAGTCACTGCGAACCGTTATTGCTGAACACTGCCAGCGAATGGGACAGCAAGACGATGGGACCATGGGATTATAACAAGAACAAAGATAAGATCAACGAGGTATTGAGTAATCGTGTGAAGGAAAACTGTGCGTATGAAAATGTATATACGCTGGCTTTAAGAGGCCTGCATGATGCAGCTATGGGTGGTGGAGATGTGCCGATGCGAGAAAAGGTTAAGATGCTGGAAAGTGCACTGAATGCTCAGAGAGAGATCATTGCCCGGCATATTGACAAACCTGTTGAAACAATTCCACAAGCATTTACGCCTTATAAGGAAGTGCTGGAAATCTATTCGAACGGACTGGAATTGCCGGATGATGTTACAATTATCTGGGCGGATGATAATTTCGGTTATATGAAACGTCTGAGTGGTCCGCAGGAGCAAAAGCGCTCCGGACGTGCAGGCGTTTACTATCATATATCTTATTTGGGTGTTCCTCATAGCTATTTGTGGTATAGTACTACCCCTCCGGCATTGATGTATGAAGAACTTCGTAAGGCGTATGATACCACTGCCGATCGTGTCTGGCTGGCGAATTGCGGAGACTTGAAAGGGGCTGAAACACAAATCTCCCTTTTCCTTGATATGGCTTATGATATAGACAGCTTCAATGCGGATAATGTCGCCACTTATCCGGCACGTTGGCTGGCAAAGATGTTTGGTGAGGAGTACTACGATACATTGGAAGATATTACTTGTTCTCATATAAATCTGGCTTTTTCCAGAAAGCCGGAGTACATGGGCTGGGGATATTGGAATAACTATTGGGAGGCGGAGAGAAACGTACGGATACGGAGTTCTCTTTTGCTAACTATAATGAAGCGGAAAGACGCTTGACTGAGTATAGCCGTATTGGGAAAAAAACGGAGGACTTGTTAGCTTCATTGGACGAAAAGAGTAAACCGGCTTTCTATCAATTATTATACTATCCGGTGAAAGGGGCCGAACTGATGAATCATATGACCATCAAAGGACAGTTTTACCGTCAGTATGTCCGTCAGCAACGTGCTGCAGCCAATCTGCTTAAGGCTCAGGTGAAATGCTATCATGATAGTCTCGAAATCATAACCGATGGATACAACTCTCTGCTGGATGGAAAATGGAAGCACATGATGTCTTTAAAACAGAACTATGATGGTACGAGTTCCTATTTCATGATCCCATTGATGGAAGAGGAATACACACCTGTTGGCGCTCCTAAGCTGAGGACTTCAGGCAGAAAGCGAAAATTTGGATAAAGGAGGAATGAGTTTTCATACATTGCCCGCCTACAGCACTTATTCACGTAAAAGTCATTGGATAGATATATATAATCAGGGGACCGGAGAACTAAGCTGGAGCATCACGTCTTCGGAAGACTGGATACTGATCTCTCAGAAAAAGTGGTAAGACGTCTGCGGAAAACCGTATCTATATATCTGTTGACTGGGATAAGGTGCCGGCAGGAGAAAAGGTGAAAGGACAAATTGATGTAACTTCCGGCACCCAGAAGGAGACTGTACTGGTTTCTGTATTCAATCCTGAGTCTCCTGCACGCACAGAAGTACAAGGATTGTATGTAGAGGAGAATGGTTACATTTCTATTCCGGCAGCCGATTTCCACCGGAAGTTTGAGAGTAATGACATTCGGATGAGTATCCTTCCGGGACTTGGTTTTGAGGGGCGCTCTTTGCAGTTGGGGAATCCGACAGCTCCCTTACAAATGTATCGTGCAGGTGATGTCCCCAGAGTGGAATATGATTTCTATACATTTAATGCCGGGATTTATGATGTATATACGTATGTTTTGCCGACATTTCCCTTGCATGCTGAGCGGGACTACAAATTGCCGGAACATACTAACTCGGATACAAAGTATAGTGTCCGTATAGATGATGGTTCCATTTCTACTCCTTCCACTTCGGCTATCGAATATTCTCAAATCTGGTATGATAGCGTATTAAAGAATTGCAGAGTGAATAAGTCTACTTTGTATGTAAAGAAGCCCGGTAAGCACACTTTGCAGATACGCTGTGGTGATCCGGGCATCGTTATTCAAAAGATTGTCATTGACTTGGGAGGAATGAAGCGTTCTTATCTCGGCCCTCAGAGTACAATCTGTAATTAGTTCTGTTTTTTATGAATAGGGGAACCGGATGGCCTTTGCCATTGGTTCCTCCTTTTTGAGGAGTTCCCAGCACGGGCATTCCGTCTTTGTCCCAGTCTATCTTCTGTAAACGGGGGAGAACGGGAATCGGATGCGCCAGGAGCGTCATTCGGTATCTGGCGGGCATGATATAGCATATACCATTCTTTTCCCATCCGGAGACGGAGTGAAAGATATTCCGCCGGGACCGTATACATTGTTTTCTGGGTCTTGCTGTAGTACCGGAACCGGAGACTTCTTCCAGGAAGCCGGATCGAGTAAGTTGGCTTTTGCGTCTGCAGTCAGTAATCCGACACAATAATAAGGAGTCCAGCTACCACTGGCTGAATAGAAGATGCATGCTTTGTCTTTATTCTTTGATTCAAAATATTGGGGTGCTTCGTTTACATGTATCGGATAGGCTGTTTTGCTGCCATCCGGATTTACCCATTGGCATTCCCATTCGTATTCAGGTTTGGAGATGAGAATCCTGTCAGAAGACAGTGTCCATGGATTCTCCATAGTAGCGATGTAGATACATTGGGTTTCACTGTCTATCCTTCGTTTTTGCCAGCCGCACCATATCATATAGCGTTGGCCATCATGTTCAAAGGTGCTGGCATGGATTGCCCAGTTGTTGTCTTTATCTGTCTGTATGCGCCCTTTCATCACAAATGTTCCTTCCATGGGGTTGGCGGCTTCATTCTCGACAACATAAATCTGGTGATTATCCATATTGCCGTCGTCTGCGGCAAAGTAAATATACCATTTGTTGTTTATACGATGAATTTCGGGTGCCCACAGATGATAGGAGTTGCTGGGATCGGTGGGTATCCATACATCTTTTTGAGTAGCATGTGAGAGGTCTGCTATATCATCGGTTTCCCAAAGTATGACTCTGTTTTCTGAGCCTTGTGTATAATAATATTTGCCTTCATGAAAAATAGCCCATGGCTCTGCTCCACGTTCAAGTAACGGGTTTGTATAGGTATCTCCTGCGGCTACAGTTTCTTTCTCTGTTGTAGCCTTCTTATGCTGGCAAGAGACACCGATTAATAAGATAATGGATAATAAAAACAATCTGCTTCTCATGGTACTTCTCATTTGATAATGACAATGCAAAGTAAGCATAAAATATTGATAAATCATGCAAATGGAAGTAGAATGGTCAGTTTTTGTTGTTAAATGAACTGTAATTTCTGAAACTTTTCTTTGTTTTTTCTCATCTTTGCGAAGTGAACTTTTAAATAAATAATATATGAAACTTAGACATCTTTTTCTTTTCTGTGTAATTTGCTGTTCTGTATCTATATTTGCCCAAAACAAAAGTAAGCTTCCGAAAACGAGTGGTAATCCTATTTTCCCTGGTTGGTATGCCGATCCGGAGGGGATTGTGTTTGGAGATGAATACTGGATTTATCCTACCTATTCTGCCGCTTATGATGATCAGATATTCATGGATGCTTTCTCATCAAAAGATTGGTAAACTGGACCAAGCATCCGAGAATACTGGAAAAAGAAAATATCAGTTGGCTTCGTCGTGCTTTGTGGGCACCGGCTGTCATACATGCGAACGATAAGTACTACATTTTTTGGAGCCAATGATATCCAAAATAATAATGAGTTAGGCGGAATTGGCGTTGCTGTAGCAGACAATCCTGCCGGACCTTTTAAGGATGCTTTGGGTAAGCCGCTGATTGATAAGATAGTAAATGGTGCTCAGCCGATCGATCAGTTTGTATTTAAGGATGATAATGGACATTATTATATGTATTATGGTGGTTGGGGGCATTGTAATATGGTGAAGATGGCACCGGATTTATTGAGTATTGTACCTTTTGAGGATGGTACTATCTATAAGGAAGTGACTCCCCAAAATTATGTGGAAGGGCCGTTTATGCTGAAACATAATGGAAAATATTATTTTATGTGGTCGGAAGGTGGCTGGGGAGGTCCCGATTATAGTGTAGCCTATGCCATTGCGGATTCACCGTTCGGTCCGTTTGAAAGAGTCGGAAAAATTCTGCAGCAAGATACTAATATAGCAACCGGTGCTGGTCACCATTCGGTAGTTAAAGGTCCCGGAGCAGATGAATGGTATATCATTTATCACCGTCGTCCGTTGGGAGAAACTGCAGCGAACAGCCGTGCAACTTGTATAGATCTGATGTACTTTAATAAAGACGGAAAAATAGAGCCTGTCCGTATGACTTTTGAAGGGTAGGAGCTAACCCTTTGGCAACCCCTGTTCGCGCTAAAACATATGCTAATCCTGTAATAAACTTTAGTTTGCCCGATCCTACTATTATAAAAGGAGACGATGAATATTACTATCTATACGCAACTGAAAGTATTAAAAAATGTGCCTATTCATCGGTCAAGAGACTTGGTGAACTGGCATTATGTAGGTACTGCTTTTTACAGATGCTACCCGTCCAAACTTCGAACCTAAAGGGAGAATATGGGCACCGGATATTAATAAAATCGGTGATAAATACGTAATGTATTATTCTATGTCCACTTGGGGAGGTGAGTGGACGTGTGGTATTGGTATTGCTACTGCTGATAAGCCGGAAGGACCATTTACTGATTTGGGTAAGTTATTCCGAGCAATGAAATCAATATACAGAATTGCATTGATCCTTTTTATATTGAAGATAATGGAAAGAAATACTTTTTTTGGGGGAGCTTCCACGGAATATATGGTACGGAACTGACAGATGATGGTCTCTCTTTGAAGAAAGGTGCTCCAATAGAGCAATAGCCGGTACTGCTTATGAAGGTACATATATTCATAAACGGGATGGTTATTATTATTTGTTTGCTTCCATCGGCCGTTGCTGTGAAGGCTTGAAGAGCACATATACTACAGTCGTGGGGCGTTCGAAAAATCTGTTCGGCCCTTATGTTGACAAGAAAGGGCGTTCAATGTCGGATAATCATCATGAGATATTGATTCAGAAGAATAAAGCATTTGTCGGTCCGGGGCATAATTCAGAACTGGTGACAGATAAGAAAGGAAACGATTGGATGTTCTATCATGCGGTAAGTGTTGCTAATCCCGAGGGTCGTGTATTGATGATGGATCGTGTACAGTGGAAAGGTGGCTGGCCATTTGTGAAAGGCGCTGTACCTTCCTTGGAGACTGCTGCTCCGGACTTCAGATAAGTTTTTTCATATGGCTATTCATTTCTTTACAATGAAAAATGAGCATATAAAATGTAGTTGAAGTTTAAACAAATAAATTTTATCCAGACACTTTATCCAGAATAGAAAAGTATTGGGGAAATTGCAAAGAGAAAACTATTTATCTATAGGAAATGATGGCTTTTCTTTTGCAATTAACTTTTTCTATAAAGTGGGCTTTTTTTTTGATTTATTGTTTTATTTTTGTCCTTGTAAACTCATAAACTTGTTATAGATTTATTGTTTTTTTAAATACACTCTTTAATGCGTTAAAAGAAAACATCTGATTCTTTTCATTGGACCGAAGCTGATGAGAAAGAAGACCAGTCCGGAAGAGCATTTTTTCCTACTGAAACTATTTATATAAATAGGAACAAGAGAAGAATACTCATATGAAGGTGCATGCTATGATGTCCTCCTTAACCACCAGGCAACGTGAAATTGTTTATTATCGGTATATTAAGGATATGAGTATTGATGAAATTAGTAAAATCACGGACATGAATTATCAGTCTGTATCTAACTCTATCCAGCGGGCTTTGGGGCGTGCATTTAAATCTATTCAAGCGAGAATAGGAGAGAAGAATATTCAGCTTTTTCTGCCCATCAAAAAAATATCGAAAATAGTTTGAGAAAAGTGAGTATAAAATCAAAGTAGAACTGTTATCCTAATGTAAAGACAATAAAATGATTAATTCAGAACTGAAACATACTGATTTTTCTAGATATACTTTTGAAGAATTCCTTCAAAATGATTTTTATTTCTTCTGTTAAATATCCAACAGAAGAGATACAAGAGTTTTGGGATCGTTTTGAGAAATCTACTCCTTCTAATATAGATGATTATTTTGCGGCAAGAGAATATATAGAAACGATTTCTACTTCAGAAGGTGATTTTGCTTTCGAATCAGGAACTGGGAGATTTGTGGGCTGATATCCAGACAACAAATATTAAAAATGATAAGATTAAACATAAAAACTTTTTCTGATAGGGTTGACTGCCGCAGCCAGTGTAGCTATTTTGGTTGGTAGTTTCTTTTTTATTAAAGAATTATCAGGCGGTTTTGGCTCCTGATATTGCGACATTTGCAGTTCAGACTAAGAACCGAATTACCGGCTACAGAGGAAAACATTGTTGATTCTGGCAGAAGATAAAGTCGTAAGTCTGAAAGAAAAAGAGACTACAATTACCTATGATTCTGTAGCAATTAAAGCTAACGAAGAAAATATATCCAAAAAAGAACTGGCGGTTTATAATCAGTTGGTTATCCCACGTGGAAAGCGTTCTGTACTGACATTTTCTGATGGCTCTAAAGTATGGGTGAATGCAGGTACCAGAGTCATTTATCCTACAGAATTTGAAAAGGATAAACGCGAAATCTATGTTGACGGAGAAATCTATATTGAACTAGCTAGAGATGAAGAACGTCCTTTTATGTACGTACTCCAAAGATATGAACCGTAAGGTGCT
>VOFH01003654.1_pt1 | contig 25160 bp, 49 predicted proteins | sample 5384091 | NCBI WGS metagenome assembly VOFH01 (sample SAMN12384727, study PRJNA508395) | human gut metagenome | isolation source: healthy gut G | host: Homo sapiens
TACAGAGGAAATTGAAGGAAATTCTTTATATTTGTGTGATTCAAAGGACATTTGATTTATGCCAAAACCCCTTGGAATAAAACCATCAGAAAAACTTGATGAATATGCACATACCTTATTTGATAATGTACAGAAGGGATATTTCTGCATCTTATGATGACAGCTTTAAAGATTTTAATAATGAAAGAAGAGGAGTCTATTATTCACAGATGGAAAATGGCTGATGATCATTATGACGATTCCTTTTTGATACGTTGCTGCTGGGGAAAGCAATGTATTAATGTATGGACTTCTTGCTGTTGGAGGCATTTTGATACTGATTCTTTTGTTTATGTTTGTATGAGATATCTTGCATAGCAGAAAAATAAAAGAAGCAGATAGAACGGTTTCTATACTTTCTGATTCTTTTTATGCGATTTATCGTGTAAATTTGAAAACAGGAATGTATACGACATTAAAAAATGCTGCAGATATGGATGAAAAAGTTGGAATGAATGGGACGTATGATCATTTACTGCAAATGATTGAGACAGTCGTAGAAAAGGAACGTATCAGGAATTTGCATTTTGTTTTTTCTTTAGACAGCATAAAACAGCGAGTGAAGGAACATATTGCGGATTATGGGGAGATTATAAGCGAAGATTTAATGATCGTTATAAATGGGTAAATATACGAACTTTATATAACGAAAAAATATCCAGTGAAGAAGTTATTCTATGTTTCCGTGATGTGGATGTAGAAAAGAGACAAGAGCTGCAATATACTTTGCTGCTGCAGGAAACCTTGAAACAAATAAAAAGTCAGCAGAAGCAAAAAAACCTTCTTCAGCAATATGTCACATGAAATGAGAACTCCTTTAAATGCGATTATTGGATTTTCGAAACTGGCACTTGAAAGCGGAGATATGTCAGATAAGAACAAAGAGTATATAAAAAAGATTTTTTTTCCGGACAAAATATGCTATCTTTGATCAATGATATATTGGAACTATCAAGATTAGAGGCAGGGCATTCCCTGTTTTAGATTATAGAGACTTTAATCTTGAGGAATGTATTCATAATATTAGTGGCAGTTTTGAAGCAAAAGCAATGGAAGATAAAAAAGATTTTAAAGTAAACATTGATGTTAAGAATAAATTTATAAAAGGAGATGAACTAAAGGTCGTCCAAATTTTAAACAACTTATTGTCAAATGCCTTTAAATACAGTGATGCAGGGATAAAGTCTTATTAGAAGTAAGGGAACTGGAATATCGCCAGTATCATAAAAATTCGCTTTACGATTAAAGACAGTGGTATTGGCATGTCTGCATCTTTCTTAAATCATTTGTTTGAGCCTTACGCAAGAGAAACACACTTTTCCACAAAATCTACGATTGGAACTGGACTAGGAATGCCGATTGTAAAAAGTTTGGTAGAACAGATGAGTGGGGAAATTGATGTAGAAAGCAAATTGAAAGAAGGAACGACTTTTGTCGTTACACTTCCTTTTGAAGTCGCAAATACCGTGTCAGTGAAGAAAAGAAAGATGAGAAACAAACAGAAAATGTTTTACAAGGAAAAAAGTACTTCTTTGCGGAAGATAATGAATTAAATAGAGAGATTGCAACGGAAATATTACAAATGCATGATTTGGAAGTTATTTGTGCAGAAAATGGGAAAGAAGCGCTGGATATCTTTTCAGTCATCTTCTCCATACAGCTTTGATTTAATATTGATGGATATGCAGATGCCAATCATGGATGGATGTGAAGCAAGTGAAAAGATACGTAGTTTGGATCGTGATGATGCTAGAAGTATTCCTATCATTGCAGTTACCGCAAATGCTTTTTAGTGAAGATGTCGCAAGAGTTTTACGATCTGGTATGAATGCACATATCGCAAAACCAATTGATTTTAACGTATTGCAGGAAGTAATGAAAGCACATCTGAAATGATAAAAAACGTGGTAAATGATAATGTTCATCACGTTTTTTACACTGTAAAAAAACGAACCATAAACAAATGGTTCGTGCAGGACTTCATGAAAAATAGTACATCAATCCGATTGGTTGTCATCTTCTAAAGCGGAGTCTATCAGCTTTAACATTTCTAAAGCACTTCGAAAAGATTCTTTCTTATTTTGTTCGATCCATTCGATTGTTCCCTGCCATGTCTCCTGCTGTGTATCTTTCACAACAACAAGAAAACTATTTGTTTTTGTCTGTTTCATGGCGTCACACTCCTTTATATAATAACTATATGGTAAAGAAGTCACATAGAAGTCATATTCGGATGATAGTTATGAAAATTCATATATTCTAACATTTTTTTAATAAACTGTCCAAAATTTTAATCATATCCAAAATTGTAGAAAATGTATATTCTATATCCTTGTGAAATACACAACCCTGCCATGTTGAATTTCGTCTACCCTTCACAACAATATCAAAAGCCGCAATCTTTCCCTTATGTTTCGCTAATTCTTCATAGGATACAAGAGTAAAAGGTTTGTTTTGATATGGAAATACTGTATCCTCCTGATGGAAACTTCTTCTGATTTGTGAAGATAAAGGATTGCCATTATGGTCAAAGACTCGATCCATACGTAAAATAACTTCATAAATATCCATAAAATCAATACATTCAGAAATCGTACTGTTGTATGCTTTTCCTGTAATTTTATATCCGTTATAGCTGTCAATGCATAAACGAATCATATTAAATGGTATACTGTTTATATATTTATTCATAAGCTTTTATTCCTTTGGTGTTACTTCTTCCATGCTAATTTCAATTGTGAAATTGGTGGAGTTTAAGGAATAACGAACTTTGCGAAGAACACGATCAATCGCAAGAACAGCATTTTCATAATTACAGGTAGGCAGTAAAAAACAACAAACTGATTCACGCTAAAGCGAGAAACGATATCTCCAATTCTTAGACCATTGCATAAGGAAGCCTGAATTTTATGCATTACTTTTTCCATATACTGTTTATTCTTTTCCTTATCTGATTCAAATTTAGAATGATCCTGCAAGGTAATCAGACACAGATGAGAACAAATGCCCAGACGTCCAATCGTTCTTGACTGTATTACATACATTTCCTTAAATGTGCCATATTCACAAAAAAAGCACCATTTTTTTTCTTCCTCTTCAATTAATTCCTGCTGTACTTCTAGTATGTCCACATTTTCCTCATGAATTTTTTTTATCAAATTATGCAGATCCTGCAGAGATTTTGAAGGTTTGATACCTAATGCTTCATATAACAGTTCTGTTGTAGAACGATACACTTCATATGCTTTTTTATACTGTTTTTGAAAATATAAAGCACGAATTAAAATTTCATATAAATCTTCTTCCAAATCATCAATTTCAATCGCATTTCGTGCTAATCTTTCCATTTCTGCATATTCTTTATTTTCTTCCAGCAAATTTGCATATTCTATAACTCTGCCAATATAAATGGAGTGATAATAGGCACTCTTAGACAGAATATTATGATCGCCTTTTATTTCGGATAAGAACTTTCCCCGATACAGCTGTATTAATCTTGATAAAGCTCTGCTTCATTGCCCTGTGCATTGGTAAGATCATTGTTGCAGATATCAAAGTCACTAACATCCATGGAAATCGTATAGGCAGGATTAATGGAATAGGCTCCTTTTTCCTGTAGTGATGAAATCACTCATGCCAAATTCTTTTTTTCAATAACGCACGCAAGCGATACACTAAATTTTTTAAAGCTCCAATTGATTGTCAATGTCTTCAAAATACCAAAGCATATCTCAAAAAGATCACTGCTAGGCAGTGATCTTTGATGATTCATTAACAGATAGGTAAACAGTTTTACCAGCTTTTCTGATTTCATGGTTTCACTGTCAATGACTTTATTACGATATTTAAAAGAAAACTTATGAAACATCGTTATAAATACCTTGTTATCAGCGGTTTCCATTTTGATTCTCCCCTTTTTATAAAACCAGTTAGCTATTCCTAGCTATATATTAATATGGTAATGCTTTTTACGATATTACGCAAGGTTTTTGACAGAAATATACACAAAATTACTAAAGGTAACACATCGAAACAAAAAACACAAATTTATTTTATAAAAGAGAAATTGTGTGACTTGTGTGTGACATGGCAAGGGTATACTTGATACGTAAAATAGATGATCTATCAGTAAAATTAAGAGGTGAAAAGACAATGAAAAAGAAATTAAGCTTTTAGGGATAGCCGTTTGTTTGTTGGTTGTTTCTATCATTGGAGGTTCTATCGCATATTTTCGTGCAGACAGTGATGCTAGAAATATCATCAGTGCAGGAAACCTTGGCGTAGAGCTGCAGCTGGATGAGGGAGTAGATAAACAGCATGTAAGAAACAATGGACTATTAACATCCGGTGCACTTCTGGAACAGAAATTGCCTATCCGGTATTTGCACATAATAATGGAGATTACGATTCCTATATTCGAGTAACGTTAACTCGTTATTGGGAAGATCGTCAGGGAGATAAAAATTTTGATGCAGATGCATCTATGATCAATTTGGTTATGAACAATAAAGAAGAGTGGATCATTGATGATACAGATGAAAATCAAAGTTGTTTATTTGTATTATAGAAAGCCAGTCACAAGTGGAATGTCTACAGGACATGTCGTAGATGCCATTCAAATTGGAAATATCAGCAGCAGTGAACAAAGCTTTTGTATTCTGGTTTACAGGCAAAAGTCGATGTAGAAGTCGATGCCATTCAAAAGCGGCTGCTCAGGATGCAATGCTTGCGGAATGGGGAATGGATGTAGAATTTGATGATAATGGAAATATTGTCAGCGTTGTAGAATAGGAGGGAAGAAAATGAAAAACAAGCTATTGATTACATTGGGATTATGTCTTGCTTTGGCAGGGAAATGCTGCAGGAATCAAGGCAGAAGAAGAATCACCTCTTATTTCCTTTGACGGGGATTCAGAAAACTATTTTGAATTCAGTACAGATAAAGATGAACTAACAGATAAATTTACAGGAATGATGCCCGGAGAAAAAGAAGTGAAACATTTACACTTGTAAATAATGATAAAAAAGAGAAATGAAGTTCTACTTAAATACACAGGTGTTAAAAAGACTTAGTGGTGGAGATAAGGCAGCAGGAGCTGTATATGATATTTCTTTTGCAAGAGATGGAGAAATCTTCTATGAAGGAACGACTGGTGGAGAAGATGGCTCACTTCTAGATTTAAGTGGAAACAGCATGGGAGCAAACATGCTGATGGCAACATTAAAGAAAATCAGACAAGTGATATTACTATGAGCATTGGAATTGATGGAGATTCCATGGGAAACAATTATCAAAATACAGCCGGTGAATTGCAGTTTAAATTCAGCGTACAGTATGATGATCCGTTGTACAGGAACCTACCATCGTAGAAAAGTAGTAAAACTTCCGGGAAAAGTCATTGAAGGTGTAAAACAGGGGGTACAGGCAAATGTAATGCCTCTTGTAATTGTATTGATAATTTCTGCAGGAGTTATTATCGGATTTATCGTTATGAAAAAGAAACAAGCAAAGGAAGGAGAATAGACATGAAGAAAATCTTACAATATATAGCGGCTTTTTGCCTTGATGTTTAACATGATCTGTTCTGCATCTTCCAATGAAATAAACGCTGCGCAAAGAGAATATGAAGTTGTATTTAAAGCAGGATCTAAGGGAAGCTTTGATACAAGTGATTTATCAGGTGATTATACCGTTAATAAAGATAAAACAAGCATTACCTTTTTAAAGTAGAAGCTGGGGAACCATTTCCAGAAGTACCGAAAGTAAATGCACAGGAAGGATATCGAAACAACGAATGGAATAAAGAACTTCCAGTAGGATCTAAAGTAGAAGAAAAACAAGTTTATGTAGCGAAATATACAAAGCTGGTAGATGCTGTGGAATTCACAGTGAAATATGTAGATACGAATGGTGTAGAAATCGCAACACCAAGAATTTATACAACCGATATGGGAGCAGAAGAAATCGTATATCCAAAAAACAATTGAAGGATATCAGCCAGATGCTTTTAAAAAACGTATGGTTGTATCTAGAAAAGATGTAGAAATTCAATTTGTTTATACATCTACACAAGAAGCTACACAGCCTCCTGTACAAGAACAAATCGTTTATGTAGAAGGAGAACCTGTTTATGTAAATGCTGGAACTGGAACAGGTGCGAACAATGCTGGACAGCCAAAGGAGCAGCTGCAGGAAACCAAACGACAAACCAAGGTGGAAATCAGCCAGCTACCGATATTCCAAACAACGATACACCAGCAGGTGGCGATGACAACAACACAACAGATATTGAAGATAATGAAATCGCACGAGGCGGTGCTGATGAAGAATCCAATACAGCACTCTATGTTGCGGGAGGTATTGAGTAGTCGCAATCATAGGATTAATTGCTTATTTGTTAAGTAAAAAAGAAAAAAGCAAGATAATGAATGATAGGAAGCTATGAGGTGATGTTTATGAAGAGAATAAGTAAAAAGGAATAAGATTACTTTTTAGTAGGAGTATTAGCAATGTCTTGCTTATCATTTACTGGGCAAATAAATGCAAAAAATGATGATGTAGATTCAAAATCAATGCCAAGTAATGGATTATCAATTTTAATAGTGACATTATTGGTGAATATGATCATGTAGTTCCAGATTTTTGTAGAAAATGAAAACTGGGCAAATGAAGAAGGAAGTGATTTTACTTCTGGAAATGAAGGACAAGTTTGGACGGATAAATCAGTAGAAAAGGTAATAAATAAAGATGGTCAGATAGTTCAAGATAAATTTAAAATAACATTATTTGCAAAGGTTTTCCATATAGAACAGTTGATGAAAATAACGAAAAACAACGACATGGAATAATCCTTTAGCAAATGGAAGTACTCTATCTATTACTGAAACTATTAATAATGAATATAGATTAGTTGATAATAGTATAGAAGTTTCATCAATAAATAATACGGAAGATACTGGGTTAAATAACACAGAACCTTATCAAACTGAAGATAATAAATTTTCATTAACTTTTAATGCTAGTGATGTAAAGGATCTTGAAAGATTTAATTCTAACGACAGTAATTCATCTGCTTTTAATGTTAAAGTTTCATTTATTGTTGAGTTTAATGGTGCTGACGATAATTTAGTAGCAAATAATCCATATGATACAGGAAATGCTACAAGTAGTTTTGAACCTTCAAAAGATAATTATTATTATTATTCATGGGGATTTACAGAGAGTAGCTATGTTCTGCATGGATTAAAGTGGAATGGTGCAGAACCTCACTGGGGAAGAATTCAAATTATTGGAGATATACTTGTACCCAATATAGATGGTAATAGTTATTTATTTGATACTCCAGATAATTGAGCCAGAAATGGAAAAACAACATGGAACACACTGGACAGTTTAGTACACATGATAGTAATGGACAATTGATGGAGAATATAAAAGAGAGTATAATAAATGATGATGATAATAGTGGAATAGAGTCAGTGAAAGTATGGATGGCATTTTCTGATACTATAGTTACTTTTAGAATTGAAATATATTATATGAATATTGAAGGTAGACTTAATTCTGGTAGAGTAATTGCATTGGAACCAGTCGTAGACCTTGGACACATGGGAGGAAATCAAGAAAATACTGATTTTGCACTAGGTATAAATTCATCGAAAACAGATCCTATTATTAGAAAGGACAAAGATCCAAAAATGGTGATGTATTATAGAAAATAATTTTACAAATCATGGTCAAATTATTTTGGAAGAAGAGGTTGTTAATGGTCAAATTGAAGTTGTGAAAAAATTAATGCATCTACTAACAACGATGGACAAGGAGATCCTATCTTTATCTTTAAGTTAAATGGAACTACATCTAAAGATGACAAAACAGTTACATTATATAAATCTGTTAGACTTACTGGTGGCGAACTAAGTAAAACAGTTAGCTTTACAGGTTTAGAGAAAGGCGGTATGAATTAGCAAATGCATATGTGGATCAATCTACTACTGCGCCTTATTCATCAGATAATAATGATTTAAATAATTCGAGTAAAACAACTACATTCTATATAGGTTATAATACTAAAGATGATTCAAATACAAATAGTAACCATATTTATGGAAAAGTAGTTTTTGAAAATGAATTGAAGTTGAAGACAATTTATCTGATACGGGTATTGTAAAAATTCATTTAAAGTAGATAACGATGGAAAAATTACAATCACTAAAGATTTCTTAAATGGTGAAAAGGAGGATTAATTTATGAAAAAATAACAAATAAATTATTCCTCGCAGTGCTTTCATTAATTGTTGTTGGAGGAATACTTACTGGAACATCTTTTGCAATTTTACAGGATAAAACAGGAAGCTTAACAAATGTATTTAAGTTACAGAGTATTGATACAGATATTGATGAAGAATTTAAAGGTGATTTGACAAAGGAACCAAGAGTTGTAAATAAAGATGTTTCTGATGCTTTGGTTCGTGTGAGATTAACTATCAGTAATAAGGAAATTTTTTGAAAGTAATTTTGGATTAGAAGGCATCGATTCGGATCCAAAATCAGAAAATTGGCAATGTGATAATCCAGATAATAAATATGATACATTGTATTATTATACAAAAGTATTGAAGGCAAATGATAATGATCCAGAACTGATGTTGATGTGACAACACCTTTGTTTACAAAGATATTAAAGAAAACAGAAGAAGGTACTTATAAGGACTTTGAATTTGAACCAAATTCAGATGGTACATTTAGTCCAAATGATGAAGATATTGAAATATTAAAATTATTAAATGATATTGAAATAACAATTTATCAAGAGTCTATTCCAGTTCATGCAGTTATTACAAATGAAAATGGTAATAAAGAATATGTAAATGCTGTTGATTCTGATGGAGATATAATTGAAGATAAAGCAAAACAGCTTTGGGAATATTATGATGGAAATAAAAAATAAGAGGTTCTTAAATGAACCTCTTATTTTAAAGGAGGAGATTTAAATTATGGTTGAAAAGATTTGTAATATTTTAATGGGGATAATAATGTTTATTTTATTTCTTTTAGCATTATTAATGTTTGTGCCGAATCTTATTGGATATAAATCTTTTGCAGTAATAAGTGGTAGTATGGAACCTAATATCCCAGTAGGATCTATTGTTTATGCAAAAAGAAATAGATTACAAGGATTTAAAAGTAGATGATGTTATTACTTATCAATTAGGGTCAGATACAATAGTAACACATAGAATTAAAGAAATTAATGATAAAGAGAAACTGTAGTTACAAAAGGGGATGCAAATGAAACAATTGATTCTTCACCAGTTAATTATAAACAGATTATTGGAAAAGTAGCTTTTTTCATTACCGCTATTAGGATATATATCTGTTTATGTCAAAACTCCATTAGAATTGCAGCAGCATGTGCAGTTGTCTTTGTCTTATTGATTTTAAATTTTATACCAGAGATATTAGAAGAAAGTAAGAAAGATAATTCACAAGAAAAAAATATTGAATAAAATCTTTTATGTGACTTTTGTATGACTCGATTTTACTATACTATACTTGTAAAACATATAAATTCATATAATGAGGAGGAATAAAAGTATGAATAAGAAAAAATTAGTGACGACTTTTGGTAGTCTTGCATTAGTAGGTGTGATTGGTGTAGGTGCTTCATTAGCTTATTTGAGTGATAAAACAAATACTCTAACTAATACATTTACTATTGGTAGTAATATTGATATTACTTTAGATGAAGCACTACTTCTAAAGACGGAAACCTGATGGTAATAAAGATTAGATGTAAATGATGAAGACGGAACTCAAAATATCCTGAATTTGTACCAAGTGCATCTTTTGTAAAAGATCCAACTACTACAGTAAAACAAAATTCAAATGATTGTTGGGTATTTATGTATATAACAAACTATATATTTTGAAAATATATAAAACCAATTTAAAAAAAGTGGTAGAAAGATTCCTTTTACTAGGTGATTTTGGTAAATGATAGCTTAAAATCACCTGTTTTTTTATACAAAAGTGGGGATAAAAGATAATGGTAAAAAATCGTAGGATGGAATTGCTATCAAAGAACCGAATGACAAAGTTGATTTTTTCAAAGAGCGACTTTGTGGATTGCGGCTGATTATTTGAAGAATAAGAAGGTTGTGGAAGGTAAATAGATAGATGAAGAGAGTTCTTGTTTAAGAGCTCTTTTTTTGATATGAAGAATCCCTTTGAAAGTGTAAAATGTAATTGGTAAGAATGGAAGTTTATGAACAGAAGTGAAATAGTTGAAATAATGAAAGATGTATATACTTTAGTGAAGCTGCAGAATATTTAAATATATCTAATCAGCGTTTAAATCAGTTGGTTCATGATAAGAGGATTGAACCAATAAAGGCAAATAATTCAATTATGTTATTCTTAAAAAGCGATTTAGATAAGGCGTAAAGTATCTAACGTTTTTCAATGTTGCAGTAAATGAACAAGTAAATCAATTTAACATAAATGTTCCTTTATGTTAGAGATGCGATTCTTTATTATACGATACAGCAGTATTTTTAATAATAATGATAAACGTACGTGTGAATTTATTAATCAAATTAAAGTGTTTAAAAATTTTAATTTTAGAAGTGGGCTTCAAGTTAATATACCTCTACTTGCTGGTGCGTTAAATGTAACAGACCAAGATTTTTATAATAAGTATCAAAGGTAAAATTAAGCTTTTTTAACACTAACACTGACAGATGATGTGATTTTAGTGCAAAAAGGCGATGGTATACTTACTTGGTGAAAAGTTGTTTGTGTTGTTGGAAGTCGAAATGCATCCAGTGAGTCTATGGATTTAAAACAGAGCGTATCGTTAAGTCGTTAGTTAAAAAAATATTGTAGTAAATGCAGGATTGGCAAAAGGAATGTGACACTGCACACATCAATCAGCACTTAAATATGGTGGAAAACGATTGCGGTTATTGGAACACCAATTAACCAATATTATCAAAAGGAAAATAAAGGAACTGCAAGTAGAAATCGAAAGCAAGGGGTTGGTTTACAGTTTCCTCCTTGCAATAGTGTAAACAGATGGAATTTCCCTATACGCAATGCAACAATGAGTGGTTTTCATTAGCAACGATTATTATGGAGGCAAAAGAAACAAGTGGAGCATTAAAACAGGCAGATTATGCTTTTTAAAACAAGGTCGAGATGTCTTGATACCTCAATCAGTATTAGATAATCCAAATTAAGTGGCCACAAAATATGTATCTAGAGGTGCAAATTCGTTTAAAACGTTAAAGGATGTTCTTAAATCTTAAATAGGAATGAATTGCTGCGCAATATCTTTTCAAAAAAGTGATATGGAGGTGTAAGCAATGTGGAAATGGACATATCCAAATGAGATAAAGGCTATTATTTTAGATGGTGACTCGTTAGATAAAGCCTATGTGGAATATAAATATGAAGATAATATTTCTGATGTTCATATTTGCAAAAGTTGCTACATTTGTATTTCCCTTGAAGTAGGCTTTAATTGTGAAACAGGTATTTATAAATATTATGATGTTCCATCATTATTAGATTTTATTATGAGTCAATATACGTGTGCTTCTTTTTAGGTTATATGTTAAAACAGGTTAATAAAGGTTATGCAGATGAAGCATATGCTTCAAATGTAGATTTTGTAAAGTTGTCTTTTATTAAAATGTGTTTGAGGTTGAAATATCTGATATGGATACAAGATTAGTCGAATTGTTTTTTGAGGAAGATACTACCCACAAAGCAGAAACTTTTTTATAGATGATCCTTTGTTAGTAGTTAAAAAGAAAATTTTAAATTTGAACATATCGATTTATTAGATTTCTTCGATTCAGTGATATGTTATTTAAATAAAAATATAATTTTTGATATATTAACATCTGTTCTTCTTAAGCCAAAAGATATACAGGAAGGAAAGTATAATAGATTTACTACCCTTAATCTATCGAAATGCAATCAAAAAAGGATTATACATGGAAGATACATTAGAAGGTAAAAAGGATGTTACTGGAAGAAATATTTTGGTCATTGACGATATTATGTCAACAGGATCTACGATATTTGAAATAGCAAAAACATTATAGGAAGCTGGTGCTAGTAGAGTAACAATATTAACGATAGCAGTGAATCAAACAGTGGAAATATCATCTATCCCATATCAATCAATAAAATGTGGTATTTGTGGAAATCCAATGAGATTATACTTTTAATAACAATGCTCTGCAGTTATTCTTTGGCTGCTCTAATTATAAAAATCATGTAAACAATAAAGAAACATTTGATGTTAACGAAGGGTTAGATAAAATCAAATACTGTAATTATTTGATATAGATGAAATTATTGACCTAGAAGATGTCTATTAAAAAAAATATTATTTGGGAGATGGAAAGTAGGAAGCGTATTCCTAAAACTTATTATGAAATAAGATTATGTTTTAGAGAATGAATTAGATAATTGGAAAAAATTAAAAATCAAATACAAAAAAAGCCTCTAATTAAAGCGTCCCTATTGGGATACCAACAGAGGTTTTTTTTGTTAGAAGAAGTATCACGTAAGGTATATACTAGATTTTTTGTTAGTGTGTTATAGTAGGGTGTATTTTCATCCTTTTGCATCGTAATTAATTATGAAAGATAAAAGAGGTGAAAAAATGATAGAAAATACAGAATCGGGCAGTGCAGTTGAAATTAGAGGAAAAGGAAAGGCAATTGATGATTACTGTAAAAGAGTATTGTCAAATAAAGATGTAGTAAGCTTTATACTTGAAAAACTTGTCTTAGATAACAAGGAATATTGCGGTATAAAAGTAATATCGTAGATGAAAGCATACCAGGTGCAAGAATAGAGTATGATAAACTCTATGAAGTAAAACTTCCTAACACGAAGATATTTGTAAACATAGAAGCACAAAGCAAAAGAAAATCCAGTGGTATCCATTGATGAACAGAGCAGTTTATTATGTGAGTAGATTGATAGCTAAACAAAGAATAAGTCAGAAGGATTCATAAAATCAAGGTATGGAGAAATGAAAGAAGTGTATTCCATATGGATCATAATGGATATGGATGTAAAAAAAAGAGAAAATGATAGAAGTACATACATTTCCTGAAAAAAGAGGATAAGACATTGATGAATATCATTATGGTATATCCATTAAAAGAAGACAGTGAAAATGAAGTCATCAGATTTTTACACATTTTGTTTGTATCGGATATGGAACCAGCTAAGAAAAAAAGCAGATATTAGAAGAAAAATATAAAATAAAAATGACAAAGAGAACTAGAGGAGGCAATGGATGATATGTGTAATGTAATTGAATATTATGAAAGAAAGACAAGATTAAAGAATGGCAAATTGGCAGTTTTAATGACCAATTTATTAAAGGATAAGGCAATGGAGTTATTGAAATACAATGCTTAAGGTTATAGAACAAAAATAGATAAAAAATGAATGAAAAACATAGAAAATTTGTATAGAAAATAAAAAAAAATGTATTTTTTTTTAGAAATTAATTAGAATTAAAAAATAAGATTTTAGACAGTGAAATAGAAAAGGAAAGGCGTTTGATGATTCGAAAGAAAAAAATGATTGTCAAATAAAGATGTTTATATTTGAAAAACTTTTTTTAGATAATTAAAAAGGGATATTAGATAGGGATAAAAGAATATGAATGATAAGAAAATTAGAGGGGTATTGGACGATATGTGTAGTGAATTGAGTATTATGAAAAAAAAAAGGCAAGGATAGAGGGATTGGCAGAAGGAGAAGTAAATGCAACGCTTAAGGCTATAGAAAAATAGAGAAAAAATGAATTTGAGTAGAGAAGAAGCAATGGATATTTTAGAGATTGATGAAGAATTAAAACATAGAATTTATGTGCGTTTAGGGGAAGAATTGGAATGAATTTATCATTAGAGAAATAAAAAACAGGATGGGAGAATGTGAAATATCATGTGTAAGTAATTTTTGACATAGTTCGATTTGTGAAAGTCGAATATTGTCTATGCATCTTTGTTTTTATCTATTAGTCAGTATACCCAATTATTTGGATTTTATACTGACTTTTTATAATTTAATTATTACAATCCTATGCTTGTATTCCATCCATTATCATTAGCTGATTCTGTATTATGTCCCAGTTACGACATCTTTGGGTCCATCTGCTGCTCAGATTTTGTATTGCCAGATACAGCATTTTTCTCAAGCTATCATCATTTGGAAATACATTCTTCGTTTTTGTTACTTTTCTAAATTGTCGATTTAATCCTTCAATTGCATTTGTTGTGTATATGATTTTTCTGATTTCCACCGGATAATCAAAATACGTGCTTAGTATGTCCCAGTTATCTTCCCAGCTATGTACAGCCATTGGATAGTATTTGCCCCATTTTTCTTTGAAAATTCCTAACTGACCGATTGCTTGTTCTTCCGTATTTGCCTGATATACCATCTTCAGATCTTTCATGAATTCCTTGATGTGCTTATAGCTTACAAAGCGAGTACTGTTGCGAATCTGGTGGATGATACAGCGCTGTATTCTTGCTTTTTGGATATACAGCTGTGATTGCTTCTCTAAACCCTGCAAGTCCATCTACACAGAATAGAGAAACATTCTGTACCCCTCTGCTCTTCAGCTCATTTAATACTCCCATCCAGTATTTAGCGGATTCACTTGCACCTACCCACAATCCCAGTACTTCCTTGATTCCTTCATTGTTGATTCCTAAAATGACATAAGCTGCTTTTGTTACTATCTGGTGATCTTCACGTATCTTATAATGAATGGCATCCATAAAAACAAAAAGGATAATATGCCTCTAAAGGTCGGTTCTGCCATTGCGTCACTTCAGGAAGAATACGTTCACTTATCTTGCTTACCAGGCCCTCTGAAATTTCTACATCATAGAGACCTTTGATTTGTTCCTTGATATCACGGGTTGACATACCAGCAGCATAAAGAGATAAAATACGATCTTCTATGCCGTCTGTATTGCGTTGATATTTACTGATGATCTGAGGTTCAAATTCACCGTTGCGATCTCTTGGAACGTTGATTTCCACTTCGCCTAACTGCGTCTTCATCGTCCTTTTAACAGAGCCATTACGATAGTTTTTTCTCCTTCATCATTTCTTCTTTCCGCATGATTATAACCCAAATGCTGATCCATTTCAGCCTGCAGAGTTTGTTCCAAAACATCTGCAAACATTCCTTTCATACAGTTCATAATATCTTGAGTAGATGTAAACTTTTGCTCATTAACCAGATCCCTGATTTGTTTTGTCGAAATAAAAGATGTGTTCATGTTGATTTCCTCCTTGTAAGTTTGTTTTACTTTCACATTCTTACCTGTTTTCAACTATTTACACATCTTTTTTATATTCCCCAGGATGGTATTTTTTAGATATCATCCTGTAGTAGTTTTTATGTTGATGTTTGATTGCTGGTGTAGCGCAGTTGCGGCAATGATTGCGACTATGATTTCTGCAATGGAGTTGATCAAATGGTTGTCATAAACAAGGTGATGATGGCTTCTCCAAGGACTTGTTCGTATGGTTCTTTAAAGAATATCCAGATTCCTCCAAGTACTCAACGGTGTTTACTAAAGCGCCAGTGATTCCGCTTAATGCAGGTGCTAGTTTTTTTCCTTTTAGTTTTTGGTAGACTAGACCGGAAAAGTATCCAAAGAGCAATACGTGGTATAAAGGCGATTAATAAGCTGTTGAAGTTTCCGCTGATTCCGGCAATGGAATAAAATGGGGTGAAACAGAAACTTGTTGGACTTGGCTGGAATGTAGCGTTGTAAAAGGAACAAAATCCCATTACAAATCCCATAGCTGCTCCATATTTAGGGCCTAGATACATGGCACATATAATGACTGGAATATGCAGCATTGTTATGCTTAGAAAGCCAATACGTAAAAATCTAGAGGGGTAAAAGGCTAATACAACTTCTATAGCAAAGTAACATGGCAAAGGTTACCATGTTTGCTGTTTTTTATTTCTCATCTTTTATTGCTCCTTTTATACTATTTGTGCTTGGTAATCCATAGCACTCCTGAGATGATAAAACAGCTTTGTTAATAGCTTTTCCCATGGCATGTGTTGCTAATACGCCTACTGCATCGCTCATAGCTTCTACTTCATTGGTAGATAGTACAAAAATCGTATCTCCATCACTCATCGTATGAACAGGGAAGATTGCTTGTGCGTATCCATTATGGGCAATTGATGCAATTTTTGTTGCATTGGCTTTTATCAAGTTTTGCATTTGTAATAATACAGCCAATCGTTGTATTTCCTTGTGGGAGATTTGCATTGAATTGCTGATTTGATCAAATAGCTGTAATGGATCAACTATTTTTTTATCTTTGTAAACACCAGCCAGCCATTCACCGCTTTCTACATCACGTACATTTCCACAGGCATTGACTGCTACTACTGCACATACCTGAAGATCCCGGCTTTGTATACCGTACATTCCCTGACCGGATTTCATGGCGTATGTATCACCTAAAAGCTTTTCCAACACTGGCACCTGTACCAGCTCCATAACATCCATTTTAAAAGTATTTTTTCACTTGCAACACATGCTTTGTATCCCATTTCTTTATCTGGACGAACACTTCCATCTTTTACGCTTAAGTCAAATAAAGATGCTCCGCATACAATAGGAATGCAATGATTTGCCAAATGAAATCCATATCCTTTTTTCTTCTAAATACTGCATAGCGCCACTTGCTGCATCAAGCCAAAAGCACTTCCTCCAGACAGCATAACCGCATGAATCTTTTTTGTACCATGTTTTTAGGATTTAAAAAGATCCGTTTCTCGTGTTGCAGGTCCTCCGCCTCGAACATCTACACCTGCAACCGCTCCTTCAGGACAAAGGATAACGGTGCATCCTGTGGCATGTTCTTCATCTTGTGCATGACCGATTTGTATACCATGCATATCAGATAATGTAATTTCTTTCATATGTACCCTCCTTTTTGCAGAAAAAAACTGCACAAGGCAGCGCACAAAAAAAACATCTGAAAAAGATTTTGTTTTTCAAGTAGCATTTCTTTTATTGAATATGTTCTTGATCTTTTCACTCGTTTTTCTGTGCAGTTTCCTATATTAGGAATACCGCCATATTCATGGTAACACAAAAAGAAAAAGAAGAAAAAGGATTTTTCTTGCATACATACAATTCTAATGATAAGATAATATATGTTAAAGGGAGGTTTAGCTCAGTTGGGAGAGCATCTGCCTTACAAGCAGAGGGTCAGCGGTTCGAGCCCGTTAACCTCCACCATGGAATAAATAAATGCTGTTAGAGAGAATTCTAACAGCATTTTCTTATGTTTATGCTAAGTGTTTAAGTATATAGTCTTTACGTCTTCACTGGCAAATTCGACAAGATGTTCGTAATTTTTCTGAGAGATATATCCATGGTATCCGCATGTATCAAATGCTTTTTTAGAAGACTGGAATATAGTTCTTTATCTTCTGATAAAGGGGTGCTGATTTCCATAAAATAATATCCTTGATATTCTTTGGATATAAGATCAAATATTTCACTGACATTTTGTGCACTGTATAGTTTTTTCTTTGATATCATCGCTTTTATAATCCTCTATTGTTTTTTTCCTTCTTCCATCAAGATATTACAAAAGGGGAAAACAGAGATTCCATCACGCTGTTCAAGTTTTCCATAGCTTAATGTATATTTCCACAAAAAATCTTTTATGTTTTTGTAAATCTAACATCTATATCACCTACTTTAATGGTTTTACCATATGTTCTGCCTGTACATAAGCATCAAATTCTTCTGGTTTTAAGAAACCTAGGGAAACACAGGACTCTTTTAATGAGATACCTTTCTGATACGCATTTTTTGCTGTTTTTGCGGCATTTTCATAACCGATATAAGGATTCAGTGCGGTTACCAGCATTAAGGAATTGTGCAGGTATTCTTTCATCTTTTCTTCATTTGCGACAATTCTTTCTACACAATGGATACGGAAAGAAGACAGAGCATCATGAAGAAGAGTTGTGGATTGTAAAAAGTTATAAATGATAAGAGGAAGATATACATTTAATTCAAAGTTTCCCTGTGATGCAGCAAATCCAATAGCTGTATCATTGCCCATAACTTGTACTGCTGCCATGGTCATAGCTTCACACTGTGTTGGGTTTATTTTTCCGTGCATAATACTGGAACCCTGGTTCATTTTCTGGAATACGGATTTCTCCAAGACCACATCGTGGACCGCTGGCCAGCCAGCGAATATCATTGGCGATTTTCATGCAGTTAGCAGCAAGTGCTTTTAATGCCCCATGCGCAAAACTAATATCATCACGAGAGCTTAAGGCATGAAACTTATTTGGATCAGATTCAAATGTTGTATGTAATTGTTCAGATAAAACAGCACATACATCACTTCCAAAGTTATCTGGAGCATTTAATCCGGTTCCAACAGCAGTTCCTCCAATTGCCAGCTTACGCAAAGAAGAAACAGCCATAGAAAGCATTTCCATATTGTTTTCCAGCATGCTTCTCCATCCACTGATTTCATCTGAGAAACGAAGTGGAGTGGCATCTTGTAGATGCGTACGTCCAATCTTAATGATATGTTTGTTTTCTTCTTCCAAGCGCTTCATTACTGAAATCATGTTTTGTACTTCCTGCTGAAGTTTTTGAATGCCTAATACAGCTGCAATATGCATAGCTGTAGGAAACGTATCATTTGAACTTTGACTCTTGTTTACATCATCGTTTGGATGTAACAGCTTCTTGCCACATAGTATATTTCCACGATTGGCAATTACTTCATTCACATTCATATTGCTTTGCGTACCACTTCCTGTTTGCCATACAGATAATGGGAAATGGCTATCCAGTTTTTTTATCAATAATTTCCAAAGCTGCCTGTTTGATCATTTCTTTTTTTCTTCACTTAATAATCCTTTTTATCATTTACTTCTGCACAAGCCATTTTTAAGTGTGCAAATGCATAAATGACAGGCATTGGTATTTTTTCTTCACTGATTTTAAAATTTTCAAAACTTCTTTGTGTCTGTGCACCCCAGTATTTATCTGCAGGTACTGCAATTTCTCCCATAGAATCATGTTCTATTCTTGTTTTCATTGTACTTCCTCCTTGTTCTGTTTAGATTTTATCAGAAATAGAAATGAAAAAAAGGCTTGCGGCCTTTCTATAGCATGGGAAAATGAAAAATGAAAATTAGTATTAGATTAATTAAAAGCAGAATTCCACTGATACTGACACCAACGATTCCTAAAACAATGCCGGCAATGGCTCTACCCATAGGACGAGAACGATTGCTTAAAGCTATCGCAACTATGCCGCAGGCAATGGATATAGCAGCACCAATGCATCCTGGAAGTAAAAAGAAAAAAGAAACTATCAATGATACTGCACTTATTGATGTTGAAACGATTCCTGTTGTCATGGAACCAATAGCAAGTCCCCTATGTTTATTTTCCATATCTATCCTATTACACAAAAATGTGTATTTCCTCCTTTAGTATGCATTTATTTTAGTAAGAGAAAAGAAGTAAGTCAAGAATCCTTTTATAATACGAAGAAAAGCGTGAAGAAATTGTTGAATTCAAGTATAATATTAGTATAAAGAGGGGATACTTATGAAAAAAGATTTTGTACTTTTTGTGAAAATGAAACCGATGAGTTACATTGTGAGATTTGTGGGAAAAGAACGATAGCAAATAAAAAATATGCAGCATCTGATGAAAAAATCAAAAGGATATTCCCATGATAAAACAAGGTATCAGATGATGGAAGAAAATCATGTGCATAAAGAAATTGAAAAAAGAAAACAGCAGTTTTATAAAAATAGAAAAGAAAAAAAAGGAGATGTCTTTTTAGTGCAGAGATGACAAAAAACAACGATTGTTGGGATTCTTCTTTGTATTGGCTGTTTTGATTTTTGCTTTTCTTATTGGAGAGTAAATCGCAGGGTGATAGAAAAATAAAACTTTTCTTAAGATAGAGAATGTGGTAAGATAATACATGGATAGTAAGGAGACATGAAGTATGAAAAAATACAATTCGTTTAACAGAAGAAATTTCAAAAAAATGTTTCTGCAAGAAAACACGTAAGTACAAAAATTGAGTATTTTTGTGAAAAGAAGAAGACGCAAAAACGCTAACAGAAAATATCATGCGTGTATTAACAAAAATTTAGGTGATACGAATCTTGCGAAAATCACATATGAATTTTATCCGTCTGAAAAAGGTGGAAGTAGAAATCATCGAGCATATGTAAGTGATTCATATACCCTGCTTGCGATATTGGCTGGCGGGGTGTTTTTTTAAAGAAAGAGGGATATTATGCAGTTTTCAAAAGAATGGAAGCATTACAGACATCGGTTTTTTCCAGTTTGGATATAGAAAAAAGAAAAAATGATAAAGGAAGGAAAAGAAGTTCTTGATTTTGCGGTTGGAAGTCCTGATATTGCGCCTTCCAAAAAAAGTTATGCAGGCTTTGCTGGAAGCAGCTCGTGATAAAACATGTTATATGTATTCTTTAAAGGATACAAGTGAATTTCGTACGACAGTTAAAACTGGTATCATGATCGCTATCAGGTAGAACTGGATGAAAACAGTGAAATTATGTCTTTGCAGGGGTCACAGGAAGGTTTGGCGCATATTGCCTTAACGGTTTGTGATGAAGGAGATATCGTATTGATTCCTTCACCAAGTTATCCTGTTTTTGAAAATGGACCAAGAATTGCCAATGCGCAAATTTATGAAATGCCGATGCGAAAAGAGAATGATTATTTGATTCGCTTTGATGAAATACCGGAAAATATTGCACAGAAGGCTAAGATGATGATTATATCCTATCCGAATAATCCAACAGGAGCAACCGCAGATGATGCGTTTTATGAAGAATTGATTGCTTTTGCGAAACGCTATGATATTCTGGTCGTTCATGATACAGCCTACAGCAATCTGGTATTTGATGGGAAGATGGGAAAAGTTTCTTATCATATCCAGGGGCAAAAGAAGTGGGAATTGAGTTTAATTCTTTTTCTAAAAGCTATGGTATGGCAGGTGCAAGAATTGGAATCTGTGTGGGAATGCACAGGCTGTTTCCATGTTGAAAAAACTGAAAAGCAATATTGATTACGGTATGTTTTTTGCCAGTTCAAAAAGCAGCGGTTGCGGCTTTAACACAAGATCAAAGCTGTGTGAAACAAACATGTATGCATTATCAAAAAGAAGAGATCTGCTGGTAGAAGGGTTATGTGCATTAGGATGGCATGTGGAAAAACCAAAAAGCAACGATGTTTGTTTGGGCACCATTGCCTGATGGATATACAAACAGCGAGGAATTTGCTCTTTCTCTATTAAAAGAATGTGGTATTCTAGTAACACCTGAAGTGCATTTGGAAAAAAGAAGGAGAAGGCTTTGTTCGCTTTGCTTTGGTACAGCCGGAAGAAATTATAGAGAAGGCACTTGAAATTTTGAAAGAAAAAAGGTTTTTAGGATAATGGGAAAAATCTTTGCGATTGGCGGAGGAAGTTTTCAAAAGGAAGAATATCACTGGATGGAAGAAATGGCGCTTGCTTCTTGTGGAAAAGAAAATATATCCATTTTGTTTCTTCCATGTGCATCTTATGATGATCAGGGGATATGGGAAACGTATGAAAAAACATTTGCGCAAAATGGGATGCAGTGTTGAAGTTTTACGCCTTTTCCATACGAAAAAACCATACAAGAGATACATATGATGATGAAAGAAGCAGATGTTATTTATCTTGGTGCCGGCAATATGAAGGTATTAAAGGATAAACTGATTGAAATACAGGCAGATGAAATCTTGAAAGAGTTGTTTTGAAAGAAAATAAAATTTTGATTGGAAACAGTGCAGGAGCGGAATGTTTTCTTTTCTTATGCCTATAGTGACTGGAAAGAAGATGGAAGTTTCTGTATCGAGGAAGGTTTTCATTTGGTAAAAGGAATTTTTAATCCCACATGCACAGGATGAAAAAGAAAAGGAATTCTGGAAGCAGTAAAACCTTATGATCTTTCTGTTTATAACTGTAAAGATAATGGGATGCTGGTGGTAGATGATACAGGTAAGATTAGTGCATATCTGGAAGGAAAAGAAATTTCACTAGAAAGCCTTTATTTTTAGAAAAGTAGTTTTAAAAAGTATAAAAAAATGGTATGATAACAAAGGAAAAAAAGACCGATACGTGATTATGTATCGGTTTCTTAATAAGGAGGAAGTTATGGCTGATAAAATTATTGTTCTTGACTTTGAAGTCAGTACAACCAGCTGATTGCACGTCGTATTCGTGAATTCGGTGTGTATTCAGAGCTGCACCCACATACAATAACATTGGAAGAAATCAAAGCATTTGGGGATGTGAAAGGATCATCTTCAGTGGTGGGCCTAACAGTGTATATGAAGAAGATGCGTTTAAATGTGATCCTGCAATCTTTACATCAGGTATTCCTGTATTAGGTATCTGTTATGGAATGCAGATGACACATTATGAATGGTGGTCATGTAAAATCTTGTGAAGCAAAAGAATATGGACGCACAGAAATTGAAATTAAAAATGATTCTTTACTATTTAAAGGACTTCCTAAAAACAGACGGTTTTGGATGTCTCATGTAGGGGATCAGGTAGCAGAATTGGCAGAAGGGTATGTTGTTGATGCATCAAGTGATACTTGTCCATTTGCGGCTACAACAATCCTGAAAAGAAAATTTATACATTGCAGTTCCATCCAGAAGTTCGTCACAGTGAATATGGAAATGATATTTTGAAAAACTTTGTTTTGAAGTATGTCAGGCAAAAATGACTGGTCTATGCAGAGTTTATTGATACAGAAATTCAAAAGATTCGTGAAACTGTAGGAAATGATAAAGTGTTATTAGCACTTTCTGGTGGAGTAGACAGTTCAGTTGTTGCGGCTTTATTGCATAAGGCAATTGGTGATCAGTTATATTGTATGTTCATTGATCATGGTTTACTGCGTAAAGGTGGAAGCAGAAAGCGTTATGCAGATGTTTGGGGAAACATGAAAATCAACTTAACAAAAGTTGATGCGAAAGATCGTTTCTGGGAAAACTTGCTGGTGTAAGTGATCCAGAAAAAGAAACGTAAGATCATTGGTAATGAATTTATATACATTTGATGAAGAAGTGAAAAAACTAGTTGTTGGTGAAGATATTTTTGGCTCAGGGAACACTTTATACAGATGTTATTGAAAGTGGAACAAAAACAGCACAGACAATCAAATCTCATCACAATGTAGGAGGACTTCCAGAAGATATGCAGTTCTCTTTGATTGAACCATTGAATACATTGTTTAAAGATGAAGTTCGTGCTTTAGGTAAAAATTAGGATTCCTGAAGAAATGGTATGGCGTCAGCCATTCCAGGTCCAGGACTTGGTATTCGTGTATTGGAGATATTACCGAAGAAAACTGAGATCGTTAGAGAATCTGATTATATCTTAAGAGAAGAAATTGAAAGCTGGATTGCAGAAGGAAATCTGGCAGTATTTTCACAGTTTCCTGGTATCCGTTCTGTTGGTGTTATGGGGATGGACGAACTTATGACTACACTATTGGTATCCGTGCAGTAACTTCTATTGATGGAATGACAGCAGACTGGGCAAAAATTCCTTATGAAGTATTAGATGTAATTTCTAATCGTATTGTAGATGAATGCGTAAAACACGTTAACCGTGTAGTTTACGATATTACCAGTAAACCTCCTGGAACAATAGAGTTCGAATAGTTCCGAGATTTCAAAAGTGCCCTTAAATAGGGCATTTTTTTGCATCTTTTTTCTTCCAGAAAACAATTTGAAAACAAAAAATTTTGAAGAATATTTTCAGGATACTCAAAATCACTGATTTTTGGGGTGATTTTTGCCATTTTTTGTCGATTTTCGGGTATTTTTGGTGAAAATCAAAGAATTGTTCCCCGTGGCTTGCACTCAGCCTTTTTTCGATGTGGCTTGCAGGTTGTGGGTTCAGAAAACAGCAGATTTTAATCGATTTTAATATAAATTCACTGTTTTTAGATAAATCCATGTGTTTTCATTGAAGATGAACCCCCATGATTTGAGATAAAACTGGTTGATTTTATTATTCATAGATAATAATACCAAAAACTCCAAAGTGCCCTTATTTAAAGGATATTTTGGATTTTTTTTAATCCTTGATGAAAACAGTTTGAAAACATTTTATGGCGCAATTTTCGCCTTGTTTTTGATTTCATGGCTAAAATCATCTGTAATACCCAAACCATCATTTCTTCATCATCTTCTGATACCCTTGTGCCATAAATTGAAGTAAAATGCATCAACTCATCATGAAGATTTCTAAACACATAGGGACTTCCATAAACAACAATATCTTTTCAAGAATACTGCTGATTATGTAATCCTGTTTTGAATGCCCGGATAAGGTAACCTTTTCGGTCAAGAATTTCTGCCTCTTCATTAGATACGCGGAAAGAAATGATCTTTCCACGTATTCTTCCTTTTCTGTCAATTCTCTTTTTCATTAGCAAAAGCACCCCCACGAAAACTATTTAATTTGTTAGCAATATCTTTTATCTTTTGAAGGGAACATATGAGCATAGCGATACGTTATCTTTATGCTTTCATGCCCAACTCTATCTGCTATATCTACTGGGCTGAATCCCATATCAATGAGAAGGGAAACATGAGAGTGCCTAAGCTCGTGGAAGCGGAAAACGGACGCAGGTCATGAAATCGACAAATAAGGATATGGTATATTAACGACAAAAAGGGCTGTGGAAATTTCTCCGCAGTCTTTTTTATATCTTAATACGATTCTTATTGCAGTTAACTCATTGACACGATATTCTATATTTTAAGGAGGCTATTATGGCACGCAAAAGTCGAAAAACAAAAAGTGGCTGAACATCTTCCAACAGATGACAGGGGCTGAACATGACCGTGTAGAGTCCTATTGAGAACAAAAGAAGATTATTGCTCTGTGGGCCGAGCAGCATGAACTCCCCATTTCAAAGTTTTATGGATACCGTGGATATAGCGGCAGCACC
>VOFH01001385.1_pt1 | contig 25150 bp, 51 predicted proteins | sample 5384091 | NCBI WGS metagenome assembly VOFH01 (sample SAMN12384727, study PRJNA508395) | human gut metagenome | isolation source: healthy gut G | host: Homo sapiens
TCACTGGTATCTTATTCTATGATTTTCAAATCCTTATTTGCCCAGGACGGTCTGGTAAATAAATATTACGACCCTTGGCTTTGACAGAGTGGACTGGTTCCAGAATGCATGGGCAGCCCGTTTTGTCATCATCATTGCACTGATCTGGAGATGGACCGGATACAATATGGTTTTCTATCTTGCGGGCTTACAGAATATTGATGATTCCGTATACGAAGCAAGTTATATTGATGGAGCGACCCCTTTTCAGCAGTTTATGAAGATTACCATTCCCTTTATTGAGGCCTACCATCCTGTTGACGGCTATTATGTCAACGTCAGGTACGTTACAGTTGTTTGATGAGTCTGTTAACCTGACTTCCGGCGGTCCTGGTAAGTCCACCATGACACTGGCGCATTATGTTTATAATATCTCCTTTGTGGAAACACCCAAATTTAACTATGCGGCAGCAATTTCCGTATTTATCCTTGTGAGTGTGGCAGTTCTTTCTGCAATCCAGATGAAAGTAGGTGACAAACGTGACTAAAGTAAAGACAACTATCGCTTATATTATTTTAATCATTGCCAGTTTCCTGTCAGCGTTTCCCTGTACTATATGATTTGTGGAGCAACCAACTCCAGCATTGATATTGTCCGTGGAAAACTGTTCCCAGGTATTTATCTGATGGAAAAAATTACCAGAGTCTCATTGCAAACCAGAATCTGGGACGAGCCATGTTTAACTCTTTTCCGCAATGCAATTGTGATTACTGTGATTGCACTGTTAATCTGTTCCATCGCAGGCTGGCTTTTGAGATTTATCATGACAAGGCAAAGACCTTCTGATGAACATCCTGCTTCTTGCCATGATGCTTCCCTTTGTTGCTATTATGATTCCTTTGTTTAAAATGTTTTCTTCATGGAAACTGGTTAATACATGGATTGCACTGGCAACTGCCTTCTCTTTCTACACCATTTCTCATTATGATGTTCCGGCAGGCAGCCCGTTCTTTCCCTCATGATATTATCCAGGCAGCCCGTCTGGAAGGACTTAGTGAGATCAGGATTTTTTTTTACCATGTTCCTGCCAATTATGAAGTCTACCTACGGCGCAGCCATGACAGTAACTTTCATGAATGCCTGGAATAACTATTCTGGCCAACGATTATTTTCAGGACAGCAACCAGATTACCATGCCCATGTTGGTTGCAAACTTAAAAAGTGGTTACAGCGTAGACTATGGTATGTTAATGCTGGGGGTATTGATTTGTACCCTTCCTACCGCAATTATCTTTCTGTGCTTACAAAAAGAGTTTTGCCAATGGAATTGCAGGAGCAGTGAAATAATGAATCGGAAATATTGTCTGGATAAAAAGAATGGGGAGGCGCAGGCAGCCCTTCTTCTTGCAAAAACAGTTCGGGCTCATTGAAGATGCCGGTATCGAGGCTTTGGAAAAAGGCGGGCAAAAAAAAAATAAGGAAAATTCTCTCTTTATGGTGTCCGTTTTTATTCTCCAGCCATGTATCTTCAGTACGAACTCACACGATTTAAGCTGGATTTCTGTTCAGCCCTCGGAGCAGATAAAAAGCTGGGGGTCTGTCCCGGTTTTACGGAGGAAGAAAAGCGGGCATTTTATGAAAATAACCAGGATTTGTTCGGGCGTTACCATGGAGATTTGTTTGACTATGAGGATGTCCGGGCAGATTATCGAAAAAAGACTGAGGGAGGATGCCTATGACAGGCTCATACAGGACATATTATGTCAATCAGAAAACCGGGCGTGATAGTAACGACGGACTGACCATGGATTCCCCGTTTGCCAGCCTTTTTTCAGGTAAACAGATTTGAGACTGTACCCTGGCGATAAGGTGCTGCTGGCCCGGGATTCCGTTTTACAGATCAGTTTCTGCAGATAAAAGACAGTGGAACCAGGGAGCATCCCATTGAAATTGGCTCTATTCACCGGAAGAAGAGGGGGAGGGAAAAATCGATAGCAGCCGGGGGACAGGCATCTGGTATCAGGATTACGGTACAACATTGGATTCACTCCGCGCATGTTTATCAAGGTTATGTATCCTCTGCCGTACTTTTTATATGATGTAGAGCATGTGGTCATCCATGATATTGAGATTAGCAATCAGGCAGTGGAAATCCTGGGGAAGATTACAGTGCTCCTCATAAATGAACCGTACTGGCGTGGCTGTGGTGGCAAAGGATAATGGGGTGCGCAGCGGCATTACCCCGCGTAATCTTTCTATCCATGATGTGAATGGCAATGTCATGACAAACATATGAACAACGGCGGCATTTATATGACAGCGCTTTAAAGCCTGCCGATGAAAAAAAGCTACCGGTGTGGCGCGCTTTAAAGATATCACGGTGGAAGGCTGCTTTGTATACAAGACCAGCCGTTGGGGAATCGCTGTTGGATACACCATGCACATGACAAATTCCAGGGGGCGGAACTGCCTGAGGATACCTTTTGAAATACGGACATGAAAATATGGTCATCCGGGACAATTATGTAAAGCCGCTGGGGGCGATGGCATCACTGCGATGTATGCTTTGCGCCCATTAGTAGAACACAATACAGCAGATTCCGTGCATGCGAAATCAATGACAGATTTACTGCCGGCCGGAGAACCGTGCCGGAAAAGTGGCAGCAGGCATCTGGCCATGGAAGTGCAAGGATGCCCTGTTCCGCTGCAAATGAAGTGGCAGATACAAGATTAAATCAGGACGGGATGGCTTACGATGCGGATTCTGGTGATGGAACCATTTACGAATACAATTACAGCAGACAAAATGAGGGCGGATGCATTATGTTCTGCCAGTCAGAAGCAATTCACAACAGTTTTTGCCATAATGTGTTTATGACGATCTGGGGGTACGGTAAGCCCGTCGGAGAACCCGGATGCTTTTGCTCGCCCATAACACTTTTTATGTGAGGGAGGGTGTGCCTTTTTGTCCGTAACAAGATGGGCGGTGGAACTTATACCGAGGAGGATAATACGATTATTCCGTTGTAAAACGCTGTTACAACGACTTAACTTTTGCAGGTGGAAAAGAGACCAATGACTTTAAAAGAGGGACGTAACCATTCCTACCAACCTGGATGTGGTGCCGGAAACCATAGAATTGATGAAACGCTGGGGTGCTGATGCCATTCGTGACTGCGACGGTACAGAGTTCCCAGAGGAACTGGTCAGAACGGGGCAAAAATTTATGCCACCTATTATACTACCCGGAAGGACAACGAGTGGGCAAAGGCAAACCTGGATGAAGTACAGCAGTGCTATGTGATGACATCCTTTACACTGCTGTGGATACTGACTTGGAGATTCCCCTTATGAAGGGTATATCCCAGGAACTGATGATGGTCAATACCAGAGACGACAAAGAACGGTGGTGGAGGTTGTCGACCGTTCTACCGGTAATGTTGTGTCCGCAGATCATTGGGAATATGAGGAGGAAAAGGGCTGCGTGGTCATTCATGATGCCATTCCTTTCCATGAATACACGGTCAGCTTTCTGGCTTACATTATCTGGGATCCGGTACATATGTACAATGCGGTTACTAACGACTGGAAAAACTTTGAACATCAGATTACATTTGATGTGAGACAGCCTAAGACCCACAAATATTCCCTGGAGCGTCTTCGCAAATACTGCGCGGATCATCCCTACGTGAATGTGATTCGCTACACAACCTTTTTTCCATCAGTTTACCTTGATGTTTGATGAGTTAAAGAGAGAAAAATATGTGGACTGGTATGGCTATTCTGCCTCTGTCAGCCCTTATATCTTAGAGCAGTTTGAAAAAGGAGGTCGGCTACAGGTTCCGGCCTGAGTACATCATTGACCAGGGTTATTACAACAACCAGTACCGTGTGCCTGGCAGGGAGTTCAAAGATTTCCAGGCATTCCAGCGCAGGAGGTTGCCAAAATTGCCAAAGAAATGGTAGACATTACCCATGAGTACGGCAAAGAGGCAATGATGTTTCTAGGGGATCACTGGATTGGAACCGAGCCGTTTATGGAGGAATTTTCCACCATTGGTCTTGATGCGGTGGTAGGCAGTGTAGGAAACGGTAGTACCCTTCGTCTCATCTCCGATATTGAAGGTGTAAAATACACGGAGGGAAGATTTTTACCGTACTTTTTCCCCGATACTTTTGTGACGGCGGAGACCCGGTGAAGGAGGCAAAGGAGAACTGGATTACCGCAAGACGTGCCATTCTGAGAAAACCTATTGACCGGATCGGCTATGGTGGATATCTGAAGCTGACTCTGGATTTTCCGGAATTTCTGGATTATGTAGAGAATGTGTGCAACGAGTTCCGCGAGCTGTATGAGAACGCAAAGGGAACGATTCCTTTATTGCGTGAGGAAAGTAGCTGTGTTGAACAGCTGGGGTAAAAATTAGAAGTCTGGGGATGCCATATGGTACACCATGCCCCTATACCAGAAACAGAATTACAGCTATGCGGAATTATTGAAGCATTAAAGTGGTGCCCCTTTCGATGTGCGATTTATTTCCTTTGATGATATTCTGGCAAATCCGGAAATTTTAAAGATCTGGATGTGATTATCAATGTGGGGAGATGGGGATACTGCTCATACCGGTGGCGGCATCTGGGAGAATCCTGCCATTTCCGCAGCTATCCGTGAGTTTGTATATAACGGCGGAGGTTTTATCGGTGTCGGTGAGCCGTCTGGTCATCAGTGTCAGGGGCATTACCTGCAGCTTGCAGATATGCTCGGCGTGGAAAAAGAAACCGGATTTACTTTAAACTACGATAAATATAACTGGGAGGAGCATCCCGATCACTTCATTCTGGCAGATACCACGAAGCCAGTGGACTTTGGTGAGGGTAAAAAGAACATCTTCGCTTTACGAGGACACGGAAATTCTGGTACAGCGGGAGAAGGAAGTGCAGATGGCTGTCCATGAGTTTGGAAAGGGGGCGCTGTGTTTATATCAGCGGTCTGCCTTACAGCTTTGAGAACAGCCGTATTCTGTACCTGCAGTATTCTGTGGAGTACCCACGGAGAGAAGGATCTGCATCAGTGGTTCAGTTCCAACTTCAATGTGGAAGTACATGCCTATGTGAAAATGGCAGGTTCTGCGTGGTCAACAATACATATGCCCGCCAGAAAACTGTGGTTTATCGTGGTGATGGCAGCAGTTTTCCTCTGGAGATGGAGGCAAACGAGATTAAATGGTATAACATTTAACACGGGCAAAAGAAAGAAGTGCCTCAAGTCCGGTTGATATAGTCGCGCGGCGACACGCCCTCCACCTTTTTGAATACCCGGCTGAAATAGAACGCGCTCTCGTACCCCAGTTTGTCGGAGATCTCATAGATCTTGAGCGTTCCCTCATCCAGCATTTCCTTGGCACATTCAATCTTTGCGTGGTTTACATAATCTATAAATCCCATATCGTTGTACTTGGAAAACAGGATCGACAGATAATTCGGGCTGATGTTGAAGACGTCGGAGAGCCTGATTCAGCGTGATCTTCTCATCGACGTGTTCATTGATATATTTCTTGACCGCGGAGATGGTTCGGTTCTTGTAATCCTTGTTGTGCTCGGAAAACAGGCGGCACAGACCGTCGCACAGCACGGTCATCCAGGAGAGCACCTGCGGCACCGTTTCCGCCTCGTAGAGGCAGTTGTACCCGTTGGCGGATTCACCAAAGATCTGGTTTAACTGTTCTTCCCCGTTGCTCAGGCAGGAGAGGGTTAAGTGCAGCACGTTGCTCGCGGCGGATAAGGCCTGGGAGTAATGTCTCTTATCATTGGAAAACAGGTCAATGATGTCGTGGAAGACTGCGGAGAGTGCTTCCGGATCGTATTCGTTGAACGCTTTCTGCAGGCTCATCCTTAAAGATGGCAATGTTGAAGACGTTGTGCTCCTCGCGGGCGGGATTGTCCTCGTCGGCAAAGATAACGGCAGAATCACTCTGGCGGACGTCCGGGAAAATCTGTCTGGCGTCCGAATAGGAGGCGGACAGATCTCAGATTTTCGACGAGAGAGCCGACCGATGCAAGAATCCTTATGCTGTAATAATTGTAGAGCATGTCGCCTGTCTGTGTGAGTGCATCGGTCAGAAGTTTCGATGATAGCTGCCCGTCTGTTCTTTGGTCAGGGAAAAAATAATCGCAAGGTGTGTCGTGTCAAGGAACAGAATCCGGCATGGCACATATTTGACGATCAGATTCCGGATCATCTGGTGGCTGCTGCGGTAGAGTGTGATGTCCGACGATGCGACAGCGGACGCACTCTGCCTGGTATTCTGCATTTCCAGATACGCCACCGTGTAGCCGGCGGCAGTGAAGCGGACGGACAGAAGATCGCACTGTGTCGCAAATTGTTCCTCTGTCTCGAATAGATTTAGAAGCAGCCGGATATAAAAATTATCCTGCAATAAGGAGAGATCGGAACCGGTTTCCGGATGGCTGCCCTGTTTTCTCTCTTTTTCCAGAATGCCGAGAGCCTTCTGGATGGCAGCGTTTAACACATCTTCCGTCAGCTCGAGTCTTTACCAGATAATCCAGCACCTGGTAGGAGATCGCCTGTTTTACCAGAGCAAATTCCTCATAGCTGGTTAAGAGAAAAAAGAGGCGGATGCTCTTGGGACTGACATTTCTCGATCAGCTGCATGCCGTCCATAATCGGCATTTTGATGTCTGATAATCACAATTTCCGGATGCTTTTCCAGAATGATATCATATGCCTGCCTGCCGTTTGTGGCGGTGCCTGCAATTTCAATTCCCATGCTCTCCCAGTTTAACATGGAGCGGATGCCGATCTGAACCAGCGGTTCGTCATCCACGATAAAGCTGTACCATAACTGTAACCCCATTTCTTTGTTGTAAAAATATCTGTCTGCATCTAGCCGATGTCTTCCTGCGGCGCAAACGGAAGCAGGACGGACACAGTGGTAAATTCAGGGGAAAGCCGGCTTTCACACGCAGGCCGTAATCTTCGCCGAATTCATACTGCAGCCGCTTGTCACGTTGCTGACGCCGATTCCCTGAAAATTCAGTCTTTTCGTTTCTTGTTCTCGGACAAAAGCTGTCTTGCCTGTTCTTCCGTCATGCCGACGCCGTCGTCGGTAATGTCGATCTGAAGAATCGCGTCATTTTTCCGGAAATGAATAGTGATCGTTCCGGTGTTCCCTTTGGCTCAATGCCATGAAAAGATAGAATTTTCCACGACCGGCTGTAAGGTGAAGCGTGGAATCAGACAGCTTTAATGCCTCGTCATCGATCCTGTATTCTAAGGAGATGGTTCCATAACGGTATTTCTGAATCGTAAAATAATCATCCAGAAGGGAGAGTTCTGCAGAGAGCGGAACCGACTTTTCTGTTCCCTTTGCGATGTTTTTTAAAGTCTGAGAGCGCCGTCGTCATCTCCGCGATGCCAGGCGCATTCTGGATCGTTGCCATCCATTTGATGGAATTGAGCGTGTTGTAGAGAAAATGCGGATTGATCTGGCTCTGCAGCATTTTGTACTCGTACTCACGCTTCTCATTCTCATCGCGGATCCGTTGATCCATCAGTGTTTTCACATCTTCGGCGAGATCGTTGATGCTTCTGCCGATGTCGCCGGCTCGTGCTGCCACTCGATCGAGGAGTCGCGCTCGAAATTTCCCTCGGAAATGTGCTTCATTCGGACCTGCAGTTCCTGTACCGGATGATTGATCATATGATTAAAAATCGTGTGAAGAATGATACCGGTAATGACGGCGCACGCCACGATGACGAAAATGATGGATGCAAGCTGTCCGTAAAACGTATTGACCGTGATCAGCTGCGTGATATAGCAGTGTTCCGCGGCGAGCGGAACCGAGATGGAGACGAACTTTCCGTTGGCATTTGAAATCTCCTTTACGATCGTATCGGAGAAAGATGCAATGGAGGAGATCTCCCGTAATCTCATAGGAAGGGTTGGCGTCCGTCAGGGTGTAATTGCTGTACACATAGCTGTGATCTTCCAACGTCAGGTAAAAAGTCGTTGTTCTGGTAGGTTCCGGCGGTCTTAAGCGGTATGGTGACGACGTTCGGCGACATTTCGATGTAGATAAAACCGAGCTCGTCGGAATTATACTGGCTGTAAAGCGGCCGGATGATCGGAAGATACTGTGAACCGCCGTCGGTTGTCAGGATACCTTCGCTATAAGAATAGGAAGGACTGCTGTAGTAGCTGTCAAAAAAATAGAGATCCCGGATATCGTCTGCCGAGTGGAAGGGCTGGTTGTTGGTGGAAGCAAGAGCCTGGATAAAATCCGGTTCTTGTAGGAGGCAATAAAAATGCGCTTGATATAGTAGCGGCCATCGTAACTGTTGTAGCTTCCCTTCAGATAAGTAGAGGCGGTGATACGCGCACTCTGGGAACCCTGTGACGACAGATAATTCAGGATAAAAGAGTTCGCCTGACAGTTGCGGACGAAAGAATAAGCATCCTGGATGTTGCTGTCAATGGAGGAGCCGAGCAATGTCAGAGAGGACTCCGCGGTGCGGATCATATTTTGTTTTACACTTTATAATAGAAAGAATAGCTGATATAGGACACAGCGATACTTAAGAAAATACAGAGTGTAATCGTAGTCAGTGTAATTCGGGATCGAATCGTCGTAAATTTTTCTTCTTCATACCTTATATTATAGACACAAAAAGAAAATTCGGAAAGAAAAAATCCATTTTGGGAGAGCGAAAAGCAAAGTGAAGAAAAAAGACAGGTTTTGAGAAAAAGACAGGTTTGGGAAGAAAAAATGCAGACGAAAACAGAAAGAGGAAAAAATGTGAATTTAAACGTAAAAAATCTATGTCCATTGTATGGCAAAGCCAATATAATAAAATTATCTTATCGGAGAACGATAGAGATACGAAAAGGAGGATTCAGATGAAAAAGAGTATTGAGCATGCTTCTTGTAGCAAGCATGACAGGGGCGTTACTTGCAGGTTGTGGCTCTGGGGAAACAGCTTCAACGGATGCATCAGCAGATGCGGCAGCAGACACAAACACCGCTGCGGCAGGCACTGAGACAGCAGCAGATGCGGCTGCGACAGATGGAGAGGCAGTCACTCTCAAATGGGCAATCTGGGATCAGGAGACCACTCCTTACTGGAACGCACTCAAGGAGGCATATGAGGCTGCAAATCCAAACGTCACCATTGAGATGGTAGACCTTGGATCAACCGATTACATGACTGTCCTTGCAACGGAGTTATCCGGAAGCGGGATCGGACTTCGATGTGGTTACGATCAAGGATGTACCGGGTTACGCAACGCTGGTTCAGAAGAACACGCTGGAGTCCCTGGATGATTACATCACAGATGCAGGAATTAACCTCGCAGACTTCAACGGAATCACAGATCAGGTAACAGTAGATGGAAGCTTATATGAACTTCCGTTCAGAAGCGATTACTGGCTGATCTACTACAACAAAGATGTATTTGATGCAGCAGGCATTGCTTATCCGTCCAACGATATGACGATGGAAGATTACGATGCACTGGCAAGACAGCTGACAGATACCACCTACGGTTCCCAGGTATACGGATGCCATTATCACACATGGAGATCCGCAGTCGAACTGTTCGGAATCCTGGATGGAAAACACTCTATCCTGGACGGCAATTACGACTGGATGATTCCGTACTATGACATGATCTTAAGTGAAGAGGATGACGGTGTATGCCAGACCTACACAGACTTAAGCACAGAAGGTCTTCACTACTCCGCAGCATTCTCCAACGGAAATGTTGCTATGATGAATATGGGTTCCTGGTTCATCTCCACATTGATCTCAATCTTGACAGCGGTGAGTATGACAGCTCTCTCTCTGCGGTAACTGGGGTATCGCAAAGCTATCCGCATCCGGACGGAGCAGAGGCAGGCAGCACGATCGCTACGATCACAGGTCTTGCAGTGACAAGCGCTTTCCGCAAACAAGGACGCAGCATTTGATTTTGTAAACTGGGTATCCGGTACAGAGGGCGCTAAGGTAATGGCTTCCACCGGTAACTTCCCGGCAATTATGACGGACGATGTCATCAACACAATCGCCGGCATGGCAGGATTCCCGACAGACGAGGGCAGCAAGGAAGCATTAAATATCACAAATGCATACCTTGAGGCATTGTATGCTGAGAACGTATCAGAGATCAACAGTATCCTCGACACCTACCACACTTCCATCATGAACCGTGAAGTGACCGTAGAAGAGGGTGTAGCATCCATGAATGAGCAGGTTGGAAAAAGATTCTGAACCAGTAATGGAACGGAAGCATAACCACGATTGTTGATAAAAGGGCTGGCTGAAAACAGCCGGCCCTTAAAAAATGAAAACAGCTTAAAGGAGAAAGGAAATAAGCCGTATCTGGCTTTTTGGGCATGGTTATGGATAAGAAGAAAGCAGAAAAATTAGAGCAGATGGAAGCCGAAATGGCAAGACTGTGGGAACAAAGTCAGAACGAAACTGATAACAAGAAAAACAGAAACTGATTCAAAACAGAAACAAACTGCAGTGGAAGGCTGCTGCAATGCGAAGCGGCCGCAACTGTCAAAGCAGACCAGAGACGATCTGGTTGCCTATTCTTTCATTGCGCCGAACTTCATCGGATTCGCCGTATTTACATTGATCCCGATCATATTTGCCTTTATTCTGGCATTTACGGAATGGGATGGAAACAACCCGATTCAGTTTGTCGGACTTTCCAATTTCTTGAAACTGCCGTCGGATACTTTTTCACGGCATCCTTTAAAAACACGATTATCTACTGTGTCGGCACGGTACCGCTTACCATGGTTGTGTCGCTGGCACTGGCAATTGTCTTAAACCAGAAGGTGAAGGGAAGAGGTTTTTTAGAACGGTATCGTTCTTCCCGTATGTAGCATCCCTCGTTGCCATCACAACGGTATGGTCCATGATTTTCATCCGACCAAGGGACCGGTGAATTATCTTTGATGACAATCTGCGGGATCGAGCAGAAGAATCTGCCGAACTGGTTTAGCGGAAATCTGATTATGCTGACACTTATTTTATTCAGTGTCTGAAATATATGGGTTACTACATGGTAATCTACCTTGCGGGACTGCAGGGAATCTCGTCGGAATTATACGAGGCGGGAAGCCTCGACGGGGCGACGACCTGGCAGAAATTTAAATATATCACCTGGCCGCGTACCGCGATCCACCACCTTTTCGTTGTCGTGATGCTGACGATCAACTGCTTTAAGGTGTATGACATCGCCATCATGCTGGCAGGCGGAAGCCAGGCAAGTTAAGCAACTCTGCATCCGTACTTGTTTACTACATTTACGAAAATGCATTTGATTACTGGAAACTCGGTTATGCGAGTGCGGTCGCAATGGTACTGTTTGTACTGGTACTTGCTGTAACGATTATACAGTTTGCATATGAGAAGAAGTTAGAAGACTAGAAAGGGGGGAGAACAGAGATGAGAGAAATAATGACAAAGCAGAAAAAAAAACATCGATGAAACGAAACAATCTGATCAAGAAGTTCTTCCTGTATCTGATTTTACTGATTATCACGGCGGCAATGTTGATCCCGTTTATCTGGATGCTGTCCGCTTCCATTAAGACAGACCGTGAAGTATTCCAGATGACGCCGTTTGTTCTGATTCCGGAGACACCGCGCTGGAGCAATTACGTGGATATCTGGACGAAGATTCCGTTTGGCACGTTCGTGAAGAACACCGTGTTCTCACAATCGTGGTGACCGCCTTACAGCTTTTGACAAGCAGCTTTGCAGCATACTCTTTTGCAAAACTGGAGTTCAAGCATAAGAATGTACTGTTCATGGCATACATTGCGACCATCGCTATGCCGTGGCAGGTATACATGGTTCCGCAGTTTATCATGATGCGTAAGATGGGATTGAACGATAAGCTGCTCGCAATGATCTGTCTGCAGGCATTTTCCGCATTCGGCGTGTTCATGATGAGACAGTTCTATGACGGTATTCCGAACGAACTGTGTGAGGCGGCGAGAGTCGACGGCATGAGTGAATACAAAATTTATTCGCACATCATGCTTCCGCTGTCAAAACCGGCGCTGTCCACGCTGACAATCTTCACTTTCGTGGCAACGTGGAATGACTACCTCGGACCATTGATTTACTTAAAATCCCCAGGAGAAGAAGACCATTCAGTTAGGTCTCAAAATGTTCATCGGTCAGTATTCCTCCCAGTACGGACTGATTATGGCAGGCTCGGTACTTTCCCCTGATTCCGGTACTCATCGTATTTATCTGTCTGCAGAGATACTTTGTAGAGGGAATTGCATCTACCGGTTTAAAGGGCTAAGACCGAAGGTATGTAACAAAGCTGTCACACAAAAAAGAGATCGTTTGTGTGACGGCTTTGTTTTACTACTCTACAGGAATAACGTGTTGATAAACATAACATGATTTGAAAACGGAAAAGGAGAAGAAGGGTATGCGATACGAAGAAAAAACCGCAGATCACAGAGCAGGAGATCAGAGAGGCGATGGATTTCTCCACGGCGCAGGTAAAGCGCAATCTGCCGGAGTTCACGACGAAGTTCCAGAAGGCTTACAGCGAGAACGGGTTTTACGCGCCGACGGACAATGTGGACTGGACGACGGGATTCTGACGGGCGAGATCTGGCTGTCCTACGAGGATACGGGAAAGACATCTATAAAAAAGCCGGTGAAATCCAGATTGACAGCTTTTTGAACCGCATTGAAAACAAGATCGAAGTCGATCACCACGATATGGGATTTTGTATTCGCCGTCCTGCGTGGCGGGCTATAAACTGACCGGGAATGAGACGGGAAGAAAGGCAGCCATACTGGCAGCCGATCAGCCATCCGCAGATTTCACCCGGTGGGCAATTTTATACAGGCGTGGGGTGCGATGGATGCACCGGAAAACTACCGGCTGATCATCGACTGTCTTTAAATCTGCCGCTGCTCTACTGGGCGTCGGAGGAGACCGGCGATCCGAAGTATCGGGACATTGCGGAGAAGCATATTCACACGAGCGGTCGCCATGATCCGTGCGGATCATTCCACCTGGCACACCTTTTTCTTCGATATGAAGACGGGGCACCGGATCACGGAGCCACCTGTCAGGATACCGCGACGGTTCGGCGTGGGCGAGAGGCCAGGCATGGGGCATCTACGGATGGCGCTCGCCTACAAGTACACGGAAAGGGGAAGAATACATTCAGAAGTTCCGTGGATGTCACGGACTTTTTCCTGGCGCATCTGCCCAAGGATATGGTGCCGTTCTGGGATCTGAGTTCACGGACGGGGACGATCAGCCGAGAGATTCCTCCTCGGCGTCGATCGCAGCATGCGGAATGCTTGAGATGGCAAAATATCTAAAGCCGGACGAGGCAGAAGCTTACCGTGCAACGGCAAAACGGTTGATGAAGGCGTTGTACGACGGATACGCGGTGAAAGATCCAAAAGAGTCGAACGGGTTGGTGTTACAGCACCTATTCCAACCACTTCCGTATAATACCTGCAATCATTACGGGGTGGACGAGTGCAATATCTGGGAGACTATTTTTACATGGAAGCGCTCATGCGGCTGAAAAAAGACTTGAATCCGTATTGGTAACAAGGGAAAAAAGGAAGGTATGGCAGGATGAAAAGAGAAGCATTTTTTGACAGGGATGCATCACACTATTACTGTGAGGATGGAAAAGCGGTCGGGGCGTACTGCAGGAGCAATTTCAGAAGATGTCGCGCAGACGCTTGCGGTGGCGGACGGTGTGTGCCGGAAATATTTTCTGTTCAACCAAGGGATCTGGAGCAGACCGACGAGCCGGTACAGTTTGACGGAGCGATCGACTGGACGTATATGCCGGCAGACGATCCGGAATTTGTCTGGCAGTTCAACAGACACCGCTTTTTTCATGACGCTCGGTCAGGCGTATCAGATGACCGGGGATGAGAAATATGCGAGAGCGTTTATGGAGATTGCGGAGGACTGATCGATCATGTCCCGCTGAACGAGAAGTATGCGGCGGGACCGTGGAGAAGTCTAGACACCGGCTTCCGCGGGGAATACTGGAGCAAGGCGATCTGGCTGTTTCATGACAGCCCGACGCTCACGGGAAGCGTTTTTTACAGAAATATTATGACAGCATGATCCTGCAGGCGGAACACATCATGGAATGTCATTCCGCTTACCGCTATATGAGTAACTGGGGCGTCATTGAGAATCACGGGCTGTTTGAGATCGGCGTGTGTCTCCCTGCAGAGCGAGAAGACAAAGCAGTTTATCGCGTTTGCCGTGAAGAATCTTGAGGTGCAGGTGCGAATGCAGATCATGCCGGACGGCGTGCACTGGGAGCAGTCGCCGATGTATCACAACGAGGTGCTGCACTGCCTGTTAGACGTGATCCTTCTGGCAAAGCGGAACGACATTGCACTGCCGGACGTGATCCTGCGCCAGACGGAGAAGATGGCAATGGCGGATGTCGCGTGGTTAAAGCCGGATCACCACATCGTGATGATGGGGACAGCGACGATGTGGATGTGCGGGACCGCATCAGCGTGGCGGCGTATCTGTTTTTAAATCCGGTGCTGCGGTTTGGCGGATTCGACCGTCTTGATTATGAGAGTATCTGGGATCTCGGCATGAAAGCAGGGGAAGAATACGCCGGGATGGAGCGCAGAAAACCGGACTTTACATCGCTGTTCCTGGAGCACAGCGGGAACACCTATTTCCGGTCGGACTGGTCAGAGCGTGCCAATTTTCTGCATCTGCATTCCGGGACGATGGGAGCGGGGCACGGACATTCCGATAAGCTGCACATTGATCTGGTTGTTAACGGCGAGGATGTGCTGATGGACGGCGGCAGGTATACCTACGTGTCGGGACCAAAGCGTTTTTTTCGTACAAGGATCCGTCGGGACACAATACGATCACGGTGGATGATCTTCCGTTTACCGTCTGCAAGGATTCCTGGGAGTGCTCGAAGCTTTCCCAGCCGGTCAAAGAGAATTTCCGGTGCACAAAGCTGGCGGAATTTGCACAGGCGGGGCAGCTCGGCTACATGGATCTTCCGAGCGGTGTCTATGTGAACCGGAAGGTGGTTTACATAAAGCCGGATCTGTATGTTCTGGCGGACGAGATGTACACCGGGGATCGTCACACCTACCAGCAGTATTTCATTTTAACAATCACGGCACGGTGACACAAAATGCGCCGGAGAAAAGAAGTTCCCATGTGTGGCCTATCGTGGTAAAATGGCAGAAGCGGATTTTTATTTTGTGTCGGCGCAGGTGAAGGCAGAGCTTAAGAGCGGCCACATTGCAAGACATTATAATGTGGAAGAGGAAAATACGGTGTGCAAGGTGACAAAGCAGGGAGAAGGCTTTACCAGCCTTATCACGGTCATCGATGCACAGCCGGGACGTCCGCTTTCGATTGAGAAGCTTCCCGGTGCGCTCGGCATTAAAGCAGACAGACTATCCGGAGACGATGGCGGAGGCATTAAAGATTACCGCAGGGGAAAAGGAATATGTGGTGATCCTCTGCCATCAGGAGGTCAATTCGCCGACCGACCTCGTGGAGGCAGACGGCTGCATGGGTTACGGAAATGTGATCGTTTTTGACAAGGCAGGGGACGTGCTGGTGGGCGACGTTCTGAACTGGTAGGAGAGAAGCAAAAGGAGGATGCGCGGTGCGAAAAAACTGGAACACTGGTGGACTTATCATAAGGGTATCGTTATTTTTGCAGTGGTTCTCGCAGCAGCGGTCCTCTATGTCGCTGGCACCATGGGGAAAAAAGAAAAGACACAGATTCTCATGGGAGAAGTGGTCAACAATGTGCAGGACGATGCGGTGACAACCCGGATGGAGGAGGCGATCCTCGCCGGGATCGGGGGTGATCCTAACGGGAGGAGGTCGTCGTGGACACAGCGCTTACCATGGATGCAGCCGCGCTGGGGCAGACGCCGATCGCCGATGCCAATACGCAGGATTCCCTCGCAACGATCACGACGTACGTATGCGCACGGCTCGACTTCATGATTCTGGAAAAAAGATGTGTTTGACTATTACTGTAACCTGAATGCGTTTGCTGATCTTAGGGAACTGCTGGGCGCTGGGGCATGTGAAGCGCTGGGGCGCGCATCTATGAAAAACGGTGGCATGCGGCATCACACTGACAGATACCGCGTTTGTGAAGCAGTACGGGATTACGCTCTTAGACCCGGTGATCGGGATTGTGAGCGGATCAGAGAGGAAGGAGCAGGCGGTCGGGATGCTCCGGTGGATCTTTGAGGAGAACGCCGGGGTGGCAGCCGCGTTTTCGGCAGAGGAATACAAAGCGATGATTTCGCAGGAAGAGACAGGAGGAAAGACGATGGGAAAAATGTTTGATATGGACAATCCGGTCTGGCGTTTTTATGGGAAAGGTGACGGATATGTTTTTTTCTGACATGTCTGTGGCTGCTTTTTTTCACTGCCGGTCGTAACAATCGGGGCGTCGACGTGCGCACTCTGCTATTGCTCCATGACGTTAGCGTCCAACAAGGAGGGCTACATCCGGGAAGATTTTGTGCGGGCGTTTAAGGAGAATTTTAAATCTGCGACGATCGCCTGGATCGGAATGCTGGCGCTCGGAATCTTTTTCGGAGCGGATTTATATTTTTATTATCATCTCGCAGGCGGCGTCGGAACGGTGTTTTTCTGGATTTTTCTGGTGCTGTCGGTGATTTTTGTCTTCGTTGCCCTGTATGTGTTCCCGCTGCTGGCATGGACGGACGGATTTAAAGAAGGCGCTTTGCGCTTGCGTCTTGCGATGGCGTTTAAGAACTTCGGCTGGACGCTTCTGATGCTGACATCCGCGGCACTGTTTATCACGGCGGCGCTGTTTTGTGTTCTGGCCGCTGCTTTTTGTGTCGGCCGGCGGAATCGCATATGTACACGCGAAGATCCTGACGTTTGTTTTTTCACAGTATGAATGGAGAGATGAGGGAAAGATGGCAGTGATAACGATTAAGATACAGAATAAGGACGGCATGACCCTAAGTGTTGCCAGAGGGAGAGGATGAGGCGGCACTGGTCTACACGAAAGAATACGAGGAGGGGGGATGAGATCATCTTTGGGAGATCTCCCCGAAAAAATGCCTTCTACGAACTGATGGCGGACGATGCGCTCGGGGCGGCAACCGTCTATGTGACCGGGGACGTCCACCAGGATTCCGTTCGGGGGAGAAAAGATTTCCTACTCGCCCAAGACTTTTCGGGAACCGGCATTTAATCACCGCAAAGTTCTTGCGGATATGACATGCTTCGGCTCCTGCAGGAAATCTTGCAAAAATGTGATGGACCAGCATGGGAAGACCAACTGTTATCCGCATAAAAATGGCGAATGTGGAGACGCGCGGGGAGGCGGTGTTCGCCGCCAGAAACGCGATCGACGGCGTCACGGTGAATGATGCGCACGGAGAATGGCCGTATGAATCGTGGGGAATCAACCGACGCGAGGATGCGAATATGAGGCTGGAATTCGGCAGCAGAAAGGTGGCGGTCACCGCATCCGTCTTTGTACACAAGGGCGGATTTCCCGCACGATAACTGGTGGAAGCAGGTGACGATCCGGTTCTCGGATGGAAGCGAGGTGGTGGAGAGCTGGAAAAAGCGAAAAGCCGCACGAGATCGTATTCGAGGAGCGGGTTATCACAGAACTGACCTTGGAAAAGCTGAAAAAGCGGACGACCCGTCGCCGTTCCCTGCGCTGACGAAGATTGAAGTATACGGAAGAGAAGTGGAGAAGTTATAAGCGTATATCGGAGGAACAGAAGATATCCAGAAACCGGAGTTGAAAAGACAAGTCTGACTTTGGGATTCTGGATATTTTATTTGCTTTTGGGAAAAATTTGTGTGACTTGTGTATAGAATAAAATAGCAACTTGACGTACGTAATGACGTACGCTATAATAATCTATGACATAAAAATCTCGACATTCATAAGCATAAAGAACATAAGCAAATTACATCGGATTTGATGTAACTAAAATGAAGAACAAGAATGTACGAGAATGGAACAAGAGATTTTCAAATGACAAAATAACAAAAAAATATAGAAATTACACTACAACAAAAGGGAGATTTATTATGTCGGCAATCAATATAACAAATGCAAGAAAGGAACTCACAGTCTGGTAGAAGACGTTAATCGCTACAGCGAACCGGCTTTAATTGTAAGCAAAAAAGGAAATGCAGTTCTTGTTTCCGAAAGTGATTGGAATGCAATTCAGGAAACAGTATATTTGAACGCAATTCCAGGTATGGCTGAATCTATAAGAAGCGGGATGGATACGCGGTTAGAAGATTGTGTGCCAGAGGAAGATGTAGAATGGTAGATCTATGTACAGAATTGTATATGATAAGCAGGCAGTAAAAGATATTAAGAATTTGAAGAGTGCCAGACTTGATGATAAGGCGAAAAAAAGCTGATAGAGGTCATCCGGGAAACCCCTTTTCAAAATCCACCACCCGCGAAGCGCTGGTTGGAAATTTGCAGGGGAGTTTATTCGCGAAGAATCAATATTCAGCACAGGCTGGTTTATCAGGTGTATAGTGAGCCAGTGGAATGGAAAGGGCTGAGGTATGATGGAACCGTGAAAATAATTAGAATGTGGACACATTATGATGGAGTCTGCTAATATTTTTACGCCAACAGGAAGGCCGAAAGCTACCGGGACGCATTGCGGTTCTCCTTTTTATGGTAGAGTAGAATAGAACGAAAACAAAAGACGGCTTAGGATAACAGGAGGATATAGATAGAATGGAGCAGTACAAGCAGGAGTTTATTGAATTTATGGTGGAGAGCGATGTGCTCAAGTTCGGGGAGTTTACCTTAAAAAGCGGCAGGAAATCCCCGTTTTTATGAATGCAGGGGGCTTATGTGACCGGATCCCAGCTGATGCGTCTGGGAGAGTATTATGCCAAAGCAATTCATGATACGTATGGTGATGATTTCGATGTATTGTTCGGACCGGCATATAAGGGTATTCCCATCAGCGTTGTGACTGCGGTGGCGTTTCACAATCTGTATGGCAAGGAGGTACCGCTACTGCTCTGACCGCAAGGAGGAGAAGGATCACGGAGCAGATAAGGGAAGCTTCCTCGGCAGTAAGTTAAAAGACGGCGACCGCGTGGTCATGATTGAGGACGTCACGACTTCCGGCAAATCCATGGAGGAGACGGTTCCGAAGGTGAGGAGCGGCAGACGTCACGATCGTGGGGCTGATGGTATCCTTAAACCGTATGGAAAAGGGGCTTGGCGGCGGCGAGAAGAGCGCATTGGAGGAGATCCGCGAAAAGTATGGATTTGAGACGAATGCGATCGTTACCATGGAAGAGGTGGTAGAGCATCTGTACAACCGCACATGCCAGGGACGTGTTGTGATTGACGATACCATCAAAGCTGCCATTGACGACTACTATAAAGCAGTATGGCTGCAACTAGAAGAAAACATCGTCTTGCAGCAGGAATTTTATTCCTGATTTATTTTGTGGTGCTGTTTTATTTTCTGTTCTTTTCGGAGAAGATGGGGCGCACCACAGCGAGCGGGCATATCATTACAATCTCGTTCCGTTAAAGGAGATCGCGCGTTTTGTAAAATACTGGAGAGTCCTCGGCATGAAAGCCGTACTGCTCAATATTTTTGGGAAATGTGGCGGCGTTTCTGCCGTTTGGATTTTTTCTGCCCGTTTTTCAGGCAGGTGTAAAAAATTCTGGCGGACGGCATTTACAGTTTTGAACTGAGTCTTCTGGGTAGAACTGCTGCAGCTTGTCTTTCGGGTCGGAAGCTTTGATGTGGACGATCTCCTGTTAAATACGCTGGGCGGTATGGCGGGTTACGGCCTATATCGCCTGTTTGTGCGTTATTATCATCAGAGAAATCAGAGAGGAAAAGAAAGTGGCGAGACGACATAGAAACGGATACAGATTTACAGAGAAGACACACTCAAAGAGGGGTGTGGCAGCACTTTTTGTCGATTATTTCCATCGGGATACTGGTGGCGGCGGTGGTCAGTTCTTTTGACAGCCGCGGCAACGGGAGCATGTATCTGGGAAGTGCGGGAGTGACATCGATGCTGATCGGCATCTGTGCGCTCGTTCTGGCGGTGAAGAGCCTTGGGGAGGAGAATTCGTTTAAGCTGTTCCCGTATCTTTCGACGCTCTGCTCGCTTCTGATTACCGGAATCTGGGTGGCGCTGTATGTGATCGGCTTTTGGCATAGGAGAAGAATATGACGGATTTTGAGAAACAGATGGCTTTTATCATGGAGTTGGATAAGATAAAAAGATAACAAGACAGACCTATCTGTCGGATGGAAGCCGCAAGGAAAATGATGCGGAACATTCCTGGCATCTGGCGCTGATGGCGATTGTGTCTGCAGATTATGCGAACGAGGAGATTGATGTGCTAAAAAGACGATGAAGATGGTGCTGCTTCACGATGTGATCGAGATCGACGCCGGGGATACCTACGCATACGATACCGAGGGCAATAAGACCAAGCGAGAGCGCGAGTTGAAGGCGGCGGACCGTATTTTCGGGCTGCTTCCGGATGCACAGCGCATGGAGTACCGCGGTCTGTGGGATGAGTTTGAGGCGATGGAGACGGCGGAGGCGAAAGTTTGCCAATATGCTGGACAAGGTACAGCCGCTTCTTCTGAACAATGCTTCGGACGGCAAATCCTGGGTGGAACACGGCGTCAGGGAGTCTCCAGGTGCTTGCGCGCAACAGCCAGAACACATGAGGGATCCGAGGAACTGTGGGCGTATGCAAAGTCGCTCATTGAGGAAAAATGTAAAAAAGGACGTCTCCAGCCGTAATCCGGATGGATTTGTGTTCAGGCATGGCTGACGTTTTATAGGTAATACAAATCCCGCAATGGCGCGGGATTTATTGTTTGTGAGGAGGAATTGATTTGGGATATCAGGAATGTTACAAGGAGACAAATGAACTGGCGGCGGAGCGCTATGAACTGGTAGCGGAACGGATTGTAGAGATTGCAGAGGCGGCGCAGGCGCCGGAGCCGTTTGCGGAGTATTTCCGGACAAATGCCGCATATTTACAGAGCCTTCGTGCACTGTATGAAAAAGGAAAAAGCGGCAGTCTTGCGGCGCGGAGCATGGAGGAATGTGAGACGGACAATGAGGCGCTCTACGGGGAGATCCTGCCGGAAGCCTACGGGCACAGCTATGCGAATCCGGCCTACGCCGCTGCACGTCTGGGAGAGACGTTCGGCGGAGCGCTCTCGCTTCTTGCGGCACATCTTCGGACGGCATGCGGGGAGGTTTTCCGCGGAAATCTGATGCAGCTTACGATCGCGATGGAGCTGTTTGTGGAGGTCTACAACTGCTTTGAAGGCGCAGCAGCAGATGCCCTGCCGCAGGAAAAAAGAAGTGCAGCAGATTTTGTACTGGTATTTTCATGATTATCGGGAGATTTTTGACGAGCGGTCGGTGCGGCGTCTTGTGAATCCTGCGGAGGATTTTGAAAAGGAGATCGTGATGCAGGCGGATCTGTCGGATCTACGTTACCTTTACCGCTACGGCGCTTATATCGGGGACAATGAGAGACAGATTGCAGCTTATTTAAACACACTGCCGGAGGCGACATCCAGGCGATGGCGGACACATACACGGAAGGCTACCGGATCGGTTTTGAGACGACGGGCAAGGATCTGTCCAAAAGACGACCGCGCAGGTACGGTATCCGATCGGCTTCGAGCGCATGGTGCGTGCGGCAGTGCACAATCTTGAAAAAATGGGACTCGAAGTGACCATGCTGGCGTCGGGGAACGGCAGCCAACAAAAGCAGTATGACTACGATCACAGGGAGAACCGTGCATACTATCTTGACAAGGCGTACGTGGAGCGCGGACTCGAGACGTGGAAAAACGCATTTGAGGAAGAAAAAAGTACATGCGAACGGCATGGCGGGTCCGGCGGTGATTGAGGTGTTCGGAGAAGAACCTTTTCTCCTGAGACAAAAAAGAGGCATTCCGTTACGGTGGAAAACAACAGCAGCTCTGTGTGTATGAGGCGAGTCAGCGCGACAGATCACGAACCAGTATATCAAGGGAGAAGAAAGAAGCTTTACGATCATTTCCTACCCGCTTCCGTCGATCGGCGCCCGCTTTGAGGAGATTTTCGCGGAGACGGTGAAGATCAATACGCTGGATTACATGCTCTACCGCAACATGCAGCAGAAGATGATCGACGTGCTCGATCAGGCGGACCGTGTGCACATCACCGGAAAAAGGAGCCAATAAACCGCACGGACTTATATGTCAACATTGAAGCTTCGGAATCCCGAAGGGGAGACCGCATTTGAAAAACTGTGTGGCGGACGTGAATATTCCGGTGGGCGAGGTGTTTACATCGCCGGTGCTTGAGGGAACGAAGGAAAGCTGCATGTCGGACAGGTATATCTGAACGGTCTGAATTACAAGAATCTGGAATCGATTTTGAAAGCATTTTGTGGTCGGAGACACCTGTTACACGTACGATGAGGACAACATGACATACAATCCGGATGGAAAAGCGATCATCGCAAGGGACAATGAAATTTCGATCCGGCGCAAAGAAGATATTTCAAAAGCATATTTTAACTGTCATACCGATATTACGATTCCGTATGATGAGTTAGAGCGATTACGGTAGTACGTGCAGATGGCACGACGACAGATATTATAAGAAACGGGCGGTTTGTCGTTCCGGGAACGGAACCGTTAAGTGAGCCGCTGGATGCAATGGAACCATAAATTTTTTCACATATAGGAGGATATTTAAAATGGCACAAGTAGGTATTGTGATGGGCAGTGATTCCGATATGCCGGTAATGGCAAAGGCAGCAGACATCTTAGACCAGCTGGGCGTCAGCTATGAGATGAAGATCATTGCCGCACACAGCGAGCCGGATGTGTTTTTTGAATATGCAAAGAGTGCGGAGGAAAAAGGATTCAAGGTAATCATTGCAGGCGCCGGAATGGCTGCTCATCTGCCGGGAATGTGCGCCGCTATTTTCCCGATGCCGGTTATCGGTATTCCTATGCACACCACTTCCCTGGGAGGCAGAGATTCCCTGTACTCGATCGTACAGATGCCGACCGGTATTCCGGTAGCAACCGTAGCAATCAACGGCGGAGCAAATGCCGGTATTCTTGCAGCAAAGATTCTTGCAACCAGTGATGCGGATTTACTTGCACGCCTGAAAGAGTATTCTAAAAACTTAAAAGAGCAGGTTGAGGCAAAGGATGCCAGATTGCAGGAAGTGGGATATAAGAACTACTAATTAGATTTATTAACATTTATGATTGGTAAAATCGAAAATACCCGATATACTATAAGCGACAATAATAGATTAAAACACAGATATTAGGAGGAAAAATAAATGGATTACAAGAACGCGGGCGTAGATATCGAAGCAGGATATGAGTCAGTGGAACTGATGAAGAAGTTTGTAAAGGGAACCATGCGTCCGGAGGTATTAGGCGGACTTGGCGGATTTTCCGGTGCTTTTTCGCTGGATGCGATCAAGAATATGGAAGAGCCGGTTCTTTTATCCGGAACCGATGGATGCGGAACCAAGGTAAAACTGGCTTTCCTGATGGACAAGCATGATACGATCGGTATTGATGCCGTTGCAATGTGTGTCAACGATGTAGCCTGTGCCGGTGGTGAACCGTTATTTTTCCTGGATTATATTGCATGTGGAAAAAATTATCCGGAGAAAATTGCAACGATCGTAAGCGGTGTGGCAGAGGGTTGTAAGCAGTCCGGATGTGCACTGATCGGTGGAGAGACTGCAGAGCATCCGGGACTGATGCCGGAGGATGAGTATGATCTGGCCGGATTTACCGTAGGTGTGGTTGACAAGAAGGATATCATTACCGGAGAAGACGTAAAAGCCGGGGATGTTTTGATCGGTATGGCAAGCTCCGGCGTTCATTCCAACGGATTCTCTCTGGTGAGAAAGATTTTCCGTATGGACAAAGAAACCTTAAATACATATATTGATGAGCTTGGAACCACGCTTGGCGAGGCACTTCTGGCACCGACCCGTATCTATGTAGGCGCATTGAAGTCTATCAAGAACGCTGGCGTCCGCGTAAAAGCATGCAGCCATATCACAGGCGGCGGATTCTATGAAAATATCCCGCGTATGCTTCCGGAGGGAAAGCATGCGGTTATCAGAAAGGACAGCTACGAAGTTCCGGCGATCTTTAAGATGATGGCACGCGAGGGAAAGTCGAGGAGCAGATGATGTACAATACCTACAATATGGGATCGGCATGGATCGTGGCAGTGGATCCGGCGGACGTGGACAAGACGATCGCGGCAATGAAGGCGGCAGGAGACACACCATATCGTCGGTTGGTAAGATCAAGGATGGTGAAAAAGGAGTAACCATTATGCTAAAAGTAGCGGTATGGTATCCGGCGGCGGAACGAATCTGCAGGCCATTATCGATGGAATTCGAACAAAAACAATCACAAACGCCCAGGTAGACGTTGTGATCAGCAACAATCCGGGAGCGTATGCTTTGGAGCGCGCAAAGGGCACGGCATTGAGGCACTTTGCATTTCCCCGAAGGATTATGAGAGCCGTGAGGCATTCAATGAAGCGTTTCTGGCGAAGACTTGACAGCTATCAGGTGGATCTGGTGGTGCTGGCAGGATTTTGTCGTCATTCCGGAACAGATGATTGCAAAGTACAGAAACCGGATCATCAATATTCATCCGTCTCTGATCCCCTCTTTCTGTGGAACCGGATATTTGGGCTTGAAAGTTCATGAAGGTGCACTTGCCCGCGGAGTCAAAGTCACAGGTGCAACGGTGCATTTTGTGGATGAGGGAACGGATACCGGACCGATCATTTTGCAGAAGCCGGTGGCGGTCGAAGGGAGATACCCCGGATTTTACAGCGCCGTGTGATGGAGCAGGCAGAGTGGATCATTCTTCCGCAGGCGATCGATCTGATTGCAAACGGCAGAGTGTCTGTTGCAAACGGACATGTGACGTTGAGAAATAATATGAGTTACAGAGTGCAGGAGGAAGCGGATATGAAGGTATTGGTAGTGGAAGCGGCGGATGGATGCAGGCAGTGTGGCAAAG
>VOFH01002912.1_pt1 | contig 25088 bp, 44 predicted proteins | sample 5384091 | NCBI WGS metagenome assembly VOFH01 (sample SAMN12384727, study PRJNA508395) | human gut metagenome | isolation source: healthy gut G | host: Homo sapiens
CAATTGTGCTGGCGTATTGCTAGGTATTTTCCGGAGAGGGGATTGATCTGAAGAAAAAGAACGAAAATTTCATCGGGCGGTGATCATTAAATGGGACTGCCGCAGATCAGCAATGAGCGCGAGATTTTAATGCATTATTATTATGATGAAGAGAGGCAGGGGCAGGCTTTGATTATGCGTACCGCTTTCCGGGAATGAACAAGGTATTGCAGGCGGCCGGACGCGTGATACGGACGACAGAGGATGTGGGGTGATTGAACTGCTGGACGAGCGGTTTTAAAGGCATTACAGGGCTGTTCCCAAGGGAATGGGAACAGCGCCGGATATGTAACGTAAATGAAGTAGAACAGATGTTAGCCGAGTTCTGGGGAGACGGCAGGAGCTTTAGAATTCTTCCGTAGACTGCGCGATTGGAAGCGTCAGGTTGACTGCGGTGACCATCTGGCGTGCCGGGAGCTTTTCCTTGATCTTTACGATAAAGAGGCTCTTTGGACTCGCGGTTTAGGCAGTAATCCGGGATAAACGCGATTCCCAGGCCGATACGTGCCAGATCAATCAGAAGATCGTTGCTGGCTCAGGCTCGCGGCATCAGTTCAAGCTGGTGCTGCAGAAAGAGGTTATGCAAAAATTCGCTGGTGGTGCTCTTGCGGTCGAGCATCAGGGATTGGGTACTGCTGCAGATCCTCTAAGGCAATCTCTGCTGCTTCAGATTAAAATAGGCAGGGTTGGCGATAAAGACGTCGTGAAAGCTGCACACAGTCTTGCGGATGTAGGACTGGTTTAAATTAGAGTTGGGAAAATTGGTCACAATCAGATCGACTTTTCCCTGCTCCAACAGCTCTACATTTGAGAGAGAGGTTGAGTTTGTCACTTTGATCAGGACATTCAGAACTTCTTGTGGAACTGCTTTAAATACAGCACGAAAAATAGCGGCAGATGGTGTCGCTTGCGCCGATGGAGGCGCCCCAGACCGAGGCTGCCGGAATCTAACAGCTGGCTCTCACCGCGCCGGATTAAATTCATGGCAGTTCAATATGCTTGAGCAGAATCTTTCCTGCCGGGTCAGGCGTACTTTTTGGTACTCCGGATAAAAGCGGCTGCTCAGCTTTCTCCAACGTCTTGATTGACTGGCTGACGGCGGACTGGGAGATATAGAGTACGCTTGCTCGCCTCGGAAAAGCTGAGGGAGTTGCAACATAATAGAAAACTTTATACAATTCGTAATTGATATCCATGGTTCCTCGTTTCTGTCGGACGCTGCTCCGAACCGTTCTGTAGCGTGTTAACTATAATTATAAGACCTGCTTATAAAACTGTCAAAATAAATCTTATGTGATATATTAACCATAATAATAGAGATTAAATATATTATTATGCTTATTTGTTCGCATATGCTATACTTCATATAGAGAAGTAGGATAAGATAGAAATGCAAACGATCAGTAGTTTCGCCGATGGCGTGCGCAGATGGAGGAAAATATGAGCAACGTAAGACGCGTATATGTGGAGAAAAAACCGGCATTTGCTGTCAGAGCAAGAGGAAATTTGGAAGCAGAGATCGAAATTATCTCGGTATCAGTGACGTGAAGGGAGTGCGTGCTGATCCGTTACGATATGGAGCATGTATCGGAGAAACCTACCGCAAGGCTCTGGTTACCGTTTTCCGAGCCGCCGGTGGACGATGTGTACGAGGAAAATTTTGAGTTAAATGGCGCGAACTTTTTCCGTAGAATTCCTGCCGGGACAGTTTGACCAGAGAGCGGACTCTGCCGAGCAGTGTGTGAAGCTGTTAAATGAGAACGAGGGCCGCTGATCCGCACGGCTGTGACCTATGTGATCGAGGAGATCAGTGATGCAGAGTTTGAGGCGATCAAAAAGCACTGCATCAACCCCGGTTGACTCAGAGACCGGCCTTGAAGCCACCAGACGCTGGTGCAGTCGTTCCCGGAGCCAGAAGGATGTAAAGATTTTCGACGGATTTTCTGCGATGCCTGAGGCAGAACTGAAGGAACTTTATGATTCCCTCGGTCTGGCGATGACATTCAAGGACTTTTACATATTCAAATTATTTTAAGAATGAGGGCGCGATCCGTCCATGACGGAGATCCGCGTATTGGACACATACTGGTCTGATCACTGCCGTCATACGACGTTTTCAGAACTTAAGGACGTAGCTTTGACGACGGCTATTACCGTGCGCCGATGGAAGAGACCTATCAGGATTACCTTGCCACCCATAAGAATCTTTATGCAGGACGTTCGACAAATTCGTGTGCCTGATGGACATTGCCTTAATGGCGATGAAGCGCCTCAAAAGGAAATTTGATGGATCAGGAGAATCCGATGAGATCAATGCCTGCTCGATTGTCGTTCCGATCGAGGTGGACGGCGTGACCGAGGAGTGGCTTGTAAACTTTAAGAACGAGACACATAACCACCTGACAGAGATTGAGCCGTTCGGTGGTGCTGCTACCTGCCTGGGCGGTGCAATCCGCGACCCGCTTTCCGGACGTACTTATGTATATCAGGCAATGCGTGTGACAGGTGCGGCAGATCCGACGGTTTCCGTAGAAAGACACGATCCCGGGGCAAGCTTCCGCAGAAGAAGCTGGTGCGCGAGGCGGCACACGGTTACAGTTCTTATGGTAACCAGATCGGTCTGGCAACCGGTTATATCAAGGAGGTATACCATCCGAATTATGTGGCGAAGCGCATGGAGATCGGTGCAGTGCTCGGTGCGGCTCCGAGACGTGCGGTGCAGAGACTGACCTCCGATCCGGGAGATATTATCATTCTGCTTGGCGGCCGTACCGGTCGACGGCATCGGTGGTGCGACAGGTTCTTCCAAGGCACATAACACAGAGTCCACCGCAGTCTGCGGTGCAGAGGTGCAGAAGGGTAACCCGCCGACAGAGCGCAAGATCCAGAGATTATTCCGCCGCGAGGAAGTGGCGCATATTATTAAGAAGTGTAATGACTTCGGTGCAGGCGGTGTATCGGTTGCTATCGGAGAGCCTGGCAGACGGACTGCGCGTGCAGCTGGATAAGGTGCCGAAGAAATATGCGGGATTTGATGGAACCGAACTTGCAATCTCAGAGTCCCAGGAACGTATGGCGGTTGTAGTGGCGCCGGAGGATGTACAGAAGTTCCTTGCATTTGCAGAGGAGGAGAATCTGGAAGCTGTCGAGGTTGCGGTTGTGACCGAGGAGCCGCGGCTGGTGCTTATGTGGAGAGGAAAGGAAGTCGTAAACTTATCCCGTGCATTCCTGGATACCAACGGTGCACATCAGGAGACCAATGTGGCAGTGGATATGCCCGGACCCGAAGGAAAAATTATCTGAATAAGATCGATACACCGGCAGTTTCGAGGCGTTAGCAGCAGGCGATATGAAGAAAGCATGGCTCGCAGAACTTGCTGACTTGAATGTGTGTTCTCAGAAGGGACTGGTGGAGATGTTCGACGGTTCCATCGGAGCGGGAAGGTATACATGCCGTTCGGCGGGAAATATCAGCTGACCGAGACACAGTCCATGGTGGCAAAGATTCCGGTGATGACCGGCAAATCCGATGCGGTCACGATGATGGCGTACGGTTTCGATCGTATCTGTCTTCCTGGAGCCCGTATCACGGTGCGGTCTATGCAGTGCTTGAGTCTCTGTCGAGAATCGTGGCTGCCGGCGGCGATTACAGCAAGGTGCGCTTTACCTTCCAGGGTATTTCCGCAGAATGAGCGAGGAGCCGAAGCGCTGGAGCCAGCCGTTTGCCGCACTGCTTGGCGCGTACAATGCAGATCGGCTTCGGGCTGCCGTCCATCGGAGGAAAGGATTCTATGTCCGGAAGCTTCAACGAGATCGACGTACCGCCGACACTGGTATCCTTTGCCGTGGATGTAGCAAAAGAGGGCGACATCATCACGCCGGGCTTAAGGCAGTGCGGGAAATCAGCTGGTACTTTTCTCCATCGAGAAGGATTCTTATGATCTTCCGGTCTATGCGCAGGTAATGAAGCTCTATGCGGTGCTGCATGAGCCTGATCGGAAAGGGTGCGGTCGTATCCGCCTATGCGCTGGATGGAAAAGGACTTGCGCCGGCAGTCAGCAAGATGGCATTTGGCAATAAGCTTGGTGTGACGATTGAGAAGGAAGTGTCGGAAGAGACACTGTTTGCCCCGGATTTGGTAATATCGTGGCGGAGGTTCCGGTGGAGAAGGTTGGTATTGTCAAGGAGGCATTAAAGGCAGCGGGACTTTCCGGAAATGAGGAGTCTTGTCGGCTGGGTAAATGAGGAACAGAGCTTCTGCTACGGCGGCATGAAGCTTGCACTCGACGAGGCGATCGCGGCATGGAGCGGCACGCTGGAGAAAGTATTCCCGACCCGCGTAACAGATAATAAGGACGAACTTGACACCGGCATCTATCAGGCAGACAGTATCTATGTCTGCAAACACAAGGTGGCAAAACCGACCGTGTTTATACCGGTATTTCCGGGAACGAACTGCGAGTACGACAGTGCGAGAGCATTTGAGCGCGCAGGTGCGGACACGATCGTAAAGGTATTCAAGAACCTGAATGCAGAGGACATCCGCGATTCGGTTGAGGAGTTCACAAAGGGCGATCGATCAGGCACAGATTATCATGTTCCCGGGCGGATTTTCCGCGGGGAGATGAGCCGGAGGGCTCCGCGAAGTTCTTTGCGACGGCGTTCCGCAATGCGAAGATGACAGAGGCGGTCATGAAGCTTTTAAACGAGCGCGACGGACTGGCACTCGGCATCTGCAACGGTTTCCAGGCACTGATTAAGCTGGGACTGTACCGTATGGTGAGATCCGTCCGCAGACTGCAGATTCGCCGACATTAACCTACAATACGATCGGCCGTCATATCAGCAAGATGGTATACACGAAGGTTGTGACGAACAAGTCCCCGTGGCTGGCACAGGCAAAGACCGGCGAGGTATATTGCAATCCGGCTTCCCACGGCGAGGGACGTTTGTCGCTCCGAAGGAATGGCTGGAGAAAAGCTGTTTGCAAACGGTCAGGTGGCAACACAGTATGTCAACGAGGCGGGTGTTCCGACCATGGATGAAGTGGAATGTCAACGGCTCCTACATGGCAATCGAGGGAATCACAAGCCCGGACGGAAGAGTGCTCGGCAAGATGGCACATTCGGAGCGTCGTGACCGGAGTGTGGCGATGAATATTTACGGTGAGCAGGATTTGAGACTGTTTGAGTCCGGCGTGGAATATTTTAAGTAAAAAAGAAAAAATAACGGGAAGTAAAAGAGACCCTGCAGCGAGGAGAAAAACCTTTCTGCGGGGTCTTTTTGCCGTTCGGTTCTTGGGGATTGTTGATAAAACAACGCAAAATGAGTATAATAGTGTGAAAGGGAACGGAAAACAGGGGAAGAAGAAAGATGGAGAAACGTATGAATATTTTAGTGCTGGGCGGAACGGGATTTTCGGAAAACATCTGGTGTGGGAACTTTTGCACTGGGGGACATGAGGTGACGATCGCAACACGCGGCCGGACGCCGGATGATTTTGGAGACAGAGTCAGACGTCTGATCGTCGACCGGACGGATGCCCGGCAGATGGAGCAGGTGTTTGCCCATAAATATTATGACGTTTTCTACGACGATCTGGCTTTACTGTGCGGGGGATGTGCGCACCGTGCTGGAGGCGGTGCCCTGCAGAAGGTATGTGATGGTGTCCTCGGCATCCGTGTATGATCTGCATTTTCAGACCGTGGAGACGGACTATGAGCCGGAACATGACAGACTGGTCTGGTATACGGATTACAGCGGATCGTATGACGTATTGAAGAAAAGTGCGGAATGTGCGCTCGTGCAGCAGTATCCGATGAAAAATGCGGCTTTTTGTGAGATTCCCCTACGTCATCGGCAGGATGACTACACGGACCGGCTGTACTTTTTTATGTGGAACATGTGGTGCGGCAGAAACCGATGTATATTGATAATATGGACGCACAGATGAGCTTTATCAGCGTGGACGATGCGGGGCGCCTTCTGGCGCATCTCGGCGGGGATAAGATCCAGGGTGCCGTCAACGGAGCGAGCCGCGGGACCATCTCGCCGCGGGAGATCCTGACTTACGTGTACAGACGCACCGGAAAAGAGGCGTTTCTTGATGAGACCGGCGATCCGGCGCCATATAATGGGACGCCCGGCTACAGCATCAATACAGAGCGCGCCGGGCGTACGGGATTTGTGTTTTCCAATCTGAAAGGCTGGATCTATGAACTGCTTGATTTTTACATAGAGCGCGCCGCAGAAGAGATGCGTAAATAAAAACAGGACATCAACGTATAAAATGTCAGTGAGAATGAGGACTGAGCGCCGGATGCGGCGGTCAGTCCTCATTTTTATGAATTCCGGCTTGCGTTTCCGGAAGACCGTGTAGTAAATAAAACCGGCGTCCTTTAAAAATCTGGGAGGCACTTTCTCAAAGGCAAAGCCGACATGTTCCGGGGCATGGGCGTCCGCGCCGACCGTGATGATCTCACCGCCAAGCTCACGGTAGCGCGCGGATCTCCTCGCAGGGGTTCGGATGTCCCAGTCCGTATTTGAAGCCGCCGGTATTGATCTCGATGCCTTTCCCTTTTTCAATCAGAAGTCTTAGAATCTCGTCGATCACGTCGCTGTATCTGGCGTAGGTATAATTCTCGTTGCGCGTCGGACCGTAGCGCACGACATAGTCGATGTGACCGTAGACGTCAAAGTCATCAAATGCCCGGATGTTTTCCAGGATGGACTCAAAGTATTCGCGGTATCCTTTCCTCGGTGTGCGTCTTCCAGAATGGCGGAAAATACGGATCATAGCCGTGTGCCACATGGGAGGAACCGATGACAAAGTCGAAGTCATACTGCGAGAGAATATCGGCATGCAGCGCTGCCAGATGCGGCTGGAGCCCCAGCTCGATGCCGTAGCGCACGCTGATCTGATCCCGGTACTGTTCCTGCATGGCGAAAACGGATGACGTGTAGTTCGGCAGGTCTAACAGGAACGCTTCGGGTTGTCCGGATAGTCGATGTCCAGATGATCCGTAAAACAGATGCCGGGGAGCTTTGCCTATTGGATTGCAGCGCGGATCATGTCCTCCTGCGGGCGTCGCTGTCACCGGAATATTGGCTGTGCATATGTGTATCCCATAACATAGAGATCTTCCTTTCTGTGTGAGTTTAATGGATCAGTTTGTTGAAAAAATTCCGGGAACCCTACGCGGAACTGTTTCAGCGGATCACATATCTGCGGTTATCCGTGTGCAGGGTGAGCGTTGCTTTCAGACAGATGTTCGGAGCAGAAGGATACGAAGTAGTAGCAATCAACGATCTGACAAGCCCGAAGATGTTAGCACACCTGTTAAAGTATGATAGCTCACAGGGTAAGTACGAGCATGCAGATGAAGTTTCTGCAAGCGATGATTCTATCACAGTATGTGGTAAGGAAATCAAGATCTACGCTTTCCCAGATGCAAATAACTGCCCATGGGGAGAGTTAAAAGTAGACGTTGTATTAGAGTGCTCTGGTTTCTACACATCCAAGGAGAAGGCTCAGGCTCATATCAACGCAGGCGCTAGAAAAGTTGTTATCTCTGCTCCAGCAGGAAATGACCTTCCTACTATCGTATACAACACCAACCACAAGACATTAAAGGCTTCTGATACCATCATTTCCGCAGCTTCCTGTACAACAAACTGCTTAGCACCGATGGCAGACGCTCTTAACAAGTTTGCTCCAATCCAGTCTGGTATCATGGTAACCATCCATGCTTACACAGGAGATCAGATGACTCTTGATGGAACCGCAGAGAAAGGGTGACTTAAGAAGATCCCGTGCAGCAGCAGTCAATATCGTTCCAAACAGCACAGGTGCTGCAAAGGCAATCGGTCTTGTTATTCCGGAGTTAAACGGCAAGCTGATCGGTTCTGCACAGCGTGTACCGACCCCGACAGGTTCTACCACAATCTTAACAGCAGTTGTTAAGAAGGCTGGCGTTACTAAGGAAGACATCAACGCAGCTATGAAGGCAGCAGCTAATGAGTCCTTCGGATACAATGAGGACGAGATCGTATCTTCTGATATCGTTGGTATGAGATTCGGTTCTTTATTCGATGCTACTCAGACAATGGTTAACCCAATCGGTGATGATCTGTATGAGGTTCAGGTTGTTTCTTGGTATGATAACGAGAACAGCTACACATCTCAGATGGTTCGTACAATCAAGTACTTCTCTGAGTTAGCATAATCTATCTTAGTTTATGTGAAATCAGGTAGACTACTGGCCTGTTTAAGCGACAACCTTTTTTTCATTATGACAAATAAGAAGAAAAGGAAAGGGTTCCGCTGTTTCATGCAGCTGCGGAGTATGAAACAACCGGCTGGAAAGTCATTTCCTTTTCTTCGGGTTTAAAATTGCCAAAAAGGCAGAACGGAGAATAAAAACATGGCATTAAATAAGAAAACAGTTGATGATATCAACGCAAAGGGCAAGAGAGTCCTTGTAAGATGTGACTTCAATGTACCACTGAAAGCTGGCGAAATCACAGATGATACCCGTATCAAAGCTGCTCTTCCTACAATTAAGAAGTTATTAAACGATGGTGGAAAGGTAATCCTTTGCTCCCATCTTGGAAAAGTAAAGAACGGACCAAACGAAGGAGAGTCCCTTGCACCAGTTGCCAAGAGACTTGAGGAGCTTCTCGGACAGAAAGTAAACTTCGTATCTGATTACAACGTAACAGGCGAGGCAGCTACAAAGGCTGTTGAGGAAATGAAAGAGGGAGAAGTTGTATTACTTCAGAATACCCGTTTTCGTGGGGCTGAGGAGACAAAGAACGGTGAGCAGTTCTCTAAGGAACTTGCTGATCTTGCAGACATCTATGTATGTGATGCATTCGGTTCCTCCCACAGAGCACACGCTTCTGTAGCCGGTGTTACAAAGTTCATCACTGCAAAGGGTGGACAGAATGTTGTTGGTTACCTGATGGAGAAGGAGATCGCCTTCTTAGGAAATGCTGTTGAGAATCCGGTACGTCCATTCGTAGCAATCCTCGGTGGTGCTAAGGTAGCAGACAAACTCAACGTTATCAATAACCTGCTTGAGAAGTGTGATACCCTTATCATCGGTGGTGGTATGGCTTACACATTCATCAAGGCTCAGGGATATGAGATCGGACTTTCTCTCTGCGATGATGAGAAGCTTGATTACTGTAAGGAAATGATGGCTAAGGCTGAGAAGATGGGCAAGAAGATCCTTCTTCCTGTAGATGCTGTTACCATCAAGGATTTCCCGGATCCAATCGACTCCGGTTGTAGAGACAGAAGTATGTGATATCACAGCTATGCCGGCAGACCGTGAGGGATGCGATATCGGACCTAAGTCCGCAGAGATGTTTGCAGATGCTGTTAAGACAGCTAAGACAGTTGTATGGAACGGACCGATGGGTGTATTTGAGAACCCGACTCTTGCAGCTGGTACACATTGCAGTAGCAAAAGGCTTTGCAGAGACCGATGCAACAACAATCATCGGTGGTGGAGATTCCGCTGCAGCTGTTAACCAGATGGGTTATGCTGATAAGATGAGCCATATTTCTACCGGTGGTGGAGCTTCTCTTGAATTCTTAGAGGGTAAAGAATTACCAGGCGTTGCAGCTGCAAACGATAAATAAAAAGACAGTTAAATTATTTACAGATTAGGAGAAATCCGCGGATGTAAAAAATCGGGAAAAAATCATGGCAAGAAAGAAAATCGTAGCCGGAAACTGGAAAATGAACATGACTCCAAGCCAGGCTGTAAAATTAGTAGAAGAGTTAAAGCCACTTGTAGTAAGTGATGACGTAGAAGTTGTTTACTGTGTTCCGGCAATCGATATCGTTCCGGTTGTAGAGGCAGTAAAAGGCACCAACGTCGCAGTCGGAGCTGAGAATATGTACTACGAGGAAAAAGGTGCTTATACAGGAGAGATCTCTCCGGAGATGCTGGTAGACGCAGGCGTGAAGTATGTTATCATCGGTCATTCCGAGAGACGTGACTACTTCAAAGAGGATGATGTTTTTTAAATAAGAAGGTTAAGAAGGCAATCGAGGCAGGACTTACTCCAATCCTTTGCTGTGGAGAGACTTTAGAGCAGAGAGAGATGGGTGTAACACTTGACTGGATCAGACTTCAGATCAAATCTGATCTTGCAGGCGTTGCAGCAGCAGACGTTGCAAACATGGTAATCGCTTATGAGCCAATCTGGGCAATCGGAACAGGCAAGACTGCTACATCCGATCAGGCACAGGAAGTCTGTGGCGCAATCCGTGCATGTGTAGCTGAAATCTATGATCAGGCTACTGCTGATTCTGTTCGTATCCAGTACGGTGGATCTGTAAATGCAGGTAATGCAGCAGAATTATTTGCACAGCCAGATATCGATGGTGGTTTAGTAGGTGGAGCTAGCTTAAAAGCTGACTTCGGTAAGATCGTTAATTACAAATAAAACTTCATTTGTAGGGAAATAGACACCTGTTTGGCAGGTTTGAAAATTTACAAAGTAAGTTTATAAGCGAACGGGTTTTTTATCAGAAGTGGTAGAAAACCCGTTTTAAATAAGTTATAATTCTATCGGTAAGTGAAAAATAATATTTTACGATGGAGAAACAAGATGTCTGGAAAGTGCAGAAAGATAATGTATGCACTTGTAGTGACAGTATTTGCTGCTTTTTTATGGATGATCTGCTGTGAGAATGACCGGAAAGTGTCCGATAAAGCTATCGGCGAGACAACAGTACAGAGTATGCGTTCTGGGGAAAAGTCAGTTTCACTGGAACAGAGTGATATACCGAAAATAGGGATGGATCTGACAGATGCATTTACGGTGATTTTACAGTATGTCTCGAAAGATATACTTGCAGGCTGTACGGTGGATGAATCATTTTTGATGTGGTTTTATGCGCAGTATGGCAGGGATGCATGATCATTGCATTTGATGTGCTGGATGGCGGGAATGACCCGGATGTCTGGTATGAGGAAACCGGAAATTCTATCCATGTGTTGTGGCTGCTATATTGCCGGGACAGTGGATTTGGACAGCATGAACTGGAAAACGTATATTGGATGCAGACAGCGGCTGCCTCGGAAATGGTATTTGGATTCGCCGGTGATATTAATTTCGCAGAGAACTGGTATACAACCGAGTATATGAAAGAACAGCCGGATGGGTTGCGGGATTGCTTTTCAGAAGATTTACTTGCGCAGATGCAGGGCGTAGATGTGATGATCATGAATAATGAATTTACCTACGTAAATAAAAAAGGGGCAACATCAGTTTACGGCAAAGCGTATACTGATTTCGTGCCGACCCGCAGAAAGCAGAATTATTGGAAATATTTGGAACCGACACAGTGACACTGGCGAATAATCATGTCTATGATTATGGGAAAAAAGGATTACTTTCCACGCTAGATGTATTGGATCAGGAGGGCATTCCTTATTCGGGTGCCGGAAGAAATCTCAAAGATGCATCGAAAATTATTTATTATGTGATGAATGGACGTAAAGTTGCCTTTGTATCGGCAACACAGATTGAGCGTTCCAAACAGTATACAAAAGGCTGCAACACCGAAACGGAACCGGGTGTTTTGAAGGCGCATCCAGAAAAATTTTTGAAAATAGTAAAAGAGGCAGCGCAAAACAGCGACTATGTGATTGCAGAAGTGCACTGGGGAACAGAAGGAAAGATCCATTATGGGCAGGATCAGACAGCGGCATTGCAGAACCTTTTGCAAGGCTGGTGCAGACGCCGTGATTGGTGGACATCCGCACCGTCTGCAGGGCGTTGAGTTTATAAAAAATGTGCCGGTGGCATACAGCGTGGGAAATTTCTGGTTTTCCACCGGAAAACTTTACACAACGATTGCACAGATTCAGATTGATGATTCCGGCAGTCTGAAATTGCGGATGATTCCGTGCATACAGCAGGATTCGCTTACGACTTCGATTCTGACAGAAAAAAACAGATCAAAGCATTTTATCATTATCTGGCAGACATCTCCAATCATGTGGGAATTGATGAAGACGGATTCTTTTATCCGTATAAAAATGTCGAAAACCAGGAGTTTTATATGCCTATACGTCCGGAAGGCGTTATGGACAGTATTTTGATGATGTGGATCTGGATTTAAAATCGATAGATATCGTGGGAAATTTGGAACAGTGAACACTTGCAATCCCGTCCAAATTATGTAATATAATAAGTGTTTGTGTAACAATAATGAAGTACAATAGTATAGGATTGTTACAATGGAAAGAGAGGATGAATTATGAGCAAAAAAACCTACTGTATTAATGATTCTAGACGGATACGGTCTAAATGACCGTACAGAGGGAAACGCTGTTGCACAGGCAAAAACACCTGTCATGGATCAGTTGATGAAAGAATATCCGTTTGTAAAGGAAATGCCCGGTCTCGCTGTAGGTCTTCCGGATGGACAGATGGGTAACTCTGAAGTTGGACATATGAATATCGGTGCAGGCCGCATTATTTACCAGGATCTGACCAGAATTACAAAGGCAATCGAAGATGGTGATTTTTAAAAATAAGGCACTTTGCAGCCATGGATAATTGTAAGAAAAATAATTCTGATCTTCATTTATATGGACTTCTTTCTGATGGTGGTGTCCACAGCCATATCACACATGTTTATGGTTTGCTTGAGATGGCAAAGAAGCAGGGACTGAGCAAGGTATATGTTCATGCATTCTTAGACGGACGTGATACACCTCCTACTTCCGGAAAGGGATTTATCGAAGAGCACTGAAAAGAAGGTGAAAGAGATCGGTGTTGGTAAGATTGCTTCTATCTCCGGACGTTACTATGCTATGGATCGTGATAACAGATGGGATCGTGTACAGAAAGCCTATGATTCCCTGACAAAGGGGAGGGCGTACAGGCAGAAGATGCGGTTAAGGCAATGGAAGATTCCTATGCAAAGGATGTAACAGACGAGTTCGTACTTCCTACCGTAATTACAGAGAATGGGAAACCGGTCTCTGTTGTAAAAGAGAATGATTCCGTGATCTTCTTTAACTTCCGTCCGGACCGTGCCCGTGAAATGACACGTGCATTCTGTGATGACAAGTTTACCGGATTTGACCGTCCGTTCATTAAGACAACATTTGTCTGCTTTAAGGACTATGATGAGACGATCCCGAACAAGCTGATCGCATTTGAAAAAGAGCATATTGTAAATACATTCGGTGAGTACCTGGCAAAGTGCGGAAAGACACAGCTTCGTCTGGCCGAGACAGAGAAGTATGCACATGTTACATTCTTCTTTAATGGCGGAGTGGAAGAGCCAAACGTTGATGAGGCACGTCTGCTGGTAAATTCCCCGAAGGATGTTGCAACATATGATCTGAAGCCGGAAATGAGTGCTCCGGAGGTTGGTATGGATCTTGTTGAGGCTATTAAGTCAGACAAGTATGATGTGATCGTTATCAACTTTGCAAACCCGGATATGGTCGGACATACAGGTGTGATTCCGGCAGCCATCAAGGCAGTCGAGCGTGTGGACGGACTGGTAGGAGATGCAGTCCAGGCGGTGAAGGATATGGATGGTGTTCTGTTTATCTGTGCATCATGGAAATGCAGAGAAAATGATTGACTACGAAACAGGTGAGCCACATACTGCCCATACAACCAATCCGGTACCGTTTATTCTCGTAAATGCGGATCCGAAGTATACACTGCGTGAGGGCGGATGCCTGGCAGATATTGCCCCGACCCTGCTTCAGATTATGGGATTAGAGCAGCCGAAAGAGATGACCGGAAAGAGTTTGTTAATCGAAAAATAAAAGAATAAGGAGAGCGAAAATGAAGGAATTTAAACCAGTAAAAGAAGGAAAAGTACGTGAGGTCTATGATAACGGAGACAGTCTGATCATTGTAGCGACCGACAGAATTTCAGCATTTGACCATATTTTAAAGAACAGGATTACGGACAAGGGCGCAATTCTGACCCAGATGTCCAAGTTCTGGTTCGACTATACAAAAGATATCGTTCCAAACCATATGATTTCTGTAGATGTGAAAGATATGCCTGAATTTTTCCAACAGGAGCGTTTTGACGGAAACAGCATGATGTGCAAGAAACTGAACATGCTTCCAATCGAGTGTATCGTTCGTGGTTACATCACAGGAAGCGGCTGGGCAAGCTACAAAGAAAACGGCACGGTGTGCGGCATTAAGCTTCCAGAAGGACTGGTAGAGTCTGATAAGCTTCCGGAACCGATTTATACTCCTAGTACAAAGGCAGATCTTGGGGATCATGATGAGAATATTTCCTTTGAGCAGTCTGTAGATGTGTTGGAGAAAATTTATCCTGGAAAAGGACTTGATTACGCAACACAGATCAAGGATTGCACCATCGCTCTCTACAAGAAATGTGCAGAGTATGCACTTTCCAAAGGAATTATCATTGCAGATACCAAGTTTGAGTTCGGTCTGGATGAGAATGGCAACATCGTTCTTGGTGATGAGATGCTTACACCGGACAGCTCCAGATTCTGGCCACTGGAAGGGTACAAGCCGGGACAGGGACAGCCTTCTTTCGACAAGCAGTATGTCAGAGACTGGTTAAAGGCAAATCCGGACAATGATTTCCTTTTACCGGAAGAGGTAGTAACAAAGACCGTTGATAAATACAAAGAAGCATATGAGCTTCTGACAGGTAAGCCTTTTACAAGATAGATATAGGAGATCACAATGATTCAGAATAACAGTTATGATGCGGATACACTTCATGAGGAGTGTGGCGTCTTCGGAATGTATGATTTTGACGGTGCAGATGTAGCATCGACAATATATTATGGACTGTTTGCCCTGCAGCACCGCGGCCAGGAGAGCTGCGGTATTGCAGTCAGCGATACCAGCGGTCCTAAGGGACAAGGTCCTTTCCTACAAGGGAATGGGACTTGTAAATGAAGTGTTCGCACCGGAAAATCTTGAGCAGATGAAGGGGGACATCGGAGTCGGACATGTACGTTACTCAACGGCCGGTTCTTCTACCCGCGAAAATGCCCAGCCACTCGTGTTAAATTATGTCAAAGGTACATTGGCACTTGCCCACAATGGCAATCTGATCAATGCACCGCAGCTTCGTAAGGAGCTGGAATATACGGGAGCAATTTTCCAGACCACCATTGATTCTGAGGTGATTGCCTACTATATTGCGAGGGAACGGTTGAATTCCCAGTCAGCAGAAGAAGCTGTGCGCCGTGCGTGCCAGCGTCTTAAGGGAGCTTACGCACTGGTTGTGACAAGTCCGCGTAAATTGATCGGGGCGCGTGACCCATACGGCTTTAAGCCGCTTTGTATCGGAAAGCGTGACAATTCTTATATTATCACATCGGAAACCTGTGCACTTGACACCATTGGTGCAACATTTGTGCGTGATGTGCTGCCGGGAGAAGTTGTGACCATTTCTCCGGAAAAAGGTATTGAGTCCGATATGACCATGGCACTTCCGAAAGAAAAGGAAGCACGCTGTATTTTCGAGTACATATATTTTGCAAGACCGGACAGTCATATCGACGGCGTGAGCGTATATGCAAGCCGGATCAAGGCCGGAAAGTTTCTGGCACAGGATTCCCCGGTAGAGGCAGATCTGGTGACAGGTGTGCCGGAGTCCGGAAATGCTGCAGCACTTGGCTATTCTCTGGCATCCGGGATTCCGTATGGTACAGCCTTTGTCAAGAACAGCTATGTGGGACGTACGTTTATCAAGCCAAAGCAGAGCAGCAGGGAATCCAGCGTACAGGTGAAGCTGAATGTGCTGCGTGAGGCAGTGGCAGGGAAACGTGTCATTATGATCGATGATTCGATTGTAAGAGGTACGACATCGGATCGTATTGTGCGCATGTTAAGGGATGCAGGAGCAACCGAGGTGCATGTACGCATCAGTTCTCCGCCATTTTTATGGCCTTGTTATTTCGGAACCGATATTCCGGCGCGTGAGCAGTTGATTGCCTACAACCGTACGATTGAAGAGATCTGCCAGATTATCGGAGCAGATTCCCTTGGTTATCTCGGAATCGACCGTCTGAAAGAAATGGCGGAAGGACTTCCGATCTGTACCGGCTGTTTTACGGGCAAATACCCGATGGAACCGCCGAAACAGGACATTCGCGGAGAGTATTATGACAAAGAGATTGATCTTGAGCGCAAGATGAGCCGATAAGTTGTTACCAATGTATTCAAATAAAAGGAGAAGAACATGAGCACAGACAGATATACAAGCCCTCTTTCCGAGCGTTATGCCAGCAAGGAAATGCAGTACATTTTTTCCCAGGATATGAAGTTTTCCACATGGAGAAAACTCTGGATCGCACTGGCTGAGACAGAGATGGAACTCGGACTTTCCGAGAATGGAAAGCCGGTCATCACACAGGATAAGATTGATGAGATGAAAGAACATGTCAATGATATTAATTATGATGTAGCAGTTGCACGTGAAAAACTGGTGCGTCATGATGTCATGAGTCATGTGTATGCTTATGGACAGCAGTGCCCGAAGGCAGCCGGTATCATTCATCTCGGTGCAACTTCCTGTTATGTCGGCGACAATACAGATATTATCGTTATGAATGAGGCGTTAAAACTGGTTCATAAAAAACTTGTCAACGTGATTGCGGAGCTGTCCAATTTTGCAGAAAAATATAAGGATCAGCCGACCCTTGCATTTACACATTTCCAGCCGGCACAGCCGACAACGGTTGGCAAGAGGGCTACACTCTGGACACAGGAATTTCTGATGGATCTGGAGGATCTGGAGTATGTACAGAGTACGTTAAAACTGCTCGGATCGAAAGGAACGACCGGTACACAGGCAAGTTTCCTGGAACTTTTGACGGGGATCAGGAGACTATCGATAAGATTGATCCGATGATCGCAGAGAAGATGGGATTTAAGGAATGCTATCCGGTATCCGGACAGACGTATTCCAGAAAGGTAGATACACGTGTTTTAAATGTTTTAGCAGGGATTGCTGCCAGTGCGCATAAGATGTCTAACGATATCCGTCTGCTCCAGCATTTAAAAGAAGTGGAGGAGCCATTTGAGAAGAGCCAGATCGGTTCTTCTGCCATGGCATACAAGCGCAATCCGATGCGGAGTGAGCGTATCGCATCTCTTTCACGCTATGTGATGGTAGATGCATTGAATCCGGCTATCACATCTGCAACACAGTGGTTTGAACGTACACTTGATGATTCTGCCAACAAGAGACTGTCCGTTCCGGAAGGATTCCTGGCAATCGACGGTATCCTGGATCTGTGCTTAAATGTTGTAGATGGCCTGGTGGTATATCCGAAGGTAATTTACAAGCACTTTATGGCAGAGATTCCATTCATGGCAACCGAAAATATTATGATGGATGCCGTCGAGAAAAGCAGCGGTTTTTTTTGACACGCGGCCGCCGCGGTAGAGATGAAACAGATCATTGACGGTGAAATTATGTACAAGGTGAAGTTTGTTTGACTCAAGCCAGTCTGCGGTCTCTTCCAGTGTATGTCCCTGCTCCTTTTAAGGTGACGGCTTTGTGCACCAGAAGTCCCTCGCCGAGAGAAGCGCAGAGAGAATCGATGACGATGATTTTCCGGTCGGGTATTTTTCGGAAAGCTCCTCCGCCGCGAGCCTTGCGCTGTTGTAGCTTCCGCTTAAACCGGAAGAAAAGGCGATATGAAGAATATCGGCATTCTGTTCGTTGATTATTTTTCAAAAACAGCGGCAGCCTCCTCGGGATTGGCCTGGGAGGTCGTGGGAAGAGAACCTGACGCATGCAGTCATAAAATTCCTTTACCGGAAGCGGATGCTCCCAAGAATAAGTAGTATCGTTAATCGTATATGTAAGAGAAAGCATGCCGATCTGATGCTGTTCTACATAGGCAGCCGGAAGATCGGATGTGGTATCGGTTGTAATGATAAAATTATTCATAAGACCTCCTGATACATGTATTTGTATTTATTATAATGGAAGCAATGCGAAAAGAAAAGTTTCCGGTAGTAATTTCTAAAAAAATATAAATTTGAAAAATGCTATTTACATATGTAAGAAAACGATGTAAAATAAGCACATCTTTTATCAAATAGTTGGATTTTATCCACATTTCTAAGTATCACGCTATATGGAGGCAGTTTCATCCATAATTCCAGTAAGGACAATCACACAGCACAAAGTGAAGTGAGGAACAAATGAATATTGTATTTTGGGGAGAAACACACCGGAGCGGTACGACGGCGAACTATACTGCAATGGCAGGCATTTTGCCGCACTTATGCCCGGACAGGAAGATTGTGTGCGGCAGCCTGCAGAGGGAGCGATGCGAGGATTCGGCACTCTTTTTGTGGGATGCGGGAGTGTGCAGTCCGGCGGGTCAAAAGCAGCTCCTTTTGACAGCGGATCTTGTGGTGGTAAATTTTGAACCGCAGGATTACGACGGAATGGAGCAGTTCTTTTGCGCCATATGTATCTGGAGAAGCGCATGGTGTATCTGTATGCCAACTGCATCGGGACACCGGAGCCGGATGTGCTAAACAGAGTATATCGGGTGGATGAGGGCAGATTGGCATCGTGCGGTACAATGCAGCGTATGACTGTGCATTGTACCGCGGGCTGGGCAGCTCTTTTATAGCGGAGGAATACGGGTCTGCGAGAAGTGGCAGGAATCAGGAGTTTATCGACGGATTAGTAAAAGCGGCGGATCGTATTTTTAAGGGAGTATGTAAGATCGATAAAACCGGACATGTTTGGTAAAAGAAAAAGACACAACAGAAGGGTGAAGGAGGAAATTATTATGGAACAGGTAATGAAACATTATGGAAATGCAATCCTTGCAATTATTGTATTGCTTGCACTCGGCGCAATCATTATTGCGGCGCTCTCCTCGGACGGATATGTGGCGACGGAGTTCAAGAATGCGCTGACGGATTCTTTTCCCGCATGAATGGCTTAACGCCATAGGGAGGATGACATGGGGAGATCATGACATTTGAACCAACGGAAGCGCAGTTTGAGGTTTTCTGGAAATATCTGCAGCGCCCGAATGTTACCGATGTGGACTACAACGGAAGCGAATTGTGGATTACGGACTTAAAGATCGGAAGGTATCGTGTAAAAAGAGCATCTGTCCGATGCATTTATCAGCACTTTTACGCACAATATTTCCAACTGCGTGAATCGTCAGTTCAATAATGCCAATAAGGTGCTGGAGGCTGATACCAGAGAACTGCGTATCAGTATTATCCATGAGGCGGCGGCCGCATCCGGCACCAGTATCTGTATCCGGAAGTCGCCGAGCATGGTGCGCATGAACATTGAGAGAATGCTGGAAGAATCCTATTGCCCGGAACGGATTTTACAGCTTTGATGAACTGTGTGCTGGCGGGCATGAATTTTGTATTCGGAGGAGAACCCGGTGCGGGAAAGACGGAGTGTGCGAAATTCTTTATGCAGTTTATACCGCGCGAGGAGCGGGTAATTACGACGATTGATTCGCTCGAGATCCATTACCGGGACATCAATCCGGGGGCGGATGCGGTGGTTTTCGTGTCGGAGAAGATTTTTCCTACACGGATGCCATCAAGGCGAGCCTGCGGCAGAATCGAAGTGGCTTGTCCTCTCGGAGGCAAGGTCGGTGGAGGTGACGTCGCTGCTCGAGCAGTGGAGTACCGGCGTGAGCGGCTTTACGACGATCCACCTGGATGATGTCAGAAAGCTTCCGGACCGCATTCAGAATATGATGAGCGATGCGCGTGACGCAGAGCGTATGGAGAACCGGATCTACCGCTATGTGAATGTGGGGATTCTGATCCGCTGCGTCAGACAGCCGGACGGAAAGATCCGAAGATATATGGATCAGCTGTGTTTTTATAGTAGGAGCAGTATGAGAATCGTATTTATATGATACTGAAGGATGGGGAACTGCTCTCGGAAGAGCTACCGCCTGCGATTGTGAGACGCCTTGGACAGGCGGGAATAGAGAATCCGTTTTGCTGCGCACACTGGCAGAGATACAGGAGAGAGGGAAAATAGATGAAAAGAGAAGGACTGTGGGAGAAACTGCGGCTGTTGAATCCGAAAAATTTGCAGCGCGAAGTGCATGTACGGTTATCGTTTTCGTGGAGGACGCATCTTATGGCGGTGATAGCCGCTCTGGTTGGAATCGGTGGGATTGGAATGGTGTTTCAGCTAAAACCGCTGTTTTTGGCAGGGGTGCTTTTGACAGTGCTTTTCGTATTCCCGGTACTGGTACTTGACATGTATAAGAAAATGTATGAGCAGAGGCGTTTTGGAGATGCATGTGCCTAGATGGAACAGGCCTGCTCTATGCGTTTCAGAAGACCGGAAAGATTGTGAGTGCATTGAAGGAGGTGCGCGGAATTTTTGGGGAAGGGCAGATCCGACTCTGCGTGGAGGAAGCGATTGCGCATATGGAGTACGGGCATCCGGTCGGAGAGCAGGGCGTTCTGCGTGAGGGTTTACAGAAAATCGAACGGTATTATGCCTGTGATAAGCTGGCGACGGTACATGAACTTCTACTGAATGCGGAGGAATATGGCGGGGATGTGGAGGCATCGGTCACGCTTGTTCTGGAGGATATTGAGCGGTTCAAAAGCGTGGATATCAGGCTTCAGGCGGAGAAGCGGAAGAGTCATACGGATAATGTGATTTCCATTGTGGTGGCAGTGCTCTTGTGCGCGGCTGCATTGTATCTTTTTAAATGAGATGCAGGAGATGTTTACATCAGAGGCTGACGTATCGGTGTTTACCGTTCCTGTGATCCAGATATCTTCGCTGGTGTTTCTTTTTGTTGCTGCTTGCATTTTATGTGAAGAGTGTCAAGCCCTGACGGCTGACTGGCTGGAGGAAAAGCCGCTGTATGACGCGGCATATATCAGACTACAGTTATGAACTGGTAATAGAGTATGAAAAGCAAGGACAACAGTATCGATGGTTGATTGCAGCAGGAATTGTAATTATGACGGCGTTTGTGTTTTTGACTGTGGGATGGCGCATTGCGGGAATACTCCTGCTGGTGACTGGTTTACTGGTTGCAATGCAGCCAAGAATCAGTTACCGTATCGCAGAGCGGGATGTGACAGCAGAATTGTATCAGGCGCTGCCGCGCTGGCTTTTTGAGATGGTTTTGCTTTTACAGAACAATAATGTTCAGATGGCGATTACAAAATCTGCACAACATGCCCCGGCGGTGCTCGGGAGCGAACTTGCGGAGCTTTGCGCGAGAATGGACGAGCGTCCGGATCAATTACAGACATACACGGACTTTTTGCAAAAAGTTTGATCTCCCCGAGATGTTAAGCTGTATGAAAATGCTGCATGCTTTTTCTGAAAACGGAACAGGAGATATTGATGTGCAGATGAATCATCTGATTGAGCGTGTGGTTCTGATGCAGGAGCGCGCCGATGTTTTGCGCAGTGAAGAGCGTGCATTCGGATGAAGCTGATTTTTGCATATCCGGTGCTGGCAGCCACTGGAAAACTGCTGGCAGATCTTACGGTCGGAATGGCGTTGATGATGCAGGTTCTTGGAGGCATGGGAGGTGCGTGAGTGAAATATATCATAGAAGTGTTCAGTGATGCTGGTGCTGGTTTTAATCTGCTGCTGTGCATCAGTATGCTCGGGGTGAGTGCCGATGTGGCAGCGGCGAAGGAATTTAAAGCTACAATGATTGCAGAAATTGAGAACAGTGACTTTAATCCGTACGTGATTGATGGCTGCAAGGCGCAAGCAAGAACAGAAGGGTACGAACTGGAAGTGCAGTCCTACACCTACGGTGGACAAAGCGACCGCAGGATTGGGGATCAATCTCTATTATAGATACCGGATACCATTGTTAGGGTCTCGCAGCAGCGGGTGACGAGAGGAATCGCACGGTAAAAGGAGGAGCAGGATGCAATGGAGTCTGGAAGAACTTGGAATGACAATGCTGGTATTGCTGGGGGCTGGTTTGGATGCACGGCAATTCAGGAGATATGGATGCAGGTGGCTGGCATGCTATAGGGGGATTTCGTGCCCGGACGTGTCAGAGAAAAAGGAGCGTACAGATGAAAGAGATCGCAGAGGTTTATGGCAATGGATTTTGCAGATTGCAGGCGGAATAGGGGCATTGTTTCTTATTCTTCATGCCGTGGATGGGCAGGGGATGATCGGTATGGTTCTGCGGTATTATATGACGGGAATCTGTGGAGTTAGTGTCCAACAGGAAAAGAACAGAGGTGATCAGATGGAGCAGGTACTTCAATGCTATGGAAAGGGAATTGCGGCAGGAATTGTGCTGATAGCAGTCATGGTACTGCTGTTTGCAGGAATTCGTGACGAGCAGGGCAACCGGGGAATTATTAACATCATAAAGACATGGATACCGGAGGAAGAGACAATCACAGAAAACGCTGCCATTGACGCTTTGCGGAGGCGGGGGAGGTGGCGTACCCCACGATCCGGTATGCGTACAATGGTATGCTGCACAGGGGAGCATATCTGCCGGGAGACTTATTTTCTGCGGTAGACGGAATGGGAGAAGAACGGAGTGTTTTGTGGTGTGAGATGACAGATCCGCATGGAAACAAGCTGCACAATAGAATCACAGCAAGGTGAGGTTGTGTTTGATGTGGAGGATCTATACGGTGCGGGTCTGCGCGACAGACGAAGCAAACCGCAGAAGCGTCTGGTGAGTTTCAGATACCTGTGAACCGATGAGAAGACAGAAAGCCGGGAAAGGAGATATATGTGAAAATGCAGCGATGATCATTGTCAGTGCAATCATGGATTTCTGGTACTCGGGATTGTGTTGACGATTGGCGGAAGCATGAACCGCAGATGTGAGGCGGAGACGATTCTTCCTTCTGCGATGGAAAAGACGATTGAGGAATGACGCTTGCAGAGGAGGATTGCTCTTCCGGGGAACTGGTGTTGGCAGAGTGTGTGGAACTTGGCGGCGGAAATCGATACAGACTCCGATGTGGTGTTGGAGATCTATCAGAATGATGTTCAAAAGGGGGTATTGTCGATGAAATTGGAGGAAAAGTTTCGACATCCGAATGGGATGGAAGGTACGGCAGAGGCGGTCAGAACAATCATTCGGGAAAAAGAGGAAGAATGTATCAAAAGAGCAGTACCGGGTGCGGTTTTACCGGAACCGGGAGGGAATGCTCGGGGAGGGAAGCTGTTATAAGGCATACACCACTGTGGAGGGGACAATGTCTGCAGCCACCGGCAGATCCGGGAGGCAATGGTGTGGTATTTGCCGGCTGGCATGACTGGAATGATTACGCGGCGGACTTTTTCACAGCCGATAGAAGAAAATCGTGATTATTATGCCGCCTGGGAATAGATATGGGAATTGCAGGGAATACGGCAAATGTGTATGGTGCAGATCGTGGCACCGGATCATGACAGGCAGTTGTAGACTATATTATCAATGCGATGATACGATCTACAGAGAGAATCGGTAAAAAGAGGGTTAACTGGAAGTGATAGAGGGAAGCATTAAAAGCGTAGCTGAGATTATAAAAATACAGAAAAAACGTACTGTGTAGTGTATACTAATGTGGTAGTAGATATACCTCTTTAAAAACAGACAAAGTGTTGATTTGTATGGCAAGTGTTCAAGAATTGGATTCAAATTGAAAGGACTATGAAACTGGTGGAAGCATTTATGAATGAAGTTTTTAAAGGGAAGGGCAAAGACAGAAAAGAAAAATTATAAGAATCAGGAGATTAGTTTATGAAAAAAAAATAGTAGTATTATTAACAGTAACAATGGTGATAAATAAACAGCAACAGGTTGCGGAGATAAGCAGCTTGCGCTTGCAACAGATAGGGTAAGTGTCGAACGGGGTATGAGCTTAATACGGATGTAGCGCTTATGTGGTCGGATGCGGATATCGCAGTGGAACAACAATTGATTTTGGGGCGGTGATGTAAGTAAGCTTGGAACTTATACGGCAGTGGTTACTTATAAAGGATCAGACAGCGTCCTTGAGTGGACGTAGTAGATACCACAGCGCCGGAGGCGGAGGTGGTGAATCAGGTTACAGTCGGTGTGGACGAGCCATTGTACGTGGAGGATGTTTAACGAGTGTAATCAGAGGTGACCGGAATGCAACGGCAACATTTGACGATCTGGCAGATGGGTCTACCGATGCCACCGAGAGTAGAGACCACTGAGGGGTGTAGAGGCTACCGAGGGTGTAGAGGCTGCCAAGGATGTGGAGACCACTGAGGACATGGAGGTCACCGAGGAAGTAGAGGCCACTGAGCGTCAGAAGATATGGAAACATTTTGTGTTAGACGATGTAACGGTAACAAATGACGCGATAGTCTTTCATACAGTGGGGGAGTACAGTGTAAGCTTAACACTCGCAGATGAGAGTGGAAATAGCAAGCAGGTAGAAGTGCCGGTACTGGTGGGACAGAACCGACATTTCTGGGAATTGAGGATCTTACCGTAACAACCGGAGCAGAGAATGTGGACTATCTTTCGGGTGTGACAGCAACAGACAGCAAGGGAAATGATCTGACAGATAAGATCACATGTGATGACAGCAAAAGCAGATCTGTCTTTGGCAGGAGAGTACGAGATTATTTACACGGTAACAGATGAGAACGGGTTTACAGCAAAGCAGACTGCTAAGGTGACAGTTGCAGATGGAAAGACCTCTAAGAAGGATACAAATCTGATACAACAAAGTCGGAGACAACAAAGGCTGAAACCGGATCAACCAACAGCAGTGCTACAAATACTGAAAGCAGTAATACTGGAAATAGCAACAGTGGAACATCTGAAAGCAGCAATTCCGGAAATAGCAACAGTGGAACATCTGGAAGCAGCAATTCCGGAGACAATAGCGGAAGTAGCAACAGTGGAACGTCTGGAAGTAGCAACAGCAGAAAGCAATAATACCGGAAGCAGCGAGGTGGAAGCACAACACCAGTGTTGACAGCTGGAGAACACTGGAAGGCTCACTGAAATTTTGAACTGCGACTTAGCAATTGAAATTCAAATG
>VOFH01002479.1_pt1 | contig 25080 bp, 37 predicted proteins | sample 5384091 | NCBI WGS metagenome assembly VOFH01 (sample SAMN12384727, study PRJNA508395) | human gut metagenome | isolation source: healthy gut G | host: Homo sapiens
CGCATCGCCATCGCCGAAAAAATGCTGGCCACCGCCAAAACCTATGGTCTATCTGAACAGGATCTGATCGTGGACGCACTGGCAATGACCGTCAGCAACCGGTCCGGACAATGCCGCCGTGGCGCTGGAAACGCTGGACTATGTGCGTCACCGGCTCGGCATGCAGACCGTGCTGGGCGTATCCAACATCTCTTTCGGCCTGCCCGCCGCGAAAAAAAATCACCGCAGCATTTTTCACGCTGGCCATGGGCCGGGGCCTGTCCGCCGGCATCGTCAATCCCGGCGAGGCCGCCATTATGGACGCCTATCGTTCCTATTGTGCCCTGATGGGTTTTGACGACCACTGCGCGGCCTATGTGGCTCACTACAGCGCCGCGGCAGAAACTCCCACCCCCGCGCCGTCAGCCAGGAGCGGACGCTGCGCCGGGCCGTTTTGAAGGGGTTGTCCCATGAGGCGGCAGAGGAAACCAAAGCCCTGCTGGCCGCCGGCACCGCCCCCCTTTCGATCATCGACGGCGAGCTGATCCCTGCTTTGGATGAGGTGGGCGCGGGGTTCGAGGCAAAAACCGTATTTCTCCCCCAGCTGCTGATGAGCGCCGATGCAGCCAAAGCTTCCTTTGACGTGCTCAAGGCGCACCTGAACGCCTCCGGCACAGCCCAGGAAAGCAAAGGGCGTCTGATTCTGGCCACCGTGAAGGGCGATGTGCATGACATTGGCAAAAATATTGTGAAAACCCTGTTGGAAAACTATGGCTTTGACGTGCTGGATCTGGGCAGGATGTGGCCCCGGAAACCATAGTGGAAACTGCCCGGCGGGAAGGCATCGACTTCGTTGGGCTGAGCGCTTTGATGACCACCACCGTGCCTTACATGGAAGAAACCATCCGCCTGCTGCGGCAGGAGCGCCCCACCTGCCGCGTGGCCGTGGGCGGCGCAGTGCTCACGGCCAGCTATGCCCGTCAGATCGGCGCGGATTTTTACGGCCGGGATGCCATGAGCACAGTACGCTATGCCGAGGAGGTCTTTTCCCAAAACGCACCAGAGGGAAGACGCCATGCTGAGTGAAAGGCCAGCGGCAAACCTCCCTTTGACATTCCGGGCAGCCGCCATGCAGGATCTGCCGCAGATCAAAACGGTTTACCGGAAAATCGTGCATCACATGAACGCCCAGCGCATCGAGATATGGGACGAGCGCTATCCCTGCGATTTTCTGGAGGAAGACATCCGAAACGGCCGGCTGTACCTTCTGCTGCACCGCTTGGACATCGTATCCGCCTTTGCCCTGTGCGGTGAGAATGCAGGCGCAGCACACATTGATTGGGAGCATTCCGGCGCAAAGGCCCTTTATCTGGATCGTTTTGCCGTGAATGTCCGTTATATGGGCAAAGGGATCGGCGGGTATATGCTATCACAGGCGTGCCGGACAGCGCGGCAGCGCGGCGCGGAAGATCTGCGGCTTTTCGTAGTGGACTGCAATACGCCGGCGCTGCGTCTTTATGAAAAAAGCGGTTTTGTGCGCAGGCCCGGCGTTTACGACGAAGTAATCGACGGACCCTTGTGCTGCATGAATACGGCTATGAGAAAAATGCTAAGCAGAACGTCTTTGATCTGCACTGCAAAATGGTATGAGACTGCTCCCTTCCAGCGTTTAGGCTGGAAGGAGCAGTCTTCTGAGATGCAGCAGTTCAATTTCCGCATTCAATGGAAATCTGGTTGAACGTATGCAGCAGATCGTCGATCTTGTAATCCGCTTTTCCGTCGGGACCGGAATCAATGACGCAGGCGCCTTTGTCCATCATCAGCAGACGGGTGCCATATTCCACGGCAAAACGCAGATTGTGGGTAACCATAATGGCCGAGGCTGCTTTTTCACGCACGATACGGTCCGTCAGTTCCATGACGTTTTCGCTGCTTTTTTGGGGTCCAGGGCAGCGGTGTGCTCGTCCAGCACCAGCAGTTCGATGGGCGTCATGGTGGAGATCAGCAACGCCAGCGCCTGACGCTGACCGCCAGAAGCACCCCTACAGGCAGGTCGATCTTATCCTCAGCCCCAGGTGCAGCAGTTCCAGCTGCTGTTTGTACTCGTCCAGCTTTTTCCGGTTCACGCCGCGGCCCAAACCAAAAGGGCCTGCCTTTATTATCCGCCAAAGACATATTCTCCAAGATGGTCATGGTTGGACAGGTGCCCTTGGCCGGATCCTGAAACACTCGGCCAAAAAACGCCGCACGTTTGTACTCCGGCATTTTTGTAATGTCTGTTCCATGGAGAAGAATCTGCCCCGCATCCGGCATCAGGGGAGCCGCAAAGCAGGTTCAGCGTGGTGGTTTTGCCCGATCCGTTGGAACCCACCACGGAAATAAATTCACCCTTGTGAATGGTCAGGGAGAAATCATGAAAGACTTCCATTTCGCTGACGGTGCCGGCGTTGAACACCTTGCGGATATGGCGCAGTTCAGCAGCGCTTCCTGCGGCGCACCGCCGCGTTTGGTTTCCTCAGCCATGAACAACGCCCCTTCTTCTTTCCAATGCGGTCGGTCAGCAGCGCCGCCACAAACAGCGCCGCCATGGTCAGCTTCAGGAACACCGCCGGCAGCCACAGCATGGCGATCAGCAGCACCGCCTTGTAGAGGATGGTGCCCAGCAGCACCGCCGAAGTGGGCTTGAGACGGCGGATGCGTCCAAAAACGCTGGCGCCGATGATGACAGAGGCCAGCGCCTGTACCACCATACCGGTGCCGATGGACACCGTGGCGCTTTCGGCCTGCTGGGCCAGAATGGAGCCGGCCAGAGCCGTGCAGCCGTTGCCGATGGCAAGGCCCAGAATTTTCATATTCCCCTGGTCACGGCCCAAAGACGTGACGAACTGGGGATTGTCCCCGCCGCCCGCAGCAGCGCATACCGCCCTTGGTGCGCAAAAACGCATCCATCAGTACTTTGACCACAATGGCCAGCACAGCGGCCAGGATCAGCACCCGGCAGCGGTACAGTGCATCGGGCAGCAGCGTCATGGGGAAAGACGTAAAAAATGGTGGGCTGATTGTAAAACTGCAGCAGCGAATTGCCCGCAAAGAGGATTGGGCTGGTTGGCCCCCAAAATAATCAGATTCACGGACCAGCAGGCCGTCATCACAATAATGCCCGAAAGCAGATCGGTAACGCGCAGCCGCACATGGAGCAGCCCGTAACGCAGCCAGCCAGTGCGCCGGCCACAAAAGAGGCAATGCAGGCCAGCCAGGGATTGACGCCGGCCACGATCATCGCTGCCGTGACGGCGCAGCCTAACGGAAAGGTGCCGTCCACCGACAGATCCGGGAAATCAGTATTTTATAGGTAATATACACCCATGGCTACAATGCCGTAGATGAAGCCTTCCTCCAGGACGTTTTGGAGCAGGGAAAGGATGACGTCCATATCGTTCTACCTCCTGTTTGCCTTTCTCCGCCCTTGCGGAGAAAAGGGAGAACTGCCGGGAAAGGCGCCTTTCCCGGCAGGCAAATGTACAAATTTCCGTTTTATTCCGCCTCATCGAGATTGGCGGCGGGCTGTATCCCTCCGGCAGCGTGATGCCGAACTTGGCGCAGTTGGCCGCGGAATAGACCGGTGTGGATTCGGCCACCACGGAAACGGGCAGCGTCATAATATCTGCCTCGCCGCTGAGCACAGCGGCCGCCATCGCGCCGGTTTTCCGCGCCCAGAGCCACATAATCCAGCGATTCCGAAGCCACGCAGCCGTTGCGCACCTGCTCCTCCTCCGAACCGAACACGGGGATGCCGGCCTCGTCGGTGGCATGGAGCAGCGTGGAAAGGTTGTTGACCACATTGTTGTCGGTGAAATTGTTCACACAGTCCACGCCTTTGGCCACCAGAGTCGCCGCACCGGAAGCCACTTCGGATTCATTGGTGATGCCCACCGCTTCGATGGTAAACCCATAGTCCGGCGCCAGCTCCTGGAACGTTTTCAGATGCGCCACGGAATTGGGTTCGCTGGTGGTATACAGGATGCCGATGGTGTCCGCCTCAGGTAAAAACGCACGGATCATTTTCATCTGGCCCTCCAGATTCAGCGCGTCTTTGGTGCCCGAAGCGCCGGTTTCCGGAGCATTAAGATCTTTGGCAAGACCAGAACCGATGGGATCGGAAGCCGCGGCGTAAAATTACGGGCACGTCCGCATCTTTGGCTGCAGCATAAGCACTCATAGCGGCAGGCGTGGCAACGGCAATGATCATATCGCAGCCGGTGGACACCATGGTCTTTGCCATCAGGTCGGCGTCGGAAGTACTGCCGTTGGCATTCTGGAACTCAATACTCACGCCGTTTTCCCCATCCGTGTAACCGGCCTCGGCCAGCCCCTGCAGCACGCCTTCATAACAGTTATCCAGCGAAGGATGCTGGGCATATTGCAGAATGCCAATCTTCACGCCTTCCGCGCCGCCGGCCTCGCCGGAAGAGGAGGATCCGAATTGCCGCCGTTTCCGCAGGCCGCCAGGGACAGGGACATTGCGCCGGCGCAGGCCAGAGCCGTCAGCTTTTTCATCGTGTTCTTTTTCATGGTTTTTTCTCCTTTAAACAGAAATTTGGGATGGCAGATGGAGAAATGCTGTTGCCGGCAGCCCTTTCGGATAAAAGAAAAACAGCCTCCGCCCCAACCATGGGACAAAAGCCGCTTCGCTTCTGCGATACCACCCAAATTGACGCCCGCGGCGTCCGCTCGCACCACATACCATCATATGTGTCCCGATGGATAACGGGTGGGAACCCGTCGGCATCTACTGCGGGAACAGTCCCGGTTCAAGCCGCCCTCAAAAGCCCATTCAGCAGAATGTTCAGGCCTTGCTTCCACCGCCCAAGGCTCGCTTTACATCCCATGGCTCTGCTTACTTCTCTTTCTCAAAGGTTTGGTTTGTTGCTTTGTGTGCTTTAGTATACTAAACCACCTGTCGTTTGTCAAGAGCCTTTTTCATTTTTTTCAAAAAAGAAATCCGCTTTATTTGGAGCGCTCCGTGTATGGATCATCCGTCAGCCCCAGAATATAGTCCGTACTGGTATGGTAGTATTCTGCCAGTTTCAACAGCAAATGCACCGGAATTTCACGTTTCCCGGTCTCATAATTGCTGTATACCCGCTGGTCAATTCCCAGAAATGCAGCGATCTCTTTCTGTTTCAGGTCGTTGTCCTCACGCAGATCTTTCAGTCGCGGATAGTACATAAAAGCATTCACCTCATGCCCTACTTTATGTACTATCGAACAATGATGTTTATTTTACTATCATTTGATAGTAAAATATCCGTTAGAGGTGAGAAATATGACAGCACTCATAGAAGAAACATTTTATCAAGAACTTCTTACGAAACTTCTTTCGCAATATCCCATGCAGATTTCCTTTCCCACGCTGCAGCAAAATCCAGCGCAGCTGGTGGAACTGCGCTGTTTTCAGGCGCTCCGGCAGATCAAAGAAATCATCTCTGAGCCCACACTCTCCGATGCAGAGTGTTTCCAGCGCATCGAAGCCATCGTCTGTGTACTGGAAAAGCTGGACAGCGACGGCGGGGCGCAGCACGATTTTATAAGTCCGCCGCATCATTCCCAAAAAGCAAAGAAGGGGCTTTTGCCCCCCTTCTTTTCATTTCATCCAAAGCAGTCCGCAGCTTCCGCGCGGCAAGTCCCGCTCTGTATCACTTCATCAGTTTGCATACCAGATCGGCATACTCCGACGGGTTTTCCAGCGGCAGACCCGCAATCAGCTGGGCCTGGGCAAAAAAAGATGCGGATATAATCGGCTGCCTTGTCCTTGTCGCCGGCATCCAGCGCCGCTTCCAGCGCCTTGAAAGCGCTGTGGGACGCGTTCAGCTCCAGAACGCGCTCCGCCTTGACGCCCATCTCCGGCTGAACGGCCTGCATGTATTTTTCCATTTCAAAGCTGACGCCGCCTTCGGCCGTCAGGCACACACGGGTGGTTGACCAGCTTCTTGACAGCCGCGCCTCTTTTGATCTGATCGCCCAGAGTTTCCTTGACAAAGTCCAGCACAGCGCTGTGGTCGCCTTCGCCGCTCTCCTCAGCTTCCTTTGTTCTCCAGGCCCAGATCGTCGTTGAGCACGCTGCGGAACGGCTTTTCGCCATAGGTGCGCAGCGCCTCCGTCAAAAATTCGTCTGCCTGCTCGGTAAAATACAGAATCTCCATGTGGTTGGCTTTTACCAGTTCTGTCTGGGGCAGGAGTCAATGGCGGTCAGGCTGGCGCCGGCAGCATAGTAAATATATTTCTGGCTCTCCGGCATACGGGAAGTGTATTCGGACAGCGTGGTCAGCGTCTCCTCAGTGGAGGAATGGAACAGCAGCAGATCCTGCAGCTCGTCCTTATTCGCTCCGTAATTCTGAATCCACCGTAGCTTCAGATCAAGGCCGAAGTTTTTGAAAAATGCTTCGTAGCCCGTCCGGTCCGTTTCGCGCAGCATTTTCGCCAGCTCCGCCAGGATCTTCTTTTTCAGGTTGGCAGCGATAACCTTCAGCTGCCGGTCATGCTGGAGCATCTCGCGGGAAATGTTCAGCGACACGTCCGGCGTATCCACCACACCCTTGACAAATCGCAGGTAATCCGGCAGCAGGTCGGCGCATTTTTCCATGATGAGCACGCCGCTGGAATAGAGCTGCAGGCCCTTTTCATATTCCTTGGTATAGTAGTTGTAGGGCGTGCGCGAAGGGATGAACAACAGCGCGTTAAACGTGGCGGTGCCCTCGGTCTTGCTTTGGATGACGCGGGCGGGGTCAGAATAATCGCCGAATTTATCCTTGTAGAACTGGGCGTACTCCTCGTCCTTGACCTTTTTCTTGTCACGCTTCCAGATGGGCACCATGCTGTTGAGCGTCTCGTCCTCGGTGACGTTTCGTACTCCGGAGCCTTGTAATGCCCCTCCTCATCCTTGTCCGTGCCCTCGATGCTTGGTCACTGCCATCTTGAATGGGGTAGCGAATATAGTCGGAGTATTTGCGGATCGAGTTCCGTGAGCGCCAGTCGTCCAGGAACTCGTCGTAGTGCTCCTCGCCTTCGTTTTCCTTCACAACAAGGATGACCTCGGTGCCCACGTCCTCTTTGTCGCAAGGCTCGATGGTATAGCCGTCCAGCGCCGGAGGATTTCCACTGCCAAGCCTGTTCTTCGCCGTACTTTTTGGTCGTCACAGTGATGGTATCCGCCACCATGAACGCAGAGTAGAAGCCCACGCCGAACTGGCCAATAATGTCCACCATCCGCCGGTTCGTTTTTCATTTTTCGGAAATCCTGGCGGCCGGTTTTTGAAGAGGGATCACGCCCAGATTGTTTTTCTCCAGCTCTTCCTTTGTCATGCCGATGCCGTTGTCGCGCACCGTCAGCGTGCGGTTCTCTTTATCGGCTGCCAGCCGGATGAAGAAGTCCTTCTTTTTCAGCTTTACTTTGTCATCGGTCAGGCTGCCAGATAGCACAGTTTATCGATCGGCATCGCTGGCATTGAGATCAGTTCGCGCAGGAAAATTTCCTTGTGGGTGTAAATGGAGTTGATCATCAAATCCAGCAAACGCTTGATTCGGCTTTAAATTGTTTCTTTGCCATTGCGTTTCAACCTCCACACGATTGCGCCCACATGCCGGAACGGCAGGCGGCGCGTTCATAATGTAAATAAATTTTAAACAATGCAGGAAAAATTTGAACTTTGCGTGCATTGTGATTATAATAGAACGATAAGAATGTGTTTTAGCACTCTCACCCTTCGACTGCTAATTATCATAGCACAATCCAAATGCCCATGCAATGGACAAAGGGGTAAAAAATGTAAACAATCTTTGAATTTTGCATGGAACGATTTCTGCTCTGCGAGGTATGTCCCCTATGAAAAAATGGCTGCAAAACATTATGGCCGGCCGCTATGGCAGCGATGAACTCAGTTTCACACTGCTGCTGATCTATCTCGGCATCTGTATCTTCGGCATTTTCTGTGACCTGCCCCCGGTGGTGCAGCTGCTGGGTCTGGCTATCATTCTGTGGGCTTTTTTCCGCATCCTTTCGCGCAACATTCCGGCCCGGCAGGCAGAAAATGCAGCTTATCTCGGTTTCCTGAGCAAATGCAGCGCAGCGCATCATGCGCGGCGCAGCCGCCGCCAGGACCGCATGCACCGTTACTACCGCTGCCGGGGCTGCGGCGCCATCATGCGCGTACCCAGGGCGCAGGCAAATTGAGATCACCTGCCCCAAGTGCGGCCGGAAAATCACCAAAAGGCCTGAGCAAACAGGACCGAAGCACACCTGCTAAAGGATCAAACAAAACGGGAAAGCAATGGAAAAGGGGATCGCCATGATCAATTACGACTTTCCCTACGCTTATGAAAACAAACTCTATCATACCCTGGCCTTTGAAAACCAGGCTCGGGGATACAAGCTCTATAAAGCCTCTGTAGACGCCGGTTTTACCTGCCCTAATCTCGATGGGAGCAGGGGCACCGGCGGCTGTATTTTTTCTGCAGCGGCGGCAGCGGTTACTTCACTGCCGCGCCGGAAGTGCCGCTGGAGGACCAGCTGGCCGCAGAAGTGGCCCGGCTGCGCCAAAAAGATCCAGAAGCCAGAGCCGCAGCCTATTTTCAGGCTCATACCAACACCTATGCTCCTCTGCCCCGCCTGAAAGATCTCTACGAGCGGGCTCTGCGGTGCGAAGGCATCTGCGGCCTGTCCATCGGCACCCGGCCCGATGCGCTGAAGGCGGAAACAATGGACTACTTAAAAGAATTAAACGAGCGTACGCTGCTCACGGTCGAACTGGGACTGCAGACGATCCACGAGCGCACAGCCCGCATCATCAACCGCGGCTATGACCTGCAGGAATTTATGGAAGCTTATAAAGCCCTGAAAATCCGCGGCATTCGCATCTGTGTCCATCTGATCAACGGGCTGCCCGGAGAAACAAAACGGATGATGCTGGAATCCGCCGCCTATCTCGGCCAATTGAGGCCGGAAGCCGTGAAGATCCCATGCTCCACGTGCTCCGGGACACCCGATGGAAACACTGTACCGGAGAAAAAGTACCGTCCCCTGTCCCGTGACGAATATATCCGGCTGGTATGCTGCCAATTGAGGTGCTTCCGCCAGAAACTGTAATCGAACGGCTCACCGGAGACGGGAAAAAAGAAGATCTGATCGCTCCGCTGTGGACAGCGGACAAACTGCGTGTTCTGGGTGGTATCGATCAGACACTGGATCATTGGGAACCTGGCAGGGCCGCTATTTTACCGGCCGCGAAAACCGCATCCGCGATTTTCTGAACCGCGAGAAACGAGGCAGCGTATGAGCACACAAAGCCCATCCCCTTCCTGTTTTTTTGACAAAGCTTCCCATCGTGTGCCTGCTGGCCGGTATTTGCTGCGCTCTGTGGGGCAGCGCCTTCCCCCTGCGTCAAAATCGGCTATGTGCTTTTTTTCCGTGGATACCAGTCATCATGTGCCATCCGTGATCCTGTTCGCCGGCACGCGTTTTTTTCTTGCCGGTATTCTGGCCATCCTGATCGGCTCTGTCACAATCCGAAAGCCTTTGATGTCCCGCAGCCGGCGCACTTGGCGCCATATTCTACATCTGAGCCTGCTGCAGACCATCCTTCAATACATCTTTTTTTACATCGGCCTGGCCCACACCACCGGCGTAAAAGGTTCCATCATCGGCGCTTCCAACGCCTTTGCCGCACTGCTGGTTGCCGCACTGCTTTTCCGGCAGGAAACGCTGACAGGGCGCAAGCTGCTGGGCTGCGTGCTGGGCTTTTCCGGCGTAGTGCTGGTCAATCTGGGTCAAGGCGGTCTGGACGGTACCTTTCAGATCACAGGCGAGGGCTTTGTTTTCCTTTCCAGCATCTCTTACGCTTTTTCTTCTGTCTTTCTGAAACGCTATAGTGCCGAGGACGACCCGGTGCTGCTCTCCGGCTGGCAATTTGCCGTGGGCGGCGCAGTGATGATGGCCGGAAGCCTTCTGTGCGGCGGCCGGATCGCCCCTCTCGCTCCCCCGGCAGGACTGATGCTGCTGTATCTTGCGTGCATCAGTGCAGTAGCCTATTCCCTGTGGGGCATTTTGCTGAAATACAATCCTGTATCCCGCGTCACCGTATTCAGTTTTATGACGCCGGTGTTCGGCGCGGCGCTCTCAGCGCTGCTGCTGCGGGAAGGCGCGCAGCTGCTGGGCTGGACCACACTGGCCGCTCTGGCCCTGGTATGCGCCGGGATCTGGGCCGTCAACGCTGCGCCCCGAAAAAACCTATCCTCCGGGAGGAAGCGCCATGACCTGTGAAGAATTACTGCAAATCGCATCCCGCATCGGCCGCGGGCTGCTGGAATCCGGCGCCGAAGCGTACCGGGTGGAAAATTCCGTGCATTATGTGATCGAAGCCTACGATCTGGGCAGCTGCCATGTATTCTCGATTCCAAACTACCTGCATATCGATCTGACCGATCAGGATGGCGTAACCCACTCCTGTATGTCCCGCGCCTCCAGCATGAAAAGTGTGGATCTCGAAAAACTGAATGCACTGAATGCTTTGTGCCGCTCCATTGCTCAGGAATGCCCCGCAACCGAAGAAATCCTGCGCCGGCTCGATGAAATCGAAAGCGCCCCGCAGTATTCCCTTCCCCTTCAAATACTTTCCTACGCAGTGGGTTCAGCCGGCTTCGCCCTGTTTTGGGGCGGAAATGCGCTGGACAGCGCTGCAGCAGCCGTAATTGGCTGCGCGGTGGCTGTGGCCATGTACGGCATGGGCAAGCTGGATACGAACCTTTTTTATAAAAGCATCTTGGCCAGCGCCCTCAGCGCACTGCTGGCATGCTTTTCGTCTTTTCGGCTTTGGCGTGCATCGCAGCGAAATCATCATCGGCGTATTCATGACGCTGCTGCCCGGTGTGATGATTACCAACTTCATGCGCGAAATCATTGTGGGCGACTGGCTGACGGGCATTACAAAGCTGGTGGAAGCGCTGCTGATTGCCACGGGCATCGCCCTGGGCACCGGCATCGTGCTGGCGCTGATTTAAGGAGGGTAAAGCAATGGATTGGACTTATTTCCTGCCGGTACTGTACGCCTTCATTGCCAGCCTCGGCTTTGGCGGACTCTATAACCTTCACGGGCGCGCGCCTCTGTTCTGGGCCGCCGCCGGCGGCGCGTTGGGCTGGCTCGCTTATCTGATTACTCTGCTGGCGTTTCCGGATGTGTTCGCCGGCTTTGTCAGCGCTGCGGTAGTGGCCGCCTATGCCGAAGTGCTGGCCCGGGTGCAGAAGCGCACCGTGACCACATACCTCCTCATCGGCATTATCCCCATGGTACCCGGCGCGGGCATCTATCACACGATGGAATACTGCATTCAGGGCAACACCGGCGCTTTCATCACCGAGGGCCTGCATACCCTGGCCATGGCGGGCGCTCTGGCCATCGGCATTCTGGTAATCGATTCCACCTGGCGCATGATTCGCCTGATCCAAAAACAGAACTGATCGGAACTGTCCGCCACGGTTTTCCCACACAATGCAGCGGAGGCATCATTGGATGCCTCCGCTGTGTCTCACTTTAAAATTTGTTTGAAAAATATGCATAAATTCTTCACACTTTAGACACAAATGCGCGATACAATATCACCATCGCAGGACGGTAAGAAACGCAGCGCGCAGCATTTGCGCCGCTCCCTCCTGCATCGGAAGGAACTTGAAGGAGGCCCGGATCATGTACGATGAACATAACAAGGAAAACAAAGCGCAAAACAGCAAACCAAACGGCGACCAGAACGCAAACGAAGCTTACCACTGGAATACCCCGCGCCGGAAAGCAGCGCATACCGCAGCGGCGCCGGCGCACGGGAAACTTTTCCCCAGAGCAACCCGCAGCAGCAGCCCCCCTCCGGAACCCCAGAGCACGCAGCGCCCCCTATGTCCAGGCCGAGCCGGTACATACTCCGGAGCACAGAACCCCCTTTACGAGCGTGAACATAAACGTTTCGGTTCCGGATTCCACGGCGGCGGCAGCGGTCACAGCGGCAGTGGCAGCGGCGCAAAGAAAAACGGCGCGGGCAAGATCATAGCCCTGGCGCTGGTGTGCGCCCTGGGCGGCGGCCTGGTGGGCGGCGTGGCTGGCAGCGCCGCCGGAAACAGCTTTTTGCGGCCCTCCACCACAGTGCAGGTCAGCAACCGCACAGTGAATGAAGTGAAGGAAATGAAGGTGGACGGCAAAACGGAAATGACCAATCTCTGAAAATTACGCCGCCAACGTCAATTCCGTGGTTAGTATCAACGTGGGTACACAAACCAACTTTTTCGGCCAAACCGTAGAGCAGGCTTCCTCCGGTTCCGGTTTTGTGCTGACCCAGGATGGTTACATCCTGACCAATTACCATGTGGTGGAAAATGCAAACAGCATCAAAGTGACTGCACCTACAGCGGCGACACCTATGATGCAGTGTACATCGGCGGCGATCAGGACTATGATATCGCCGTCATCAAAGTGGACGTAACCGGCCTGTCCCCCGTTACCATCGGTGACTCCGACAAGGTCAACGTAGGCGACAATGTCATCGCCATCGGCAATCCCCTGGGTGAACTGACCTTCTCACTGTCCTCCGGTTCGGTATCCTCGGCCAATCGCGCCATCACTGTGGACGGCACTCCCCTTCAATATGATTCAGGTGGACTGCGCCATCAATCCCGGAAACCCGGCGGCCCCTGTTCAACACCTACGGCGAAGTGATCGGTATCGTTTCGGCGAAATATTCCACATACTCCAACACCACTGTGGAGGGGCTGGGCTTCGCCATTCCCATCAATGATGTGTACGCGATGGTGCAGGACATTATGCAGAACGGCTATGTCACCGACAAAGCCTATCTCGGCATCACCGGCGGCACCGTGACGCAGCAGATGCAGATGCAGTATAACCTGCCCACTTCCAGCGGCGTGTACGTATACAGCGTCGAGCAGGACGGCGCGGCAGCTCAGAGCGATCTGCGTGCCGGCGACATCATTGTCAAGCTGGGCGACACGGAGATCTCCTCCATGACCGATCTGATGACGGCCAAAAAGAGCCATAAGGCCGGTGACAGCGCAAAGATGACCGTCAACCGCAGTGGTGAGGAAGTCACGCTGGACTTCACTTTCGGCTCCCAGCCCCAGCAGAGCCAGGATGCCTCCCAAAGCTCCAGCGATTCGGGCGCTTCTATTCCTTACTATTATTACGGCAACCCTTTCGGTGAAAGCTACAGCGGCTGATCTCTCCTTTTTCACAAGCAGCTCCGGCAGTGCGCAAAGCATTGCCGGAGCTGCTTTTTTCGCCCGCACTCAGTTGACAAGCTCCCCGCCCCGGTGCTATAGTTTTTTTAATTTCTAATACTCGTTTCTTTGTCGGAGGTGTTTTTTATGAACCCTTTTTCCCGGCTTTTCTGCCGCGGCTATCAGATCTGCTTCCGCCTGGCGCTGCCCCTCCTGCCATACCGGCAGCCGGAACTCTGACGGCAGTGACGGATATCCCTCCCTGCTGCAGCGGGAGCACATCGGCCGTGTACTGCTCATCACCGACGCTCCGCTGCGCGCCTTGGGCCTTACACAAGAATTGGAAAAAAGCCCTTTCTCAAGCGGGAATCGCCTGTGCAGTTTACGACGGCGTAGTGCCCAACCCCACTGTGGACAACGTGGAACAATGCCGCGCACTGTATCTGGAGAGCGGCGCGCAGGCCATGATCGCTTTCGGCGGCGGCAGCCCCATGGACTGCGCCAAAGCCGCCGGCGCACGCATCACCCGTCCACAAAGGCAGTGCAGGCCATGGGCGGCCTGCTGAAGGTCCTGCGCAAAACGCCGCTGCTGATCGCTGTTCCCACCACTGCGGGCACGGGCAGCGAAACCACCCTGGCCGCTGTGATCACCGATCCTGCTACCCACTACAAATACCCCATCAACGATTTTGCGCTGATCCCGGACGCGGCAGTGCTGGATTACCATGTGACGCTGGGCCTGCCGAAGCAGATCACCGCCACCACCGGCATGGATGCCCTGACCCACGCGGTGGAAGCTTATATCGGCCGCTCCACCACCAAGCTGACCCGCGCCATGGCAGAGGAAGCCGTAACCCTGATTGCAAACTATCTTCTCCGGGCCTATCGCGATGGCCAGGACGCCGAAGCCCGCACCCAGATGCTCCAAGCCGCCTATGACGCCGGCATCGCTTTCACCCGTTCCTATGTGGGCTATGTCCATGGCGTGGCCCACTCTCTGGGTGGGCAGTACGGCGTGCCCCACGGTCTGGCCAATGCGGTGATCCTTCCTATTTTCTGGAGGAATACGGTCCAAGCTGCCACAAAGCACTGGCGCGCCTGGCCCGCAAAGCCGGCATTGCAGAGGAGACCCTGCAGACGAACCTGCGGCCAGGGCCTTTATCGCCTGGGTGTGGGAGATGAACCGGGCCATGGAAATTCCTTCCTGCATCCCGGAGATCCGCGCCGCAGATATCCCCGCGCTGGCCGCCCATGCCGCCAAAGAGTCCAATCCCTCTATCCCGTGCCCAAGCTGATGGACGCACGGGAACTGGAAACGATGTATTACAAGCTGATGCCGAAGGAGGACACGCCATGACCATTGAAGAAACCGTCGCCCGGGAACGGGCCTTTTTCCGCACAGGAAAAACCCTGCCCTATGCCTATCGCCGGGACGCGCTGGCCCGTCTGCGCCTGTCGATCCTCGCCCACGAAGAGGACATCAACGCTGCGCTGCGCGCAGACCTGAACAAATCTCCTCTGAAAGCTACATGTGCGAGATTGGCATGACGCTCTCTGAACTGAGCCACATCCAGAAGCACCTGTCCCACTGGATGAAAAGCGTCGTGCTCCCACGCCGCTGGCTCAGTTCCACGCCAAAAGCTTCACGGTCGCCAACCCCTACGGCGTCGTGCTGATCATGTCCCCTGGAATTACCCTTTCATGCTGACCATGGACCCGCTGATCGGCGCCATCGCTGCAGGCAACTGCTGCGTCGTCAAACCTCGGCATACTCCCCCCGCCATATCCGCTGTGATCCGCACCATTGTGAGCGAATGCTTCCGCCGGAATATGTCACCGTGGTGGAAGGCGGCCGCGCGGAAAAACAAAGCCCTGCTGGATCAGGTGTTTGACTACATCTTTTCACCGGCGGCGTGACGGTGGGCAAAGAAGTGATGGAAAAAGCGGCCCGGAACCTGACCCCGGTAACGCTGGAATTGGGCGGAAAAAGCCCCTGCATCGTGGAGCGCAGCGCCAACTGGATCTGGCCGCAAAACGGCTGGTGTTCGGCAAACTCCTCAACTGCCGGACAAACCTGCGTAGCCCCGGACTACCTGCTCATCGACCGGACGGTGAAGGACGCCTTTTGGCCCATGTGCGCAAATGGATCGCCAAAATGTACGGCGAGAATGCCTGGACAACGACGGCTATGTGAAAATGGTCAATCAGAAGCATTTCGAGCGCGTGTGCGGTCTGATCGACCCGCAAAGGTAATCATCGGCGGCGGCAGCGACCCGGCAACCCTGAAAATCCAGCCCACGGTACTGGATAATGTGACGCCGGACGATGCAGTGATGCAGGAAGAAATCTTCGGTCCCGTGCTCCCGGTGCTGACCTTCGATACCATCGACGAAGCCGAGAATTTCGTCCGCGACCGCCCCATCCCCTGGCGCTGTATCTGTTTACAGAAAATAAAGCCGTTAAGGGCGCTTTTTGCAGCGCGTCGCCTTCGGCGGCGGCTGCATCAACGACACGATCATCCACCTGGCCACCAGCGCTATGGGCTTTGGCGGCGTGGGCCAGAGCGGCATGGGGTCCTACCACGGCAAGCGGAGCTTTGACACTTTCTCCCATGAGAAAAGCATTGTGGACAAATCCACCTGGATGGATCTGCCGATGCGCTATGCGCCTTACAGCGAGCTGGGGAACAAACTGATCCGCATGTTTATGAAATGACAGCTGCGTCCCACAGCGGGGTGGGTTTTGTCCTTCTTGGAAGAAGGGGAACGATTGCGCCCCGCAACGGGGCGGGGTTTTTTCTCCTCTTGAAAGAGGGGAACGGCTGCGCCACATTTCTTTTCTTTGCGAGAGAAAAAGAAATGTGCCGCGCCCGGTACAAAGAAAAGAGCGCTTGAGCGGCTTTCGTGGCGAAAGCTGCTCTTCTTTTTCGTTCGTGCTTTACGTCCTGACGGCAGTGACTTGGTGCTATGCGGACTGGTTTCATCACTTGCGCCGCTGCCGCTAACTTTCAAGTGGTGTAAAACAAATCTTATAAAATAGTAAAATGCGAAGCACCTGATCATGCTTCGCGTTTTACTCAATCACTTCATCCAGAGATTCAAATAGAGGATCATCAAAAAATTCACGCACACTGATTTCCAGACCATCACATATTTTTTTGAATTGACACAACGCCGGGATTACGACTCTTTGCGTTTAACATACTGTAAATTGTGGAGGGTGGCATTCCGCATAAATTCGCCAGAGCATTCACTACAATATGATGCTCTTCACAAAGCATCTCGATCCTTCTTGCCACAGCGTCCGCCGCATTCATGCTGTCCCCTCCCTTTCTCTTTTGCGTACACTATTCCCAAAGACTGATGTCCTGGCGCTAAGTGGACTGGTCTTACTGCTTACGCCGCTAATGCTACGCTGTGCATGCAGGTAAGTTCTCTCAATATATCAGGATAATAAATTTTTATTTTTCTTTTTTCATACGGGGTCACTTCATCTGTTAGATCTACTATATAATCAATACTGGTATTAAAAAGTTCTGCTAATTGCTTCAAAACAGGAATCGGAATATTTAATCGACCAAGTTCATAATCAGAATAAGTTGTTTGATGAATCTGTAATTTTTCTGCAACCTCTTTTTTGCGAAAGGTCAGAATCTTCGCGCAAGTTTCGTAAATGCTCCAACATGATGTTCACCTCGCAATTATTCTGACCGTTCCGTACGCCGGAGCCTTTGAAGGCGTTTAACGCCCGGGAAGCGTTGGGCGTGAATGCATGGGATTTGTATAACTGCGTGGTTGGCGCTTATGGCGGCCGTATCGAGCAATTGTTCAGTATCGGCGGCGACGATGCGCTGAACAAAGGCCCGAAAGCGATCGTGAACCGTTCAAGCCCGTGGTGCGATTTGACGGCCCATTCTTGCTGAAGAAGGGGGGAAGACCGCCCCGGCATACCTATCAGATGCCGAATTATAACGGGCGTCAAGATCATGGTGGTAGCCGGAAACGGGGAGGCTTATGGACATGCCGATAAAGAGCGTGATGGTACGTAAGCCCGTAATACTGCTGGGAACCTTGCCCCGGGTGATCGGCGTGGGCGAGATGGTACCTGCCATGGCTACCGAGGATGGCGTAGGAGCCGTGAATGTATCTATCGCTTGCAGTTCGAATATGGAAGTGGTCGGCGAGACGACGAGGAGCTTGAGCTTCGGAGCGAAAAAGGGGATCAGCAAGCCTTGTTCCGTATCCGGGTGAAGAAGAACCGGGGATCGGGAAGGTAACGGCTAACCGCTACGGGTAAAGGGGATAAATCTGTTTATGAGACGGAGCTGGAGATCCGTACGGTACGCCGCCCGCAAGTGAAATTACCGCCGCTACCTTGGAGGCCGGCAAGTCTTGAAAGAGACGGTCGCTATGCCGGGTGCCACGGTACGAACCAGTTGATCTTAGAAGTGTCGGATATCGCCCCTGTGAACGTATCCTCAATGTCTATCTTTATTTGTTGGGTTATCACTTTTGGATGTCTGGAACAGATCACCTGAAAGGATTCCCACAGCTTTATATCTCCTCGTTTACGGATTTGACCCCTGCAACAGGCGAAATCCACGGAGGGGCCGTGAAAGAGGTGATCCGCCGTTCCGCGCTCTTACCAGACCGTAGATAACGCCATTGGCCGGGTGGAACGAGCAGCAATGGCTGGGGTACGGTTTATGCTACTCATTTCTTGCTGAAGCCTCGAAGAAAGGCTACTTGGTTCCCAGGCCAGCGAAACAAAGCGTATTGAATAATCATGCTGGGTAGCCCGTAATTGGAAGCCGGCTACCTCTTATTATATGGATTCCGGAAGAGGCTACGCAAGCCCCTATCGCCTGTATGTATTGGCTTTGGCCGGGTCGCCGGAGATGGGTGCCATGAACCGCTTGAAAGAGATGAAAGATTTGACCTCCATGAGTCGCTGGTCGCTATGGCTTCCGCCTATGCCTTGGTCGGCCGTGAGGATGTCGCTCAAGACCTGATCAGCAGGACGGCTCTTCCTTCCTGGTTATTCCGAGATGAGACGTTCGGCAGTGATGTCCGGGATCAATCCATCCAGTTAATGACGCTTTGCTTGTGGATAAAGGCAGAGGCCGCTACCTTGGTGGAAGAATTGTCCAAAACAACTTTCTTCGATGATTGGTTGAGCACACGTCTACGGCATTCGCTTTATTGCCTTGTCGGACTACCTAACAAATATCGGGTAGACGGGGCCATGGATTTCACGTACGCTGTGGCGGAAAGGGATGAACCAGGTGAAAACGGATAAAATATATGGTATCCGGATCTTATGGATAAAGGCGCGGGGACCTCGGCGAGCGTCGAGTTGAAGAACACGGGTAAATTTACGCTCTTCGCCCGTATCAAATCGAGGGAATACTGAGCAGGGAGAGGAAAAGCGTATGCGAACGGTGTCTCATTGGCCTTCCTTGAACGGAAGTCCGGTCAATGTCGCCCAATTGAGCAAGGGTACGAATTTCTCCACCATGGTAAAGAATCGGCCCGGGGATATAATAATTTGTATTATCGGAGATCTTCCTCGCCGGATGGGAAATACTGACGTCCACATGGACATGTTTCGAGCGCCGGAGTGAATTATCAGGATATTCGTGACGACCGTGTTTATAGTTTATAGACCGTCTGCCCGGCAGGCAGAATCAAGTGACCGTGAAGATTAATCTTTGCGCAGTCTACCCGGGCCGTTTCTTTACCTGCCTCCGGTGTATTGCGAGGCGATGTACGATTATGCGAATACCGCAGGACAAGAAGTTACCGTATTCTATTTCGTGGGGGCGGCAGACCCCGCCCTTATATTTTTCGAAATTTATTGATTTATAGTTGTATGCTCGAATAAACCATTACATTCGCAGCATATTTGAGATTGATTTAGTTTAGTATTAGAAAGTATTTGCTCACAACTTGATTTGTTAGGTAAACTTTTTAGTCGACATACTCAGCTCAATTAACCATTTAATTAAAGTTTACAAAATGAATCTTTTACATTTTTCAAATCTAAGTTACAACATCTCTGATGAGGACTTAAGACTGTTATTTGCTGATTACGGTGAGATTACTTCAGCAAAAGTTATTATGGATAGAGAAACTGGCCGTTCAAGAGGCTTCGGTTTCGTTGAGCTGAGCGATGATGAGCTAGCTAAAAAAAGGCTATCGAGGAGTTAAACCAAGTAAAGCGGTGACGGCAAAGTCATTCAATATAACAGAAGCCCAGACCTAGAGATAGAGGCGACAGAGGTGGTCGTTTCAATAACAACAGAGGTGGCGGCTACGGTTCCAACAGAGGCGGTGGCTATGGCTCTAACAGAGAGGTGGCAGTTATGGTTCCTAACCGGGACGGTGGAAGATATTAATTCTATCTAGATAAAAATGGAAGAGCGATCAGAGATGGTCGCTCTTTTTATTTCAAGCACATAGGCTCGTCCACGGTCTGTCGTGATCTTTAGGTTACTGTTTTCCTCCACTAAAGGCCGTAGGCCTTCGGATCAAAGGTGTTCAAGGTCCGTCGGCGTTGATCTTTCCCGGCCATAAACTTTTCGCAGATATCCGAGCAGTTCAAGATATGCGTAGGCGATAGGAAAAAACATCTCCATCAAGGCATATTTGAGGGGTGAGTTTTAGTTTCTCCTCATTCCTTTATAGAAGGAGGCGGTCTCAAGAAAGGTTCAAATTACCGAAAGAGATGGTCTTTCCCGGATGGATAGGCTGAGGCATTATCAACTCCTTTTATAACGTTTAAGCAATATGGGCAGGGTAGTGATAAAAAGGCAAGCTCCGGAGGAATAGGCCGGGCAAAGATTGTCCGATAGCCCGATAACCGCAAAGGTGGAGCAATTGGCGTACCCTTGGGACCTGATATGATCCGTGGTAGCATTGGGGCTGTTCGCTATGGATGATGCCCAGATAATCGTATCGCTGGCGATATAATATTCGTTGAGTTTCTTGTTGGCATTAGCGGGGAGCGTTTTCGGTTTGAGGATCTTTATTGAGTACGTGGATCACGATTCCCGTTTCTTGTCGGGCGTATAACTCCAGTGCGTCGGAAAAGTCCTTGGTTATAACTTTCTATGGATACCGGATTGCCGAAAAGCTTGGATAGATTGGCATAGGTGCGTATGGAATCTTTGGCTCATCCATAGGTGGGAATTTTGCAGGATCGTTTGTTGCAACGCTTGGTTCAAGTCTGTCACGATCGTTTTCTTCAGCTTCCCGTATAACTATGGGAAACCGAAGCTGAACGAGAGAATCAGCATTAGGAGGTACCCAAAACAGATAGATTGGCCGATAGTCATTGTATTCATTATTCGCTAGATTAGAATTAACATAAAAAAGAACGTTCCGAAGGTACTAAATATTATAGAAGGAAAGTATCCTTTTCGATAGGATTCCGGGATGAAACAGACATAAATCCAGCTAAATGACCGGATGTCATGGAAATGTCATGGAAATGTCAGCTACTTATCCGGCGATTATTTTGTCGTTGTCTGTTGCCTCTACTTTTGCCCGAAAACAAATCAAATAAGATACAGATATGAAAAGATTTCTGATGATGATGACCTTGATAGGGCTTGTGGGAAACTGGAACTCGACGTTGACCGCCCAACTCGTCTCTCCCCGATTCATTGTATTTGAACGAGGACTTACCCGAGATAAACATTCATGCCGTGAAACCCTTGATAAAGGCGGAGGCGGATAAAGCTACTTACAGTATCGCCGAGACCCGGATTCCAGAACCTATACCCTGCTGGATGTTGCGGAAAGTCCCTCTAGTGACGTGGATGGCGAGGATAACGTGAAGGTAAACGGACAATCCAGTTTTAAGATTTATATGATGGGCGTCCCTCGAATATGTTCTCCAATAATCCCCAAGGAGGTCTTGTAGTATCCCCGCCAGCATGATCAAGAAAGTGGAGGTGATAACAGCAGATCCCGGTGCCCGTTACGATGCGGAGGGTGTCAGCGGAATCTTGAATATCGTGACGAAGCGAGCGGAGTTCGAGGATATAACGCGAGTATAAACACTACGGTGATGAACTTATTTAAGAGTGTCGGTGGTTTCGCTACGCTGAAAATATGGCCGATTTTTTTCCGGAAATTATACGTTTAGCCAACAATCGTCCGAGAGCGAGTCCGGATTTCATCTCCGTACTCAGTCGGGAGACGGTGGGAAGCTCGATGCTCTCAGACGTAGACATGGAAATATCCGGCTCATTATGGAAGTCTGGAAGGCAGTTTCGAGATCGATACATTGAATTTAATCTCCTTGTCCGGAAAACTTGAATATCGGAAACAGCAACTCTATTTGAATAGCCATTATAGCAGGCTTGATAAAGAGGGGGAAGAAATCTATGCTTATAACGAGGATATGAGTAAAGAACGAATGGGGTAGCGCCTCCTTAAAATCAGCGTTTATTCAAAACGAAATAAGGAAAGATGCTAACCTTTCCTATCAGTATGATTATATCCCGAACGATATCTATAGCGTGTTTTACGATAAGGATAAGAAGATAATGTCTCGTTACCCCAACTGGAGGCCGATTATACCCGGCAAATCAGTCGTACCCGCCCATGAGCATACGGCCCAGCAGTTACGTGAATCCTTTTACAAGTATACATTCCATCGAGGAGGTTTGAAGCTGATTCGGCATGGCAGTACGAGCCACACCCGCTACTTCAGGTAAAAGGAGGTTGGGTGAAAGTGTCTGGTTACCCACAGATTCACAGCCTTTGGTGGAATATCGGCATGTGCAGAATCTATGCTCACCTATGGGATATGGATTAAAGATATGGTAAATGGGCTTGAACCCACATTCATATGGAACATACTTGGCAGGATGACTTATAAACAAAGGTGAAAGTAGGGATTTTAATTATCGTGTAACAGGTTGGGTTTATGTGGACCTCCAACTTTCACTTGGATGTTTGTTTCAACGGCTTACAAGCTTGCGTTGTCGCCCGAATATCAGCTATTTGGATCCTACGGTGTTCGTGTCTGGACCTCTATCTCGTATGGAAATCCGGGATTGGTATCGGAGAGAAACATCATCGTCTTTCGGCGTCACTCTGAGGTGTGTACCGGACTTGAGGAATTGAATGTGCACACTGCAAGTACTGCTTGCTTAGGAAAAGGGTGATTGATGAGTATCTGTTCATTGATTCCGGCGAATGTGGTGAATGGTACGTATATGATAATCCTCGTGGACGTGAAAGCAGCAGGAGAGAAACCTTTATCCTAAGCTATCATCCTTCGCCCCGGACAAGCGTGTCGCTGAACAGCATGTTGCATTATCTGGATTTACGGAGCGCACCAGGAGGGAATGAGGTTTACGATACGGATGTGCGTAATTCCGGCTGTGGCTCTGCTTTTGTCGATTTCTCGCATGAAGTTTGCGAGTACAGGTGGCGTTTTGTACGTCTGTCGGGTGGGTACGTGCGTTCCGAGCCGAATGTAGGATGGACTCGTACGGCTTATTTTTACGGCTTGAGGTGGTAAAGAGCTTCTTGAAGATAAATTGACTTGTACGCTGCGGGCGCAAGATTTTCTGGAGATCATAAGACGATACAGATTAACGAGCGATATCCGGACTTTCATATCCGGCAGACCAGTAGCATGTTTAGTCGCGATTTCAGCATCGCCATTGGATCGATGTGTTCTTTATTTTAAAATTTATTTTCTATTATTAATGAATAGGTGGCTAGGCCTATTAATTTATCATGATTTAGCTCTTATCATGAAACATTCTCTTGCAAAGAGGTATTTCAATACTATAAACATGAGTAAGACACCTAGTCTCCTCTGATCTTGTCCCTCTTTCTTAATAATTATTTCTCAAAAATTTCCCATTTCCCCAAATAGTCTCTTGTTTTGGTTAATACACACTGATTATATGTAAGCAAATGTATATATTATCAGCGACCTCCCAACTTTTTATGTAGAATAAACATTTCCTAATTTTGTAATACAAAACGGATGAATGTGGAAAAGTATTTGAATCAACTGAATGAGAACCAGCAGGAAGCGGTAGTTTACAATGAGGGCCATCCTTGGTGCGTAGCGAGGGCTGGCTCCAGCAAGACAAAGGCCACTGACCTATAAGATCTTATTTATTGCACAATTGGGATTGCCTCCTATAGTATCTTGCGCTGACCTTTGCAAATAAAAGGCCAGGAGATGAAGAGCGTATTGCGGCCATCACCGGTGACAAACGGCCCGTCGGCTATGGATGGGAACGTTCCATTCCATCTTCTCCCGTATTTTACCAACGAGGCGGACATATCGGTTATCCTTCAATTTCACGATTTATGACGCCACTGATTCCAAGGCTTACTGAAATCATCATCAAAGGAAATGCAGATTTGGACGATAAGGTGTACCGCCTAGGAATGGTGCAGAGCGGATCCAAACGCGAAGAACTCCTTGATAACATACAACCTACAGCAAAATAAAGGAAACAAGTGGAAAGCGATATAGATACCAAGGTCCCCTTGCTTCAAATCACAAACATTACCAGAGCCGTTGCCTGCAGAAGAAGCGGGGTGATTTCGACGACTTGCTGAGCCGTATATCTGTTCCGGGGTCATCCGGCCGTCTTGGAGAAATACCCGGAACTTCTTCCGGTATGTATTGGTGGATGGTATCAAGATACGAACTTCGCCCAACACTTGATCGTGCAACGGCTTTGCGAGAGAGACACGACCATATCTGCGTGGTGAGGGGATGACGCCCCAGAGCATCTATTCTTCAGAATATGATAATATCTTTTCATGCCGGTTGCCGTATCTTCAAGCTGGAACGGAATTACCAGTCTGTGGCAAATATTCAGGAAAGGAGGCCTCGTACTCAGGAGATTATGAGGAGGGCTACACCGTAGCCGCCCGAATCAACGAGATGCACAGGATATTAAGGGGGTGTACTGATTTCGCTATCTTGTATCATATAACGCCCAGTCGTATCTTGGAAGGCGTTGCGAAAGGCCTCACTTACAGATTACGGCAGTTTGTCTTTTTACCAGGAAAGAGATCCAAGGACTGATCCTCTTGCACTTGTCATGAGGAGGCCTTGAAGCAGATCATCAATTATCCCACCGAGGAGATCAGGGATACGACAGTGGAGTAAGCTTGATGGCGCCGCTACTGAATGCAAGAGATCATGGACCGTGCTTCAAGCCCCGCCAAATAAATAATGATTTTTTTAAGAAACTGACGATTTCCGTAGTTTGATTGAAGTTTTCATTGAAGGGAAAAAAACTCTCCGCAAGGAGGGTTGGCGGCCACGATTTGTTGGTGGCGTAGCGGCATCGTTTCCGACCTGTTTCAAGACCGTTCCGTAGAGGCGTGACAACAATTTGCGGGGGTTACTGAAAGGTATCGCTGAGTTTTGCGAGATCCGGCGTGAGGAGGGCATGGAGCAGAAGTCGCCATGTCCGACTTCTTGGCGGGTATCCTTGCTCACCGATCAAGATAGCGATAAGAGGAGAAACTCCGATAAGGTCGATGATGACCGTACATGCCGCCAAAGGGATTAGGTTACGAATGTTTGGACTATTCACACTGTCCATCGAAAGATAACCCGAGACGGTAGGAGGAGCGTCGTTTGTTCTGCATGGTGCGGAGCAAATTGCGTAATGCGGAGACGTTATTGTGCACGCCCAGCCGTTTCTTGAAGGATATAGACACGCGAGTAATACGGATATACCTTCGGATGCCGGCGCTAGATGCGTTTCGCCTCGGCCGTGAACGCTGCGACTTTACTCTCCCATTCCAGCAACCGGGCAGCAATACGTAATA
>VOFH01003425.1_pt1 | contig 25059 bp, 34 predicted proteins | sample 5384091 | NCBI WGS metagenome assembly VOFH01 (sample SAMN12384727, study PRJNA508395) | human gut metagenome | isolation source: healthy gut G | host: Homo sapiens
AAGAAGCAGTTTGACATGTCCCCGTTGTACCGGCGCAGGAAGCGCTTGGAACGCCTTAGCCGGGAGAAAACCTGACGGACAGAACACACAAATATCTCAAGATTTTACAGCATCCAACTCTGCCCAGCTCCAAAAAATCAATGTGACAATATCCGAGAGGTGGTGTCTGTGGAATTGAACTTTGAAGGCGTAGTTGTCGGCGTGATGTCCCTTGTGATCATTGGGGCATTCCATCCCCTGGTGATCTGGTTTGAGTATCACCACGAAGAGTATCTGGCTGGGTATTTTTTGATCGCGGGCCTGCTCTGCCTGATCGCCGCGCTTTTCATCCAGGGCCTTTTCTCTGTCCTTCTGGGGGCTACTGGGCGTTGCCTGTATATGGGAGCATCCAGGGAGCTGAAGGAGCAGGCCCGCAGAGTGAGCGGGTTATTCCCCAAAAATCCAAAACGGAAATAGGCAGGGGGGTATTCTATTTCTGCTGGGATTGGATCACCTGATCCCACACCTCCACCAGCGAAGTCAACAGGCGGAGGGACCCCGAACTCAGTTACGGCGATCCACCATGATGGTGCTGGCCGTTACCCTCCACAACATCCCCGAGGGGATGGCGGTGGGGGTGGTCTATGCGGGCTTTCTGGCCGGAGGAGGCCAGATCACTGTAATGAGTGCCTTTGTCCTGTCTTTGGGCATCGCCATTCAGAACTTCCCCGAGGGGGCCATCATCTCCAAGATAACATGGAAGCGGAAGAAAATTTTCCGCTTCCCGTGTTTTCACAGTATATTAAACCTAGGATTGCTTCTTGATTCGCCAATGCCAGGTCAGTTTATGTTGGAAGTTTATTACAGTACAGGCCATAGGAAATCGTCCTGAGCGAGGGTGTCCAGCCACACTCGCGAGGGGCAGCAGACCCGCTCGCCCTCTTGGCTGCTGTGCAGTTGGGTGCAGGCCGGAAAGAGGGATCCAGATCCCCTGTTGGATTACATAGGAAATCTGGCCAGCTCCTGGCACAAGATCTCATCTGCTACCTGCCGCCGCCCTCGGGGCAGAGGTCCCAAGCACAGAATGGAGACTGGGATCAGCACCGGCCCCTCTTGGGGCGTGCGGAGGAAGGTGCTCTGCCCATCCGCCCGCAGTGCGTAGAGAGGGGCACCAGGGCGGTACGGGCCTGTCCTGGCGCACAGTTTGAAATTGCTCCGATGGGCATATCCGTTACAAGGCTACGGGTCCAGCAGGTCGGAGGCTGCCCTCGGCCCCATGTTTCCAGACACCTTTACCACCGTGTCTTGACGGCAGGTTGTTGATCCCGCCGAAAGGCCAGCCGCCCAGTCCGGTAGCCGCATTTGCGCGCACACCTCCGGCTCACGGGTGTAGTAGACCAGGGGGATGGCCGCCGCGGGCAGGAGCTTGTCCCCCGCCGTACGGCGTCAGAGCAGGACTTTCCGCAGGGAGACCCAATCTGCCGCCGGGTACAGCTCGGTTCCATCTTGGAAAAATGGCCTGATCCTCAAACACCTCCAGATCGGCGGAAACGATGAGGTCTGGGAGCACCGCATCCGGCCGGCCAGATGCTGACATGTGCTCCGGGTATCCCAGGCCGAAAAAAACGGACCTCCAGTTCAATCCCTTCCCGGCGCAGCCGCCCGGCCAACTCCTGCAAAAACGCCTTTCCTGGCGGTGCAGGACGCAGATGTGGTTCAATAAAGCAAAATGTGTGTCATGTCAGATACTCTCCTCTCCGAAAGCAATGCCTGATATGTCTGCTGCCGGCGGTACAGCTCGCCCAATTCCGCATAGAGATCGGCCTCCCGTGGGCTGCGCTCCACCACAGCGGCCACCGCGCCGCCCCCCATGACGATGCGCCGCCGGGACATCAGGGCGGTGTGCGGATCATGGGTGACCACCAGTACCAGCTTGTCCCTGCGCTGAAGCAGGCCCAGCGCCCGCTCCTTGTCGATGCCCGCGTTTTCAATCTCGTCAATGAGGACGATAGGGCTGTCACAGATCAGGGCGATGTCGGCGATCATCGCCCAGGACTGGCCGCTGAGCTGGTTCAGGCTCTGGCCCAGGCAACAGGCTCCCGGGTGATCTCATTGGCCAGGGCCAGCACCTCCACCGGCGGGGTCTCCCTTCCCCCTGCACTGGGCATGGAGGGCCAGGAACTCTTCCACCGAGGCGTCCAGCACGAAGCGCATATTCTGCCCCAAGTGGGCCACCAGTTGGGAAGACAGGACTGGCGGCGTTCCGCCGGGATCTCCACGCCGTCCAGGAGCACCCGGCGGCGGGTGACCGAGTCCCCATGGGCCAGCTGCTCTACATCCTTGATGAACCGGGACTTCCCGGAGCCGGTGTTGCCCACGATGGTACACAGTTCGCCCCGCTCCAGGGTGATGCCCTGGAAGGGTTCCGGCTTCCCGGTCTTGTCCCGGCCGGGAAGAATGGTCACAGACTGCATACTTCCGCCTCCTCAAAGTTGATCTTGCCCACCACGCCCTGCTGGAATGCGCTGCCCACCCGCTGCTCTCCCACGCAGTAGGAGCAGACCCCGCTGGGCATGGTGTGCCGCAGAATGTCCCCCTCAAAGCTGCCGCACGCAGGCCGGTCCAGCAGCCACCGGGCCAAAAGGTCGGTTCCATAGCCCGCCAGACCGTCCACCGGAAAAAGCGCCGCTCCGGGGTTGAGTTGCCGGATCTGCCAGAGATGATCTCCAGCTCCGCCTGGGAGACCATGTCGATCTTTGGTGAGCACCACAAAAGTCCCGCCTGGGTGTGAGCATGGGGCCCAGCTGTCCCGACGCGCCCGGCAGCTGGCGTGCAGTCCAGCACACATCCGGCCGTCATGTGCTGCGTGGCCGAAGGGAACAGCGGTGGCAAAGTCCGGCAGTCTCGATGACCAGGGTGTCCCGCTTCAATCGGTCCGCCCAGTCCCAGAGTTCCGGCAGGTTGGAGACCAGAAAATGATCCGGGCAGATGTCCCCGCTCAGACCCGTCACGCAGGGCAGTCCCATGCGCTGAAAGAGCGCCCCGTCCCCGGTCTTCAGGCAATCGATCTTGCAGACGCAGGGAGCGGTGCCGCCCTCTTCCAGCAGGGGAAGCAGGGCCTTCAGCGCCGAGGTCTTCCCCACGGCGGAAGCCCCGGAAAACAGATAGACATGGCGCGGCACGGCAGTTCCTCCTCGTATTGAAATCAGTTAGCCATAACTTACCACAGGAAACACAAGTTTGTCAGTACCAAGTGAGACTCCGGTAGTCTCGATTGATACTTGACGGACGCCCCAAACCCGGTAAAATATATGCCAGAGGGTAGCAGTAACTAACCAGAGAGGAGGGGTATTTTTGGAGCAGGTGGAACTGGAACGGAGGCTGGCACAGTCGCCTCTTCTGGCAGGGGTCTCCCTGCCGGCGGAGCGCGCGCGTCCAGTCATTTCCGGCGGGCCATATCCTCAGCGACCGGCCCGGCGGCGTGCCCTCCGCTAGGGCTGATCCTGTCCGGGCGGGTAGAGGTCTACTCCGTGGCCCTGGACGGCAAAGATGTCCAGCTCAGCACGCTTCCCGCCGGGGGAGTGCTTCGGTGTCTGCAATCTGCTGGCCGGCGCTGAACTGGAAACGGTCCTGCGCTGCGGGAGGAAACCGAAGTTCTTTATATCCCTAAGCCCGTACTGCTGGCGTGTATGGAGCGGGACGCCGGATTGTCCCTGCGTTACGCGGAGCTGTGCAACCAAAGCTCCAGTTTCTGCTACGGCGCATCGAACTGCTCACCATGCAGTCCTGCCGGGGACGGGTCATTGCCCATCTGTTGGCCAGTCAAGACCGGAATGGGTGCGTGAAGCTTAGTGGCTCCCGGGAGGACCTTGCCCGCCGGCTGGGCGTCAGCCGGGCGGCGCTGTTCCGGGAATTGGCGGCCCTTCAGTCTATGGGCGTCCTGCGGTCAGAGGGAAATCTCCTCACCGTGCTGGATACGCCCGCGCTGGAAAAGCTGCTCTACCACCCCTCCCGCACCAAATGACCAGGAAAGGAAGAACTGTACCGATGAAAACTGCTCTCTCTGTTTTGCACACTGTCCCTGTCTGCCGCACTTCTGGCCGGATGCTCCGGCGAAAACGGCAACACCAATGCAGCGGCGGATGGTGCGGAGTCCACTTCTCCGACCTTAACGGAGCCGGAAACTACGTCCAGAGGAGACGGCTGCTCCGGTGGATGTCAATGTGATGGCCCTCAAGGGGCCTACTGCCATGGGCATGGTGGAATTCATGAGCCAGGCAGACGCGGGCGAACTCACCGACAATAACTATCACTTCAGCATCACCGCGGTCACCGATGAGGTCTCCACCGCTCTGGCCCAGGGGACTACGGATCTTGCCGCCGTACCGGCAATCTGGCCTCAGTTCTCTACAACAATACCGAGGGCGGCGTACGGGTGCTGGCCATCAATACCCTGGGCGTGCTTTACATCGTAGAGAGCGGCGATACCGTCCACTCTGTGGAGGATCTGCGGGGCAAGACCATCTACGCCAGCGGAAAGGGCAATACGCCGGAGGCTGCCCTCAATTATGTGCTGACCCAGAACGGCATCGACCTGGCCTCCGATGTGACTATCGAGTGGAAGAGCGAACAGGCGGAGTGCCTGTCCGCCCTTATGGCGGGAGGAGAACGCCATTGCCATGCTGCCTCAGCCCTTTCGTCACCACCGCCCAGACCAAGAGCGAAAACATCCGTGTGGCGCTGGATCTGGACCGAGGATGGGACGAGATCCAAGCGGAGAGCGACCCCCTCCACGCTGGTTACCGGTGTGGTGGTTGGCCGCACGGTGTTTGTAGCGGAGCACCCTGAAGCGGTTTCCGCGTTCCTGGAGCACTACCGGGCGTCGGTGGAGTATGTGAACGCCAATGTGGATGAAGCCGCACAGCTCGTGGGCAGTATGAGATCGTCACCGCAGAAGTGGCACAGAAGGCCCTGCCGGAGTGCAATATTGTTCTTTATCGAGGGTGCGGAGATGAAGGACAGCCTCTCCGGGTATCTTTCCGTCCTGTTTGAGCAGAACTCCCAAGTCTGTGGGCGGCGCCCTGCCCGATGATGCACTTCTACTACAGCCGCTGAGTTTTCATGAGACGCCCTCGAACCATACGCGCCTGGGCGGTGCTCGTCTGGCTTGCCCTTTGGCAGCTGGGCGCTATGGCGATCGACCAGCAGATCATCCTGGTTTCTCCGCTGCGGGTGCTGTCCCGGCTCTGGGAGTTGATCCCCACACCGGATTTCTGGGGGAGCATCGCCTACTCCCCTGGTGCGGATCACCGCAGGCTTCTTCTGGGGTGGCGGCGGGCACGGTGCTGGCGGCCCTCTCCGCGCGGTTTCGCCGGGTGGAGGAGCTACTGGCCCCCGCCATGCTGGCCGTCAAGTCCATCCCGGTAGCCTCGTTCATCATCCTGGCCCTGATCCTGTTTTCCTCCCGGAATCTTGCGGTGCCCATCTCGTTCCTGATCGTCCTGCCCGTACTCTATTCCAATGTCCTGGGCGGCATCCGGGCTGCTGACTCACAGCTGATGGAGATGGCCCGTGTATTCGGCGCATCCCGGTGGGGCGGAGCATCCGCTATGTGTATTTGCCCCAAGTGATGCCCTACTTCCTGTCGGCCTGCGGCTCCGCTCTGGGCCTGTGCTGGAAGTCAGGGATTGCCGCAGAGGTCATCGGTATGCCGGAGGGCTCCATCGGCGAGCAGCTCCAGCAGGCCAAGGCCTATCTGCCAGTCGTAATCCATGGCCAGATGGAAGTGCGGGTACACGGCTGTCCAGCACACCGGTCATCTCCAGGATCGTAGCGGTATTTTCATACCGTTCAGGGTCTGGACCGGTGCCATGGTCAGCACCCCGGCGCACCGTCCGCCCAGCTCCAGCCCCCTTTGACCGGTACGCCGTCCAGCGCACCGGCTTATTTGTATTTTCATATCTAAGGTACCGGCCATTGGCTCCGGCAAATCCGGGCAGAAGGCGGTCTGCGGAGGAGCGCAGAGACTCCAGTTCAGGGGAAAAACTGCTGCGGGGGCCCAGCAGACGGCCGAGTGCTTCTATGCGGCCCGCCCACTCCCGGCAAGCCAGGCTTCCCGCATCCCGCCAGAGGAACCACAGATATTCGCTCAGCGGCGCCCGGAGCAGCCGCCAGCCCTCCTGTTCCAGCGTATCGGGGACGCCGTCATGAAGGTTGAAGAGGGTGAACGGTTCGCCCACGATCCCCAGCGGCCGTCCCTCCGCCGGAATGGCGCAGATGTGCACTGCGAGGGCTTCCAGCTCCGCCCAACTCGGCACACCCGCCGGAGCCAGTGCGTCCCGCTGTTCCGGCGGAGCGCATAGCAGAAGATCTCCGGTGAGGAGTGCCCGGAACAGCTGATCCGGCTCCGGGCAGCGCTCCGGAAGCGTCTCCAGCTCCGGCGCGATGACCTTCACACGGCAAAGCCCCTGGCGTTCCAATACCGTCTCCACGCCCCAGGGGTATTGCCCGTCTACCTCCGCGCCCTGGGTGGAGGGGAGAAGCACCTGAAACGGGCCGCTCTCCGCTTCCGCCGCCGTCAGGATGCCGCCCAGCAGGGCCGGGAACGGTAAATACTCCTTGGAGCTGGTTTCCGCCCTCCCCAGCGGCAGGGTGGTACTGTCGAGCCGCAGGGTGCGCGTCTCCGTTTTCCAGGCCGCCTCACAATATGCGCGGAGATAAGCGGTAAACGGCGGAAGGTCTGGCACGAGCAGCGGCCCTCCGGTTCTCTCCGGCACGGCAGCCACCGCAGTAGGGCGGCGCACTACTGCGGCGAGGGAAAAGCCCGCCGGAAGCGGCTGGGCAGGGCGGCCCTCCAGGCTCTGAAGAAACGCCTCGATCCGTGTGATCACGCCCACGGGAGAGAAATGCTCGTCCACTTCGATCTGCAGATAAGGCTTGTCCCCCATTTCCTTCCGAAACAGATAGGAGAGCATGGTGTCCGGGCCGCAGCCGTGGTTGGTCAGGTAGACGGCATACAGGTTTGGATGGTGGGCCACGAGCTTGGCCCCGGACAGGATGTGCTGACCAAAGGGCCAGTACAGATTGGGGTAGTCCTCCGACAGATCCAGGTCGTGGGCGGGCAGGTGGGACAGGGTGATGACCTTATGCCCACGCTCCAGCAGCAGCCGTGGAATTCCCATGTTGAGCACCGGGTCGGAAAGGCCATAGTTCCGGGTAATGAGCACCAGCACCTTGTCGTCCGGCCTGAGGGATGCCAGCAGTTCCCGCCCCTGCTTCTCCACTGCCGCGGTATGCCGCCGCACCGCCTTGGCCCCGGATAGCAGGGCGGGCAGGCAGCGCGGCTTTGGTATTCCCAGCTGCTTCCCAACGCCCAGCATGGCGGAGGCCATTGCCTCCTGTCCAAAGTCCAGGTCGAACACCGGGTTGAGCAGGGTGATCCCCCGCCGCTCCAGATCCAGGGCATTGGCCGCCAGCCGGGGCGCAGTCTGCATATAGACGCAGCCATAATTGTGCTCCACATGGGAGGACTCGTGCCTCATGGTGTGGACAGAGGGCATGAAGATATAGTCCACGCCCTGTTCCGCCAGCCATGCCATGTGGCCGTGGAGCAGCTTCACCGGGTAACAGGTTTCCGCCTGGGCAGTCTGCTGGGCCAGCCGGATGATCTCCTCATTCGTGGGCGGGGAGAGCAGGACATTGAATCCCAAGTTCCGGAAAAACGCATTTGCCATGGGGAAGAATTTGTGGATCACCAGCGCATAGGGGACACCCACCGTCTTTTTCCCTGGGACCCGGATGGGGTCATACCCCTCCAGCAGCAGCGCCCCCGCCCGCTGGTAGAAGGCGATGTTCTCCGCCACCCCTGGGCCGGCGGCGTGTTCCGCCCCGGCCGCTGTGTCAAATCCGTGGAAGCAGGACGGGCCGCGGACTGACTCCAGCGCCAGCAGGGCCGCTCCATAGGCGCCGCTGATGGGGAAACAGGGTGAAACTGTGAGCCGCTCCCCCAATTCCTGCTGAAAGGCGGCCACAATCCCGGGATTGTAGGCGACGCCGCCCTGAAGCACCACGCGGCTTCCCGACAGGCTTGGCCCCAACGACCTTGTGGAGGTAGTTGCGGACAATGGACCGGCACAGGCCAGCCGCCACCTCCGCCTGGGAGGCGCCACGAGAGAGCGCAGACTGGATGGCTGTCTCGATAAATACCGTACACCGCTCTCCCAGCTCCACCGCGCTGGGCGCGCTGAGGGCCAGGGGACCGAACTCCGCCAATGGGATGCCCATGCGCGCTGCCTGCTCTTCTACAAAGGAGCCGGTCCCGGCGGCGCAGATCCTGTTCATCTGAAAGTCGGCCACCTGTCCGCCCCGTAGGGAGATATACTTGGAGTCCTGCCCTCCGATCTCAAAGACCGTATCTACATCCGGCGACCAATGGACAGCCGCCCGGGCTTGGGCGGTAATCTCATCCCGCACGGCGTCCGCCCCGATAAGACGGCCGATGCGCTCCCGGCCGGAGCCAGTGACGCCCACTGCCAGGAAGGACACCGGCCCAAAGCGTTCATGGATGGCGTCCAGGCCCCGGCGCACCGCCCCCTCCGGGTCCCCGGCTGTGCGGAGATACTGGTAGTCGATCAGCGTGCCGTCCCGGCCGGTGAGCACCAGATCCGTGCTGGTGGAGCCCACATCAATCCCCAGGACGCACCCATCCGGCGGGATGGTACCGGTGGCTGCAGGGACAGACGGAAGTGTACCGGGAAGTACACGCAGCGCCGGCTGACGGCACATCTGGTTCCCACCTTCCAGCGCCCCGCCGCATAAACTGGCCAGCAGTTCCCCCATAGAGCAGGTGGCGGTCTCCATGGCTGCCTCCGCGGCTCCAACGGCGCCGGCGTAAGGGAATTTCTCCGGCAAGATCAGCTCTGCTTCTGACAATCCGAAGACCTCCCGCACAGCCTGGATCACACCCTGATTATGCCCGATGCCGCCGCACAGGGCCACAGGCTTTTCCACGGGAAGCCCCCGGACGATCACCGCCTTGTAGTTGCGCACCATGGCGTAGCAAAGGCCCAGGAGGATGTCCGGTGTGGGCACCCCCTCCTGCTGCCGGTGGATGATGTCCGTTTTGGCGAAGACCGCGCAGCGGCCGGAGAGCCTGGGGATGGAGCGGGCCTGCCCCACCAGGCGGGAGTAGTCCTCCAGTTTTAGTCCCAGCCGGGACATCTGATCCTCAAAAAAGGAGCCGGTACCTCCGGCGCAGTGTTCATTTACCGCAAACCGGGGCGGGGTGTTCTGATCCAAGCCGGTGAGGAAGCGGGCGCTCTGGCTGCCGATCTCAATGGCGGAGCGGGCTTCCGGGGCCAACAGCCGAACGCCGAGGTGGATGGCTGGGATCTCCCCCAGCACGGCCAGGGCATTGCACCCCGCTTTCAGCCGGTCGCCCGCGTTTCCGGTGATGACCACCGGGCAGCCGCAGGCCCCCGGGTCCGCGGCTAAAAGCTCCCCCAGCAGACGGCGGGCGCTCTGAACCACCGCTCCATAGTGGGAAGCCGTTTTTTCCCAAAGGAACTTTCCCTCCGGGGAAAGCAGGACGAGCTTCAATGTGGCGTTTCCACAATCTAATCCGATTCCGTTCATCGTCATCCTCCCATTCCGCGCTCGTTGACATTTGCCAGACAAAGCGCTATAATGCGGTTAGCATTTACTAACCATAGCAGTTTACAGCGCAGTTGTCGATTGCCACGGCAACATGGAGGTATCTCATGACCCAATTACTACGGTGATGCGTCAGTGCCGCCTGTTTGACGGCATCCCGGAAGAGAAATATCAAAATGTACTGGCCTGCCTTCGGGGAGAAATCAAATCGTTTCGTAAGGATGCCATCCTCCTCCAGATCGGCGAGTGCCAGAAGCGGCCCGGCGTTGTGATGGATGGGACGCTGCGGATCTCCCTGTATAGTGAGGACGGCAATTTGGTCACCATCGAACGGCTGGGGCGGGGGCAGGTATTTGGGGAGACTCTGGTGTGCTCCATGGCGGAGGACAGTCCCATCCAGATCGACGCGCTGACTGATGTGCAGGTGCTCTATCTGGATTTTGACCCGCTGCTTCTTCAGCAGGAATGCGCCTGTCCGCACAAAGCCCAGGTCACCGCCAACCTGCTCCGTGAAATGGGGCGGGGCGCCCTTTTTCTCAATCAGAAAATGCGGATCTTGGCCCAGAACCGGCTCCGAAACCGGATCAAGCTCTATCTCCAGATGCTCCCCGCCAAGCCCGGCGGCGAACTCCATCTGGACATGGGGCGGGGTGAACTGGCCGACTATCTGTGTGTAGACCGCAGCGCCCTCTCCCGGGAACTGGGGCGTATGCAGAAAGAGGGAATTCTCGCCTTTCAGGGCCAACAGGTGCGTATTCTGGATCAGAGCTTTCTCAGCGTATAAATTTTGCCTGCCCGTTGCCATGGCAACGGACAGGCTTTTTTGCGGGTGCTATTATATCGCTGCAATAGGTTAGTTATTGCTAACCAAAAATTCTTGAAAGGAGAGTCGCACATGAAACGCGCTCTTGCATCCCTGGTAGCATCCGCGATGCTGTTGTTTGCCCTGGCTGGCTGCTCCAACGGAAATGGTCCGGCCGAAAATCCCTCCGCATCCCCCACATCCCCGCCGGCCAGTTCCACGCAGGCCGCCGAGCCGGTGACCATCTCAGTGGGTGTGCCTACCGCGCCCCCGGCGCTTCCCGTCCTGCACATGATGGAGGCCGGACTGCTGGGAGAGAATGTGACCATCGACCTGAATGTGTGGAACTCCCCCGAGGAGCTGCTGGCCATGGTCCAGGGCGGGGAGCACGACCTGTACGCCTTCCCGCTCACTGTGGTTTCCACACTCTACAACAAGGGCCTGGATGTGCGCCTGATGAATGTGAATACCTGGGGCGTCACGTATTTCATGACCACGGATCCTGCGTTTGAAACCTGGGCCGATCTGGCCGGCAAGACCGTCTATATCCCCCTCCAGTCCTCTCCTCCGGACGCTCTGACCCAGTATTTCCTGAATGAAGCCGGGCTGACGGTGGGCGAGGATGTGGAAATCGTCTACGCCAGCACCGCCGAGGTGGCCGCCCTGCTGGCCTCCGGCGAGGCGGAATACGCCACCCTGATCGAGCCACAGGTCACATCCGCGATGAACCAGAACAGCGAAGTACGCCGGGCGCTCAGCTTCGAAGAGGAGTGGCAGCGGGTCACCGGCACCGACACCATGATCCCCAACGCCGGGTTTGGCACCACACAGACTTTTATTGACGGGAATCCGGAGCTGACAGAGCAATTCCAGGCCGCCTACGCTGAGAGCGCCCAGTGGGTGCTGGACCACCCCGCCGAGGCCGCCGCTCTGGCCGAGGAGCACCTGGGCATGAAGGCCGCCGTGGTGGAGGCCGCGATCCCCAATATGGGCCTGACCTTCAAAAGCGCCCAGGAGGGGAGAACTGGATACATTCTATAACCTGCTCAACGACTTTGACCCCTCGATGATCGGCGGAAAACTCCCCAACGACGGGTTATACTATGCGGGGTAAGGCGGCCCTCTGGCTCCGCCGCGCCCTGGGCGTGGGCCTGCTGCTGGGTGTCTGGCAGCTGGCCTCGCTCTGTTTCTCCCCTCTGGTGCTCCCTTCCGTTCCACAGGTCGCGGGCACGCTGGCGTGGCTGATCCGGGAGCCGGACTTCTGGCCCACCGTCGGTACCACTCTGCTGCGCCTGGCGCTTGGCCTTGGGATCGGGGTTGCGGTGGGTTCCATTCTGGGTCTGCTGTTCGGCCTGTGCCCCAAACTGGAGGATGTGGGGGCGCCGTTCATCCATGTGCTCCAGTCGGTACCCCCGGTCTGCTGGGTCGTGCTGGCCCTGGTATGGTTTGGGTTCAATGGCTGGCCCTGTGTATTCATCGTGGCCGCATCCACCATTCCGACGGTGGTGATCAATCTGAGCCACGGCGTGCGGAGTGTAGACCCGGAACTTCTGGAGATGGCGAGGCTCTACCGCTTTTTCCCGCAGGAAAGTCCTGCTCCATGTGACGCTGCCCTCCATCCGCCCTTATTTCTTCTCCGCACTGAGATCGTCGTCGGCGGCGGGTGGAAACTGGCGGTGATGGGAGAGGTCCTCACCACGAACAGCGGGATCGGCGGCGCCATCACCACCGCGAGGCTGAATATCCAGCCCGACGCGATCATCGCGTGGGCATTCCTGCTGGTGGCAGGGTGCTTTATTACGCAGAAGCTGGTGTGCCTGCTTCTGTCCAGGAGAGGGGGAGCCCCATGCTGAGACTGAGCGGGATCTGCAAACGCTTTGAGGATCTGCCCGTACTCTCAAACCTGTCCCTCACCCTGTCCCGGGGCGAGATTGTCGCCTTGATCGGCCCCTCCGGCTGCGGGAAACCACGCTGCTGAACGTCATTTCGGCCTGACGGCGCCGGATGCCGGTACGGTGGAGGGTGCGGATGGCAGGCTGAGCTATATGTTTCAGAGCGCCCGGCTGCTTCCTTGGCGCACGGTGGAGGAAAACATCCGGCTGGTGCGGGAGGAAGCGCCCGCCGGGGAAGTGCGCTCCCTCATCACCGCTGTGGGGCTGGAGGGGTTTGAACGCTATTATCCCAGCCAGCTCTCCGGCGGCATGGCCCGCCGGTGCGCCCTGGCCCGGGCATTCCACTTCGGCGGTGAGATTTTCCTGATGGACGAGCCATTTCAGGGGCTGGACTACGGAATCCGCATGGAGATGCTGTCCATGCTGTTATCCATCTGGCAGCGGAGCGGCCCGGGGTGCTTTTTGTTACACATGAAATCGACGAAGCGCTCACTGTGGCGACCCGCATCGCCGTGCTCGCTCCGCGCCCCACTGCAATCTGCCAGTGGTTTGACCTCCCCGGCCCGGAGGGGCGGGACGCCTCCGCCCCTGAACTGGCCCGGCTGCGCCAAGAGATCATCCGGCGGATCACCGGTTAGAACCGGTCTGGTTGCCACGGCAATGGCGTCCCACAAGAAAAGGTGATATACTAACTTTTAAGACACGGAAGGAGGCTCGAAATGGACATTCTCCGCAATCTGCCGGTTCAGCAGCCGGCGGCTCTGAGGGAACTCATCTCCATCCAGCCGGGGCGCGTGGTGAGCATGGCCCTTTCCCGCAGCGAGCACTGCCAAATGACGCTGCTGGCTTTTGGGGACGGAGAGAGCATCAGTGAGGAGCGCTACTTCGGCGACACGGTCTATTATGTGCTGGAGGGTGATATGCCTCTGCGCCTGGAGGGACACGAGGTCCGCCTGGGCGCAGGGGATTGTCTGGCTGTGCCAGCGCAGACCACCCACGCTATTGGCGGGAGCGGCCCCTTCAAACTGCTGCAAATTACCATCCAATCAAACTGAGGAGGATCTGTATGGAACCGTTGATCAAAAACCTGCCCCATGCACGGCCCTTTCCCCTGAAGGATCAGGTCGGGTACGAGCCCGGTAAAGTCGTCAGCCTGACCCTGGCCCAGCGGCCTGGTGTGGGGATGACGCTGTTCGCCTTTGATGCGGGCGAGGCCATCAGTACCCACGCCGCCCCCGGGGACGCCATGGCCACCATCCTGGAGGGCACCGCTCAAATCACCATTGACGGTGTCACACGCTGAACGCCGGGGAGGCTGTCATCATGCCGGCCGGCATCCCCCACGCGGTCAGGCCGTGACCCCATTCAAAATGTACCTGGTGGTTGCGAAGGAGTGACCCTTTCCCATCCAATGCTCTGTGGACAGACCCAGGTGGGGGTACGACAAATCACAGCATAAAACACAGCCCCGTCTGACCTTGTTCATACGGTCAGACGGGGCTGTGTTCATGCTTTTTGCTGGCGGCAACAGATTGGTCATGCTGCGCAGGCTGATGCCCAGAGTGGACAGGTTGTGCAAGCATGGCGGAGGTGGCTGGGGCCAGGATGCCCAGGGCTCCCAAGGCGATGAGGCCGCCGTTGAAGCCGATGACAAAGCGGTAATTGGACTGGATGCGGTTCATCAGGGCCATGGACAGCCGCCGCAGCTGCACCAGCTCGAACAGGTCGTTTGCCGCGATGGTGATGTCCGCGATCTCCCGGGCGATGGCGGCACCGTCGCTGATTGCGATACCAACATTGGCAGCGGACAGAGCCGGGGAATCGTTGACCCCGTCGCCGATCATGACCACCGTGCGGCCCTGCGCGCGCTCGGCCTGCACAAAGTGGGCCTTGTCCTCCGGCAGCACCTCAGCCCGGTACTCGTCCACCCCTACCTGGGCGGCGATGGCCGCCGCGGTGCGCTCACTGTCGCCGGTGAGCATGACGATCTTGCCCACCTCCCAGGCTGTGGAGGGCAGCTACCGCATCCGCAGCCTCGGCGCGCAGCGGGTCGGAGATGCAGATAACCGCGGCCAGCACGCCGCCAACCGCCAGATACAGATGGCTGTACTGCTTGGGCAGGGTGTCGAAGGCGGCCTGCTCTCCCGGCGGGACAGTGCAGCCCTCATCCTCAAAGACGAAGTGGGCGCTGCCAATGATGACCCGCCTGCCGTCTACCGTGCTGGCGATGCCGTGGGCCACCAGGTACTCCACCTGGGAGTGCATCTCCTCGTGGGCAAGCCCCCGCTCCCGGGCGGCCTGAACCACGGCGTTGGCCATGGAGTGGGGGAAATGCTCCTCCAGGCAGGCGGCCAGCCGGAGCATTTCCGGCTCCTTGTTCCCACCAAAGGGGACCACCTGAGCCACCACGGGGTTGGCATGGGTCAGGGTACCCGTCTTGTCAAAAACAATGGTATCCGCCTGGGCCACAGCTTCCAGGTACTTTCCACCTTTCACGGTCACATGGAAGCGGCTGGTCTCGCTCATGGCGGAGAGAACCGCCAGGGGCATGGACAGTTTCAAAGCGCAGGAGAAGTCCACCATCAGCACGGACAGGGCGCGGGTGACATTGCGGGTGAGCAGATAGACCAGCACACTCCCCGCCAGCGTGTAGGGTACCAGTCGATCAGCCAGATGCGCTGCGTGATTTTCCGCTGTGGACTTGAGCTGCTCCGACTCCTCAATCATGGCCACGATCTTGTCATAGCGGCCCTTGCCGGACTGCTGGGTGACCGTAAGGACGCACTCGCCCTCCTCCACCACCGTGCCGGCATAGACGCTACTCCCGGGCCGTTTGGGGACAGGAATGGATTCTCCGGTGAGGGACGCCTGATTGACCATGACCTCGCCCTCCACGATGGTGCCGTCCAGTGGAATCATGCCGCCCATGCGGATGACCACCTGATCTCCGGCCTGTACCTGGTGGAGCGGGACCAGTTCCTCTCCGCTTTCGGTTTTCATCCAGACCCGGTCGATATTCAGGGACATACCCGAGCTAGGTTTTCCACGGACTTTTTGTGGGTCCACTCCTCCAGAAGCTCGCCCAGCCGCAGCAGGAACATCACGGAACTGGCTGTGTCGAAGTCCCGCCGCGCCATGGACAAGCAGATAGAAATCCCGTCCAGCAATTCTACATGGAGCTGTCTTCGCAACAGACACCGGAGTGCTCGGAACAGGTATGGAACAGCTTTCACAACAGCGTAGGCTGTCCGCAGCGGTGCCGGAAAAACATGGAGCGGACTGCCTTAAACGCGACCATACCCACCAGCTTTTCCTCATAGGCACGATTGAGCGCCCGGCTGCTGTGGGCGGGACCAATTCCGCCAGCGCATGATTCTGATAAGAGAAACCGGCGAGGGCCCTCAGTAAATCCTGCCGATCTCCCTGATACTCAATCACCGCGCAGCGGGTCCGCTCATGGACAGACGCACACTCCACCTGCGGCAGAGTCAGCAGCCACGCCTCCAGCATGTCAGCCTGTTCCAGCGTCATGCGCTGCTGCACAGCCTGAACACGGATTCGCCCGCGGCATTCGTGTTTGATTTGAAATTTCATGATTGCCTCCACAGAACAAGAGGGACCGCCTCCCGGCGGCCCCTCCTCCTCGTTTCTTACGCATTACGCTTCAGAACACTCTACGCTGGCAGCCTCCTCCGCTTTCGCACGCTGCTCGTTGATTCTCCTTAGCGGAAGCCAGGATGTCAGCAGCATTCTCCTGAACGGAAGTGACCGTTTCCATCACGGACTCCTTTACCCGCAGAGCCGCGGCAGTGGCGTGTGTATAGGTTTCTTCGCATCCTTGCTGGACAGCAGCTTGAAGCCGGCAGAGCCGAACAGCACGCCGCTGGCGAACAGACCTACTCCCTTTATAGATATTCATATTGCTCACCTCGCATTCAGCGGTGCCGGTATCCGGTAATGATGGCCATGACCATGCAGATAACAGCGCCCCAAGCCCAGAAACGGTGGTGCTTCATTGATAGTCCCTCCCTCGCCAGACATGGCACCTTATTTGAGCACACATAATAACATACGAATCTTAGACTTTTCTATCCGTTTCGGACGAAAACCGTTGCAAATGGATTTTTATTTGCGTTCCGGCGGAATTGGGCGGGCGGCATATGGTAGCGCTGCTTGAACGCGATGCCGAATTGGCTGACGCTGGAATATCCTACTGCTGTAGAGATCTGGAGTACGGACTGGGTCGTAGTCGTGAGGAGCTCCGCGGCCCGGGCCATGCGCTGCTCCAGAAGATACTGGTGGACTGGGACCCCATAAACCTGGCGGAAACAGGACTTCAACGCTGTGCCGGAAATTCGGAACTGCTGAGACAGTCTCTGAACTGTCAACCGCTCGTCCAGGTGTCCCACCATGTATTTCTGGATCTCGCGTATGGTTTCAATCTGACTATGTGTATGGTAATCACACTGCGGAGGTAAGGCCAGCCCTCTCGCTGTGCATGGAGCAGGAACAAAACCTCCAGCGCCTTGATGACATAGTAATCTCCGATATGTCCCGGCTGCATATAGTCAGGGCAGAAAACAGAGCTTCGCTCCAGAGTGCTGCCTTCAGCATACAGGGATCATTCCAGGCGCGGGAGATGGACTCTCCCAGGTCGGAGTGCATGGCACGCAGGGTCGACCATGCGGTTTTCGCTTCCATCCGAACAAGGGTGCCGTAGAATGGCTCCGAAGCAAACCGTCCCCGGTACGCTTCTGTACGGACCGGGAGAAACAGCACCTGATCGGTGCTGAGGCTAAGACGCCGGTGGCCGGCCCATTCCAAAAAAAGCCCGCCTTTGCGGCAAAATAGGATCTCCAGAGCCTCCGACTCCTGGATAAACGGGAACTCTTCCGAGGGGGTGCTCCCTCCAGTCGGAAGATAGCCGCCTGCTCCGCGGGCAACTGGGTGACGGTCCAGCCGTCCCAGGATAAAAGTGCATCCAGCATGGCGCTTACTTTCGGAAGGAGAAGAGGCCCTTCTTCTCATAGGGGGCCGACTGGATGGAAAGGACCTGATAGCCTGTGGCGGAGATCGCACTGCGCAGGGCGTCCTCATCTAATCTGTTCTCACACAGGATCTGCGTCTGCCCTTTGCTGTGGGACGAAGTGACCTTTTAATGGGAAATGCCTTGCGGACTGCGTCGTTGACATGAGCTTCGCACATGGAACAGGCCATTCCTTCCACTGCGATGGTGTATTGGAGCATTACAGTTTCCCTCTCATCTTGTTAGTTTTGCTAACTATTCAGCACAAATAAAATACCAGAACCGCAGTTTGCCAGATACTTTTGCTTATCTGCACTCCTACCCTGGCATTCAATAGTTAGCATTTACTAACTAATAATACCACAAATTTTAATGCCCTGCAAGTCCCTTGAAAAAAAGAGTATTGTGTCACGTAGAAAATATCCATACGGTACGATATTTTTGTCAAGGAGTCCGCCTGTCACAGTCGATGGATATTCTCTTTTCACATGATACCGCCCCACGGCTCCGAAAAGAGGTTGAGGGCACAGATGCTTGGGGCTTCCGTGCAATCCACTTGGTGGCGATCACCAATTAAGAGAAATCTAATTCTCTTTATCAAATAACCCCTCATAGCCTTGGCGGGCCTATATGTGGGTTCACTCATTCTGCTTCTATGGTCTTCTGAATGGTCGGGTATATCATCTGACATTCAAAAAGAAAATCCAACTAGATCAATGCGTCGTGGAAAACTCTTGACAGTGGGATCTATCATTTGCCACCAAAAGTGCAACTTTATCCGATCTTCACAGCCCGGTTTGCAGTTGCCGTGACCTCAAAAACATGATATGATGCTTGAAAAGGGGGAATTGACTTGGCACAGAAAGGACTCAGCCATGATGTTATGGAGGCGGGCCGCACCATTCACGGATCTGCAGAACTGTCTGGCGAGGAAAAACTATCCCCCAATTGCGCCGCCTCGCGGCAAATCTCCATTTAAAATGGTACCTCTAAATTGCGAAAAAATGAATTGATCGGCGTAATCCGCAACGACTTACTGCGGCCCGAGCGGTTAGAAGCGGTCCTGTACGGCTTAGAAGAACCAGAGTGGATACTTTTTTCAAAAATGCGCGGCAGCCGATGCCTACCCACTAAAAAACGGCTGCACAGGGGATGGAAGGCATTCTACCCTTCCTAGGATATCTTCAGGCCTTTCAGCATGAGAATCGTCAATTTTACGTTGTACCGAAGGATGTGCGTGCAATCTACCAGGAATTGGCTACCGCCAGTTTCCTGGCACGCAAGAAACGCGACAACCTGATCCATTCCTACGCCATGGCGGCGGTTAATCTGTATGGCGTGATCCGCCAGGATGACCTGATCACCATTTTCAACAGCCAGAACAGTAAGAAACTCGCGGAGGCGGAACTTTTCCCCACCCTGCTCCGGCACATCGCCTCAATGTGCGGTTATGTGCTATGGGAGGAATACTTAGTCCATCACGGCTTCGTGGAAAATGAATTCCGTGATGTTGCGGACCTTTGACCAGGATTGGAAGCAAGCCGCGATACATTCCCCCGAAGCCCGAGTTCCTCAAGTATGCAGATATCGACTACTATGAGGAAACCGCCGCCACACTGCTGATGGAGCAATACCTCCGACGTGATATGGGATTGAGCCACGAGGATGTGAATGCGGTCATGTCGGAACTCCACTTCGCCATGCTTCTGGAGGTACGCCCTGTTGAGTATCTGAATATTCTCCGTGACTGCAAGATATTTATTCCCCGGAAAGACCTGCAAATCGTTCTGGATATTCTGTCGGAAATGGCGAACAGCACACGGCTCTGGTCAAACAACGGGAGAACTCCGAACGAAATTTTTGAGTTGTACGAGCGGCCACGCCTCAATAAACTGCCATCCAAAACAGTAAAGGTCGGGCGTAACGATCTCTGCCCCTGTGGGAGTGGAAAGAAATATAAAAAGTGCTGCGGCAGATAGTCTATTGCAGCATGAAACGAGGAATCCCCGCAGCAGATGTCATCATAGACTATATGATCCTGCAGATATGCTGGCCCTCGTTGTCAAAGAAAGAGCGCATCGTCTTTGCAAAGAGTAGCCGGGCTCTAATTCCATACAGTTCCCTGTGGCTGCCCGCGGAAGAAGGCAATTCAGACGCCCCAGCTGGCTAGACAGATAAACTCAATCATTCGTACCAGACAAGCAAAAACGGGCCCGCGGAAGCATTGCTCCCGCGGGCCCGTTTTTTCATGCTCGCAGCACGTTCATCAACTGATGCATAGACAGCCGAAAGCAGGACATGCTTCAGCCCTTGTCTACCGGAACAGAGTCTAAAACAGCGTGCCATCCCTTTGGTGCAAATCAGGAAAGCGCCCCCGAATACTCATAGTCTCTCTGCCGTTTTAGGACCTTCCTCGCCTTAGCAACCCACGCTGTAACATAGTTGGCCGGTACGCCAAACAGTTCTCCAATCTCACGGTTGCTGTATCCTTCAGCGAGCAGCCGGATGGCCTGCATCCCTTTTGCAGCCACTCCGGTGGCGTCTGCCTCGGCTCGATCCAAAAAGTGAAGGAGACTGAGGCTTGCCTCCCGCTGTTCTGTGGTCTCATCGTCCAGTACCGAACACGGCATCTCATCTGGATCGGTGGCCACTTCCCTGCCCCGGCGTGTTGCGTACTCCAACTGTGTATAGATCTCATTGCGGATCAGGCGGTAGGCATAGGTCGAAAAGGCCACGTTATACCCTGGCTGGTCCGTCTGGGCGGCTTTACATAGGCCAATGCATCCAATCTGGAACAGGTCGTCATAGTCATAGATGCAGCCCGCGCCCAATGTATGCACACAGTCCTGGATCACCTTCCCCACCAAGCCCATATTCTCCTCCACCTTGATTTGCTGCTCATTCGTCAACGGCTTCAACATTTCATTCACCTCCAGATACCTTTCCTAACCGCTCCTTCTGTTCCATCCGTTCCTGATACAGTTTCCTGCTCTCCCGGATGACCACCTGACAGTAATACTCTCCCAGATGCCCAATGTGGGCGTGGGCCATAGGCGCCTGCACGATCATGCCCAGCCACTGATAAGCATCACGCTTACTCATGATCCCCGACTGGTACAGACGGTTGAATTCCTTATGGGCGTTATATCGTAGCCGCCTCAGTTCCGGTCCCGCCAAACTGCCCATCGGCTTCAATGTCTTTGCATGCGCCATCACAAAGGAATCACAATCCGGATATCTGGAACAGACATAGGCCATCGCTCCCTCCTGGTGTACCCTGCATAAACCCTCCGCGCTGCGCAGAACCGCAGGGCTGCCGCAGTGGCAACGTAGGCGCCCACTACCCGGCAGTACACTATCCCTTGCTGCGGTTTGATTTTCTCTTCATGCTAAAATCCTCCTCTCGAAGTAATGACATATGACAGACTCGCATCAGCCTGAGCGGAACCGGGAAAACGAAAAGACCGGAAGACCGCTGAAAAAAGACAATGCAGAGCCAAGCGCTGGAATAGTGGTGTCGCATCCAGCCATTGACTCTGCACTGTATTTCAGCGGCCTTCCGGCCACATTCTTTTCAGACAAGACCTGCGCGTTGTGGGGCCGCGGGACAGCGGCTCCGTAACGATTCCCCGCACCATTTCAGCAGGTCTGACGCCATGGCGCCCCGGCGTATCGAAAGCCTCTACGCAGTATCTTGCTATATTGGAATTATAGCAGAATCCATCCAAAAAGTCAATAAAAATCACAAAAAACACAGTGATTTTCGCAAAAATCCCACTCATTTCAGTCTGGGAGTATCCATCTCAGTCTGGGACAATTTCAGGGCTCAGTATTCGTCATCGTCCCCATCCTCCCAGTTATCACAAACCGACTGCTGGCGCCGTTTGGCAATGTAGAGCGCGGCCAGACCCGCCCCAGCGAGGGCCAAGCCGGTCAGGAACAGGATCAGCGTGCCGACTGGGATGCCGCCTGAGTTTGCATCAGGTTCTTCCTGCTGCGCCACATCCGCAGCGGCGTCTTGTGACGGCTCAGCCGGCTCCTGTACAGCCTGGCCTTGCCCCGTGAGCGGATCTGGGATAGGTACCGTGGAATTGAGGCAGCTGAGGGTATAGGTCTTGCTGCCAAATCCATGGTCAGTACTCCGCTGCTGTCTACAACAATGGGGGCCGGGAATACTCCGGCGTCAGTGCGTAGTTCAAACTCTACACCCGCCCAGCGCGTTCCAAGTTGCAGAATCAGTTGATCTGGCTGCTGTGTCAGTTGTGGTTCTGTGCCATCGGTATCGGCCAAAGCCGCTGGACACAACACTGACATCAACATCACAATCACCAACAGAGACAGGCAGGCCCGTCCCGTTTTCTTTCTCGTTCTATTCATCTTAGTTCATCTCCTCTTCGCAGAAAATGAATCAGGGTGAACGCACCTCATGCGTTCACCCTGATTCCAAGTGCTATCCAAATTCTACTGTGTTTCACCATCCAGCAGGAAATCCAGCGCATTCACGATCTTAATCCGTTGATGTCGGTATCCAGCGGCTGATCCATCGTAATGACGACTTTCTCGTAGTTGTCCTGTACCGCCATCAGAGGCGCCAGTTCCCGTTTCCGTGTTTCAGAATCACTCATGGTTTCGGTCACTTGGATATATCTTTTGGGGCCGTTGCTGGTTGCGATAAAATCGATCTCCTTATCGTCCAGTTTCCCAATCGCCCATCGTATCCACGCCGGAACAGTTCCAAATATATGATATTCTCCAGCAGATGGCCGGTGTCACCGCCCCGGTCACCCAGCAGGTAATTGCGAAGGCCAGTATCCACGATATAATACTTGCCCAGTGTCCGCAGATAGTCCTTTCCCTTGATGTCAAACCGCTTGACCTCATAGAAGATATAGGACTCCAGCAGGGCGTCTATATAGGCCGAGATGGTCTGCACGGCTGGCTTGCTCTTACGGTTCCCCTCCTCCAGGAGGCCCTCCGTCACAAGCGTGTTGCCGATGGAGCGGATCGAGGTGTTGTTCCCAATGTTGTCGGACAGAAAGAGGATGATCTTCCGCAAAAGCAGTGCGTCTGTAATGGCCCGCTGTTCCTTCCGGCGGCCGCGCTCCAGGATGTCCCGCACTACCACAGCAGAGTAAATGCCATCCAGCAGCATATGGACCTTTTTTGTTCAAGCCCGGTTTCCGAAATGGCTGGCATCCCGCCGAAGCGGATGTATGCCTGAAACAGTTCCCGCAATCCATCATTTGTCCCTGTTTGTCAATGGCCCGCTTCCGTTGGCCGCCTGCGGGAGATTGATATGACTCCACTGTGTACCCTTGAAAATCAAGGAATTCCGCAAAGGAGAGGGCAGCATCTTCACTTCCACATATCGGCCGGACAGGTAGGTGGACAACTCGGATGAGAGCAAAAAGCATTGGAGCCGGTTACATAGATGTCGCAGTCTAGGTCGATCCGAAAGGAGTTGACCGCATTCTGCCACTGGGGGACCTTTTGAACCTCATCAAAAAAGAGGTAAAGCCTCTTCCCCGCGAGTTTCCGCTCCATTACCGCTTGGTAGAGAGCCTTGCTATCCATATCGGCGTACTGCATAGACTCAAAATTCATAGAGACGATCTGCTCCGCTGCCACACCGTTTTCCCTAAGGTGCTCTTCCATCAGTTCCAGCAGGCTGGACTTCCCACAACGCCGGATACCGGTGACCACTTTTATGAGGTCTGTGTCCTGGAACGAAATCAATTGCTTTAAATACCGAGTACGGTTCCTGAGTTCCATGAACTCACCTCCCAGTCATCATCTTATCACATCCCTTCTAAATTGTAAAGTTGATAATATCAATGTGACAAATTTCGATTTTTATTTTTTTTGTCACATCAAAAGCATTATCGAGTTGTAGACATATGTGTGATCACACCCCAGATCCGGTTGTTCTCGTGGTTGATACCGAGGATGCGCACAGTCGCCCTGGCGCCCCGTGGCGGCCGGCCGCGCTTGGGATAGGTACATAGGCAGTCGACGCCTCCGTCCAGGGATACGAACACGCCGTTGAGGTCCACCATGCTGACGGTGCCCACGTAGCGGTTGCCCACCACATATTTCTTCAAGGCCTTTTCGTAGGGGTTTTCCATCGCCTGCTTTACCGATGCGGACACCCGAGGGGTGGCTGCGGTCGCTGCGGTCCACCTCCAGGACCTTGACCAGCACGCGCTGGCCAGGCTGATAGTGCTGTGCGGCATCCACCCACCGCTGATAGGAAAGTTCCCGCAGCGGGATGTAGCACTCCGCGCCGAACAGATCAATAAAGATGCCGGCCCGGATAACGGAGATAACCCGGGCCTCTGCACGGATTCCTTCATAGATCTGATAGTTGCCGTCCCGGTCGGTACGGAAATAATACTCCCGCCGCTTGAGTGCCATAGCCTCCAGACGGCTGGCAGCCACTACATTGTTTTCCTGGTCGACGCCCCTTGACAATGTAGTCCACCTCCGCACCCAGTCTCTTATTGAGCAGATAGTGGAGTACATCACCCCGAGGCTGCCCGCGATAATCCTCCGGCTCCTCAATAGCCTCCAACACCGGAATAATCACTTTGAAGTCACCATGGTAGATGACCGCATAGGACATCTCCGGGTTGTTGCCAGCCGCTCCCACACCCTGGATTGTGCCGGTGAGGATCTTCTTACTTTTAAGGGATTCCACCAGATCCAGCAGATCGCTGCGCAGCCGGTCTGTATCTGTCTGCACGGTACGCTCGGCGTCAATGGAGACGACCCTCTGGCGGCGCCGGCCAGGCATCCGGAGTTTTTGGGACTGCCCTGTATTGGTTTCCTCCTCATCGGAGGCCTCAGCGTCAGAAGCATCGGATTTGGGTTCCGCCTCAGATACCTTCTTGCGGGTGCTCCTGCGGCGCCTTGCGGGTGGCGCGCCGGCCTCCGCATCCTGAACTGATTCCGAGTTAGTCATGGGGCGTATCGTCATTTTCACCAGGCTGAAGCCGCTCATCGCAATCTCCTCCCGAATCAGACTCGGTCTGGGAATCGGAGGCACCTTCGCCAGGTTCGGTACCTGGTTGCCCGCCAGGCTGAGACAGCTCATCCTGAAAATTATACTCAGTCTGGGGAACGTCATCAGGTTCCAAACTGGATTCTGTTTCAGTCTGGGAACCAGAGTCGCCTTCACCAGGTTCAGCACCAGGCTGAAGCGATTCATCTTGGGATGCATCCCCATCATTCTCAGTCTGGGGATGCGGTGCCTGGCCATCCGCAGCTTCGCCCAAATTCTCGTCAGTCTGGGAGGCATCCGGGTCCAATGTAGTCGCACTTGCCAGTTCCAGATCGATCATGCCCGCAGGCGGGCTCCCATCTGGGTACAATTCCGAATCGGTCAGGCCGGCAGTAATGCCATCCTGCTTTTCTTCAGAGTTCTGTTCCTGAATCTCTTTCTTGGTTTTTGCCATGGTATTGAGTCCTCCTTTGTTTTTCATCGTGCTTTAATTACTCAAAAATCCGTCGGCGCCTAGCGCTCTCATAGGGTCTTGGGCCGTTTGGCGGGTTTTTGACGGTTGTTCTGGCGGCGCAGCAGCCGGGGGCGCCTAGTTTGAGCTGGAGCAGCAGGCTTCTCGCCCTGTTTTGCTGCAGACGCTCCGCGACCTGCTGTTTTTCTCTTTGCCGTCTTCTTTTTTTCCGGTGGTGGAGCCCGCTTGTGGGTGGAC